>ERZ808035.431-NODE-431-length-38618-cov-5.380011_pt1 | contig 38618 bp, 44 predicted proteins | sample MGYA00380189_ERZ808035 | MGnify/ENA primary metagenome ERZ808035 (study PRJEB31490, sample SAMN06133407) | mouse gut metagenome | isolation source: M5_1 | host: mice | place: China: Chengdu | collected 2015-05 ...
TCTGTGGTGTGTGCAAGCCGGGGCTAACATCCAGCCGTCCTTCCCTTGCTGCTTTCGTCCATGCATACATGGTGTTTTCAGGGATGCACAGTTCCCAAGTTCCTTTGCCAGCTTTACGGCCTGAATCTTGTATTCCATGTCGTATTCACGTTGTTTTTTTGTCATTTTAGTTGCCTCCTTATTTGTCTTTGATTATACATAAAATTCTTGGGTATTAGGTGTCAACTAAAATGGTACAACATCAAAAAGATATTTATTGTTATATCCTGTAATTTTTTTGCCGAATAATTACAGGAAATTTATGAAATTCACTCTGATAAATTTCTTCAGGTTAATAATTTTAATGGAATTACTTTTTATTTCTCGCTACATTTTATGAGAATAAATACGTAAAAGTTACATTTTGCTTCATAAAAATTACATAGAAAATTTATAAAAAGAAAATTGTGATACTATTCATCCATAATCCTTTAATGAATAGATGAAAATTAAATAATTATCAATAATAGTTTTCATTTTTTAAAAGGAGAAATAGTGTTTGATAAAGGAAAAAGAAAGGAAAAGGATATGTTTGATTTAAAAGAGTATAAGTTTTCAAGGTATAACCATAAGATAGTTATGAACGGAAATGTATATATGTATAATGCATTTTCCGGTGGATTTTGCAAGTTTCGGCAAGAGTTTAAAGAAAAAGCATTGGAAGTGGATTTCAATGATGACGCTTCAATGAAAAAAATTGCACAATTTCCAGATGAAGTGATTGGTGAATTGATAAAGGGGTGTTTTGTCATTCCAAAGGGAACAGATGAGTTTGCGATAATAAAAAGCAGACATCTTGTGAGTAGATTCTCAGATAACAATGCACTATCTTTAACTTTAGTTCCCACTATGGCTTGTAATTTTAGATGCACCTATTGCTTTGAGGCAGATAAAAATTATCCATGTAACTATATGAGCGATGAGGTAATAGAAGCAATCATTACGTTGATTGATACAAAGCTAAAGGATGGGGGAGAACTTGCCATTACATGGTATGGCGGTGAGCCGCTAATAAGGTTTGATATTATCAAAAAATTGCAGATCAAGGTTTTGGAGATTGCAAAGAAAAAGAATTTGTCATTTAATTCAGCCATTATTACGAATGGATTTCTTTTAACAAAGCAGGTTTCTGATGAATTTGTAGAATTAGGGATCAGATTTGCACAGGTGACGATAGATGGAACAAGGGAGATTCATGATGCAAAGAGAATTGCGGCAAATGGGCAAGGGACTTTTGACACTATTATAGAAAATATACTGGAAATAAATAAGGACTTGACGGTGTCAATCAGAGTGAACATTGAAAAGGATAATGTCGGTGTAATGTCAGATTTTATGGATTATTTGATAAAAATTGGGATTGCAAAGGCGAAAAATATAAAATTATACTTTGCTGTAGTTAAAAATTATGGAATAGAGAGCAGTACGTTATGTAATCACTATACTGTCAAGGAGTTTGCAGAAGAAGAAGTAAAGCTAAATGAACTGGCATATTCAAAAGGAATTTATATAAAAAATAATATAGATCCAAATGTTTATGTGTGTGGATCATTGTCACCTAAGACATTTGTTATAGAACCTGATGGAACAATGCAAAAATGTTGGGGATTAGTAGGAGAAAAAGAGTCAGCAATAGGAAATATTTTAGACCTAAATGCTTCAGATGCATGTTATATACAGAATTTAGCAAAGTGGTATTCGTGGACTAAATTTGAAAATGAAGAATGCAGGGAATGTAATGTGCTTCCGGTTTGTATGGGAGGATGCCCGTTACATACATTGGATGGAAAATTAAATGAAGATTATAAGTGTTCAACATACAAATACAACTTGGAAAAAATATTAAGCATGGTAGCCAAAAACTATGCAAATAATTTAGATTGATACATATGCTCATATGTTTCAATATAATACCGGGTGGTTTTTTTAGAAAAGAATAGTTACAGAGATGTTGATGCCGATATCTAAAGGCATAATGTATACACTTTTCTGATTACTCGGAAAATATTTGGAAGGAGGGATAATATGGATTGGGTAAATAAACCAATGATTAATTCAGATGAAGGCATAGAACCACAAGCTTGCCTGTTGGATTGCAACTATTGTTTATTTGTATGGAGCAGATAGGGAGGAAGAAAAATGGAATGGATTAATGAAGTGAATGACCCCAACGATAATGGTGGTATTGCACCTATGTGTGTAGCGGCACTCATAGGAGGTATTGCTGGTGGTATAGTGGCTTGCGGAACCACTGGATTTTTGTGTGGATCATTTTGCGCAGTGTTTAAAGAATAAAACTGTTGAATAAAATGATCCATGAACCCTGTGAATGCGGAGATGAGATGTATTCACAGGGTTTTCATAATGCAGGATATTATGTGTTTTATTCGGGAAGGATAAGTTATGAGACAATATATGAAAAGACTTTTATTAAGCAATAAAATACAACTATGCCTTTTACTGATATTAAGTATGGCTGCATTGCTGTTAAATATATCAAAAACTCTCTATACAGGGAGATATATAGACTTTTTGACAAATGAGTTGAGTGTGACTGGTCTTTATAGATTTGTTATCATATTATTTGTGTTAGGGATTTTAGGTATCATTTTTAATTTTTTAAATGCATACTATATGGCTAAAATACAAACAGATATTGCTTTTAAAATTAATTATGATGTGCTTGATTATGTAAAAAAATTACCGTTAAGTTTTTTTGATGGAAAAGATTCTTTTTATCTGAACCAAAGGATTAATTCAGATTCGAATGTAGTAGTGGCTTTTTTGATGAATACAGCTATTAAGCTTACAACGTTGCTGCTTTCATTTATAACTCTGTTTACAATATTATTTAGACTGAATATATCTGTTACATGTATCATACTTATTACAATTCCTATATATTTATTATTATATAATGTGTTTAAGAGTTCTTTGTATAAAAAAACGTTAGAGTTTAAAGAAGCCCAAAATCATTTATTTTCATTTATGGGAAAACAATTCAGCAATATAACTTATATAAAAATCAACAGTTTATATGAATTATTGAATAAGAAACTTATGGATTCATATCCTTTATTTCTTAATTCAGCAGTAAAATATATTAAAGCAAGTATATTGTTTTCCAGTACAGGAAGCATTATAGAAAATATTTTCAATATATTTTTGTTTGTTTTTACTGGAATTGAAGTTCTGAATAATAGGATGACGATTGGAGAATTTATCATTATTAAGGGATATTACGCTATGGTCATGAGCAGTCTGGGGGAATTTGCCGGAATTTTAAAACAAATTCCGGATGCTAAAGTGGCATATAATAGGTTGATGGAAATTATAAATTTGGATAAGGAAATCAATGGTAGAAAATATTTGAGTGGGATAACACAAATTAGTGGAGAGAATGTAAAACTGATTTTGCATGAGAAACTAATTTGGGGGAAATTGAATTTTCAATTTGAAAAAGGAAATATCTATCTAATTAAAGGAATAAATGGCGCGGGGAAAAGTTCACTGATAAAATGTATTTTAGGGTTATATATGGAAGAAATGGAAGGGGCAATTAAATACAATGAGAATAGCATTGAAAATCTTGACCTATACAATATCAGGAAAAATATAGTGGCGGTTGTTGATCAGGATGCAGAATTCTTTTTTGACTCAATTTGGGATAATGTATCACCAAATAATGAAAGTATGAATGAGAAAAAGATGATGAAATATTTTTCCATGTTTGGACTTCAAATAGAGAAAAGTGAGGTGCATAGAAATTCAAAACATTTATCCGGCGGTGAAAAACAAAAAATTTCTATTATTAAGGCATTGCTAAAAGAACCTGAGATTTTAATTTTAGATGAACCTACGTCAGCATTGGATACATATAGCGTAGATAAACTTATTGAAGAGATTAATGAGAACAAAGAACACAGAATTACGATTGTGATTACTCATGATGAGAGGTTTGTCAGTATTGCGGACAAAAGTGTTAGTATGGAAAAGAATATGGGGATGTATGGCAAACATCTTTAAGTTATTATTTTTGAGATGTACGTAAGGCGTGTTATAGATCGTTGACACAATGTTAATTTTCAGAGATTTGTGAAATGTGCGTCACTATTGACAAATTGACAACTTAAATTGCTTGAAGCTAAATAAATTTTGCTGTAGGCTGAAAAAAAGGAGGCAATGTGAAATGAAATTTAATGAAAAACTATTAAAATTAAGAAAAGAAAAGGGACTTTCGCAGGAAGAATTGGGAATGGAAATGCAGGTATCAAGACAGACAGTTTCAAAATGGGAAGCAGGACAGTCATATCCAGACTTTACCAGATTAGTTATGCTGAGTGACTTCTTTGATATGACTTTGGATGAACTTGTGAAAGATATTGATGTGCAGGAGGTGAGGGAATATTCGTTTACAAATGAGAAAATAGATTCTATATATCGGGTTTCTCAGAATATGGATTCGCTCTTTCAAAATAAAATGTTAAAGTACGCTGTAAAGGGAATAAAGTGGTTTATAGTAGGTAGCTGTATATTTTTATGTTTAGTTGTGATGATTTCACTTATATTGCATCTTATTTATCCAGAATATAATGTATTTTGGCGTACCTATTAATTAAGGCAGACTTGGAGTTGCGTCTGGCAGAAAAGAAGCTTAATTAAATATTTTATATAGTGTAAAAATCTGTTGCAAAAATAAGCGAGCGTTTATTTTGTGACAGATTTTTTGCGTTTAAAGATTAAAATTTTATTTATGCGAGATAGTTATCCTGTCGAATAATTTGATTTTTGTGATAGTTTGTTCAAAGGTGCAATGAATTAGTCATATATTGGAAGTTGTATATATCAATAAAGTAAGATGTATACGTGTATTAATAAGTCGCTTTCGGGCATATATAATAAAAATATATTCTTATTGTGGAGGCATTATATGGAATCGGAGATCGAAAAGCGAAAGGTGCATGATCGTGGAAATCCCAATATGCTGTACGTGGAAATTGGGAAGCGGCTTCGCATAGCCCGTATTGAACTAAATTATACGCAGGAACAGATGGCAGAGATTTTAGGGATAAGCACAGCCTATTATGGGAAAGTGGAAAGAGGAGTTTACGGTTTATCTTTGGAAAAACTTGTAATTGTGAATGAAAAATTGGATATGGATATCAATTATCTTTTGACAGGGATTGGCAGAGGGCTTTCTATGGATGAGGTTATGCGAGAATGCCCAAGGGAAAAGAGACATGATATGGAGCATTTGATAAAGTATGCAGTGAATTTGGTGAAATAGCCGGTAAATACATGAGAGGAAAAGTATATGTTGGAAATTGCGGTATGTGATGATGAAAAATTCGTGGCTGCCGATATTGAAAAAATGTTGATGGATTTATCTATTTTAATGGCAGTTCCGTTGGGAATAGATGTGTTTTTTGACGGAAGCACATTGGTTGATTACATAAAAAGTGGAAAATGTTACGATATCATTTACCTTGATATAGAAATGGCGGTTCAAAATGGGGTGGATGCAGCTAGGGAAATAAGAATGTTTGACAATAACGTGCTTATTATATACGTCACAAGCCATGAGAGTTTTGCAAAAGAAGTGTTTGAGGTTTCGGCTTTCAGATTCATCACAAAGCCGATTGAGAAGGGGATTTTTAAAAAATATTTTATAGATGCTACAAAAAAGCTGATAGTACAACCTAAATATTTCCAATATCAATATAATAAAATTTCATACCGGCTTCCTATTGATGAGATTATGTATTTCCAAAGCGATAAAAGGTTGACATATATTATTACTTCAAATGGCAGCCAAAAATGCTATGGGAAGTTGAATGATATAGAAAAAAAGCTGAATGCGTCAGATATCTTTTTTTACAGAACGCATCAGTCTTTTTTAGTCAATCCTAAATATGTTTCAATGTATATGTACGATTCTATGGAACTTATTGATGGTACAACTCTTACGGTGAGTGAAAATAGAAGGAAAAGTGTAAATAAATTATTTTGTATGCTTAAGGGGGAGGATATTGTTGTTTGATTTTATGACAGTGATAGGGGCAGCCGCTGTTTTACTGGTAGCTTCTTTATCTGTAAAAATATTAACACTTTATTTTGGCATTTTCTTTGAAATAAAGAATAAAAGTATACAAATTATTTTATGGGGAATTTATTTCTTCTGGCAATTAATTATTGGAAGAATAAATGTTCTCCCGGCATATATGAACGTTATAGTAAGTGTTATTCTTACCTGCATGATATGCATTGGGGCATATGAAGGTGGATTTTTGCAGAAAGTGGTATTTTCGGTCTTGATCAATGCGATTTGGATGTTGGCGGAATTTCTGGTCGGCTATGTTTTTATCCTGTCGGGAATTGATTATAAAGTTCTTCAATTTTCTGGTTCGGTTTTATCTAAATTATTTATTATAGTTTTGATCTGGTTTTTAAAGAAATTTTTCCACAACGAAAATATAAGGAATCTGTCTAACAAGCACAATGTGGTCCTGCTGCTGATCCCGATAGGAAGCATGTTTGTGTTATACAATATATTTATGCTGAGCGTGGTGACAAATGGCAGCAACCATATCATCCGTTCAGTGGCATGCCTGCTCATTGTCCTGTGTGTCAATATCATTATATTTCGGTTATATTTAAATCTGTCAATAGAAAAGGAACTCCAAAGATGCAACACAGTATATGCCCAGCAGCTGGAATTATGCAGCCAGCATATGCGGGAGAAACAGGCAGACCTTATGGAGTTCCGAAACGCAAGGCATGATATAAAACAACATTTTATTGTCCTGATGGAGATGCTTGATGAAGGCAGGAATGAAGAAGCAACAGAGTATTTGAGTAAATTGGTGAATGAAAAAATATTTGGACAGATAGGGATATCAAGGACGGATAATATAATAGTGGATTCTCTGGTTAATGCAAAATATTCCCATGCGGTTAGGCAGAAGATTAAATTTGAAGCCGATATCCACATACCTGTGCAGCTTCCCTTTAGTGGAGCGGATATCTGTATTTTGATAGGAAATATTCTTGATAATGCAATAGAAGCTTCCATGCGATTAAAAGAAGAGGAGAGATACATAGGATTTTTTATGAAATATGATAAGAATTATTTAGTGATCACAGCCATGAATGCGTTTAATGGAAAGCTGGTCAGAAACAGCGCCGGAAAAATAATGACAGATAAAGGGGAGCCGGAAAATCATGGGATTGGTCTGGAATCCGTCCGGAAAATTGCCGAAAAATACCATGGATCGGTTGTTATAGAAGAAAAGGGAAATTTTAAGATAAAAGTAGTATTATGTGATCTGCCGCAAAAGTTACAAATAACTTCGTAAAAATTACAAGACTGGTTCGCTTCCTAGTTGCTGTGCTATATTTATATGAAAAAGAAATGGAGGCAGTAGTGATGAAGAAAACCAACTATTATTTCAAAAACCATGCAAATTTAATTGCTAGTCTGGCAATGGCATTTTGTGTTATGGCGGCAAACAGCCGCTGTGTATGTATTTACCACCAGCCTAAGATGCCTGATGGACTGCAGAAATTGAAGAAGGGCTGAGATGGAGACGCTGGCTGATTTTTTGACAAATTACATAGTGAAGAAAAGAGCCATTTCCAAAGAAGATTATGAGATTTACCATTATGGACTACAGACAGGTCTGGAAATGCTCATCTGTATGGCTGTCTGCTTTTTTATGGCTGTACAGATGGGCATGATGGTACAGTGTATGATCTTCTTTCTGGTGTTCTTTTCGCTCCGTTCCTTTTTAGGCGGACTGCATATGAACAGTTTCATGGCATGTTTTTTTCTTTCATGCACTGTATTATACCTGACCCTTTTGCTTGTTAAATATTGTCCGTTGTCTTCCCGTATGGCAGTATTGGTCTTAGCTTGTGAAACAGTAACAGTCTGTTTTTCAAAACCAGTGGAAAATAGCAATCGCCCTGTGAGTGAAAGAGAGAAAAAGGAATTCTTGGATAAAATCTATAAAATCTTGATTCTTTTATGGGTTTTGATTGTATTTTGCTGTGCATTGGGATGGAGCAGATGTCTGACCACAGTAGGTTACACTTTAGGGGTTATCATTATTTCCATGTATATAGAAAAAGTAAAAACGAGGCTGAAGAGGGGAAAGGCAGAAAGTGTGTGAGGATATTACTGGTAAGCGAGGATCAGGAAGTATGCAGACAGATCTTCAGAGTGGTCGGCAAGTCGGCAGAGTTAGCGGTTTTATCCTTTGCTGATATCGGGCAAGAAAAAGAATTGCAGTATGATATGCTGATCGTGGACTTCGATAGGGTAAAGGTAAAAGAAAGGGAATTTAAAATCATACTGGAAATGAATTGTATGACAAAGAAGCCCATATTGGTACTCTTGGAACAGAGCAGCATAGCGGATCAGTTTGAAGTATTATCAATGGGTGCGCTGGATTTCCTTGAGCGTCCGGCAGAAGATGAAGTTTATAGACAAAAGTTAAAGGAACTTTATCAATGGACGTGGTATTATGGCTGGAAAAAAGAGGAAGTATAACGTAGAACATGATAAAATTTATGCGGAAACCTTGGAACAACAGCAGATAGAAGTAATGCAGAGTGTGATAGATGGGTTAAGGTAGAATCTGATTTGGCAGAGCAGGATTTGGAGTTTGCTGCTGACTATATTGCATTTGATTTAAAAAATTCTTTTGTGGGAGTCAATACAGTACAAGGTATCCGTAAACAAATAAACAAACTACAGAATTTTCCAGAGCGTAATGAGTTAGATGATGATCCAGTGTTATTGGGTCTGGGTGTCCGTATGGATTATTATAAGAATTACAAAATTTATTATGTGGTATAAGACAAGTTGGTAATAATTGTAAGCATTTTACGTATACTGGTGGACAGTGGAGCGGGTTATATCGGACATTTGGAATGAAAGATTAAGCTGCGGTGTTTATTGATAGAATTTGATAGATAAATTCAGGGCATGGCGGATAGCCATGTCTTTATTATTTCACGAATTCTAAAGTTAATATCTGGTGATGTAAAGGCTTATGATTGTATTATTAGAAGGGTGTAATATATTGATAATATGAATATATGTTGACATATTAATATAACTGTTTTTAGGTAAATGTGGTATACTATGATAACAGAAATGTTTCCAAGGAGGCTATCAAAAGAGGCGGTATGATAGATTTGAATGAAGGAGGATACACATGATTGTTTATTTTTCAAATATCAGAAGGAGTTTACTAAGAATATAGAAGGAGAGCAAAACATTGAGAAATGATATAATAATACGTCCAGAAACGCATAAAGATTATAAACAGATAATTTCACTAATTTTACGTTCATTTAGTGAAGGGACAGATTATTCTGATGGAACAGATATTGTTGCTTTAGTGGAAGAGATAAGGGATTCAAAATATTATATTCCTGAGTTATCATTTGTTGCAGAAATAGATGGGAGAATAGTAGGTTATTTTATGTTTTCAAGATTCCCGTTATCTTCCACACCCAATGGGACACATATAGATGATGAGCAGGAAAGCAACATCGTTATGCTTGCACCAGTGGCTGTTCATGCAGACTATTTTCATCAAGGAATTGGTTCTGCAATGATTACCCAAGGGATTGAAAAAGTCAGAAATGCAGGATATCAAGGGATTACGGTTGAGGGTGACTATCATTTTTACAATCGTGTTGGCTTTAAAACGTCCTCAGAGTTTAATATTAAACCAACGAGTGGAATACCAATGAATGAGCCACGTTGCATGATGTGCCAAGAAACTTATGAAGGAGCATTGAAAAATGTACAGGGATATGTTGTCTATGATATGTATTTCAATGCCTGAAACCCATCATCTTTGCCCCCAGCTTAAAACCGTCAATGAACATTTTCCGGTATTCCTTACCTTGGGGGGCATACTGCTCTGCCGGAAAAAATGAAGCTTAAAACAAAGCGGAAGCCCCTAAAACTGCGGCTTTGGCAGTCCTAAAGGCTTCCTTAGGGGAGGATAATCCACCCCAAGGGGAGGATAAGTATACTGGACTGGAAGCGAAAGAAACCTGATAAAATGTGCAATTTGCACAGGGCATTTGCGCGTCCTCTAAAGGTGTTGGCAACACTTGGCAACATATTTTTTTGTCGGTGTGGAAGAGGTTAAGTTTTGGATTTGTTGGGTAGAAAAAACTGAATATGGAGAAGGCGTGCCGGAGAAAGGAGAACGGATAAGTGATGCTCTGGCGGCATGTAAAAGGATATCCCATGCGTTGATTGGCAGTGCATGGGATATTTTATAAAATTGTGAATATATGTTGATATATTAATATAGCTGTTTTTAGGTAAATGTGGTATACTATGATAACAGAAATGTTTCCAAGGAGGCTATACCTAAAAGATAGGAGAAAATGTATGAGGAGACAGAAAATATATCTTGATACGTCTGTAATCAGTTATTTATATCAGGAAGATGCACCAGAAAAAATGAAGGATACTTTGAAATTGTGGGAGGCTATCAAAAGAGGCAGGTATGAGGTCTGCATTTCCAATATCGTGATGAATGAGATTTATGAATGTGGAGAGGAAAAGCTTTTCATATTGTTGGAATATCTGAAGCAAATAGACTATACTATGGTTAGAGCGGATGAAGATACGATAAGGCTTGCCGGGAAGTTTATTGATTTTGGCATACTGCGACAGAAAAGTTTTGATGATTGCCAACATATTGCGGCGGCAATCCTTGCAGGATGTGATATTATTACCTCGTGGAATTTTAAACATATTGTAAATGTAAAGACGGCAAGGGGAGTGAAAACCATTACAACGTTGGAGGGGTATAAAGATATGCTGATATACCCGCCATCAGCATTGATTGAGGAGGACGAAGATGATTATGAGTAAACCGGAAGTAAGCAGCAAATTTGATGTAGATGATATTAGAAAAATCCGCGAATACAATTCCCTGCGTCATATTCATATGACACCGAAGGAAATTATAGCAGAAACGCAAGCTGGAGCGGAAAAATTAATGCAGATGCTGGAACAGCGAAAAGCTATGAAGGTTTAAAAAATTCCCTGACGAGTTTTGGAAAAACTATGATTTGTAATGAAATATTTGAAATGCGCAGGAAGGGTGGAAAGATATTTAACTAAAAATGGAATCAGGTATATGGCAGGAATATCCCATTCACAGTTAAGTGTATGGGATATTTTTGTGCAATCGAATGAAACAGAAAGAATGTAAAAAATCGAAAAAATATGTAGAGGATGATGTAGTTTTTAACGAACAAAAGGATATGTTTATAAAGGCAGCTTAAGTGAAAAATTGGAAGACAAAAGGATTGCATTTGATTTTAATTCATCAGGTAGCGGGTTTATGCAAGTATTGCAGATTTTAGCACCAATATATACAGTATGCCCTAATGAATGCAAGGTAGTTCTGCTGGATGAGCCGGATGCACATTTACACCCCAATATGCAAATTGCTTTGGCAAAATCGTTGCAGAAAATTCAAAAAGAATTAAATATACAAATTATAATATCTACTCATTCAGCAGCAATTATTAAGACGGTCAAGCCTTCGAGCGTAGTTCCGATTGCTGCAAATAATTTGATATGCAGACCATTATCAGCAAAAGAGGATGTTGAAGAACAAATAGCGCAGCTTGATAATTATGAGTTAGCAAAATCTGTGATTAGTGGAAAAATGGTTTTTATAGAAGACGCGAATATTGAAATATGGGAAACTGCGGATAAGATTTTAGGAACTAAAGTTTTTTATGGAGCGAATACAGTATCAATACATAAGGGGAGGAGTAAGGATGATAAAATACCATTTCAGATTAAACCCTTACTAAAGGATTTTTTAAATAAAGATATTGATATAATTTTTATTCGTGATAGCGATGGTGTATCCGATGAATGGAAGAAAAGGTTAATTGAGTATGGAGAGAAGAAAGAAGTACAATTATTTTTGTTGGAAAAATACGAAATAGAAAATTATCTGTTAAATGGGGATTTGATATATAGGGCACTTTATAAAAAATATCCAGAAAGTAATATCCCATCTATAGAACAAATTGAAGACAAGATATTTGAATCTTTAAAAAATACAATTATTATGTCAAGATATAAATATGATGATAATTTGGAAGATAGTATTTTCAAAGTTAGCCTAATTTTAAATTTGCAGGAATATAGAAATAATAATGAGGTAAAGCGTGAGGCTGAAAAGATTAGAATGGGTTATGAAGAAATTAATGATAAAGAAATACTCAAGAAAATAGGGATGGGGAAAGAATCGCTAAAACAGGTTTTTAATTGGCTTAATAGTGAAATAAAATTAAATCTAAATAAGGATGACTTATTGGAAGTAATGGAGGAAAAGGACATTTCTCTAGAAATTCAAAATATATTAAAAAGTTTGCAGTCTAATATGCTACAGAAAGAAAATCTAAGTGAATTGGAGAAATATGAAGAAGGTCTTCCAGATATAGAAATTTCAATAGATGAAGAGAATACTATAGATGAAATATTGCAATTAGTATTACCGCTTGAAAAATAGTTTGTTATTTTGAAATAGATAAAATGGAGAATTAGCAGGTCAAAAATATAAAAAAGGTATTATTTATGTATGAACAATCATTTCATTATCTATAATTATTAGAGTATATGAATTGGGAAAGTAGTTGAGTTATTATAATGGCAGAAGAGAAAACCCGGGATTACCAGGGTTTTCATCTTCTGCCCAATATTGTCTTACACTATTTCTATAGTTTCTGGTCCTGGTCGGAAGGGATATACTGCATAACATCTTGCACCTTGCAGTCTAATATCCGGCACATGTCATTGGATAGGGGAAGGGGAACGATAAAAAGGCATTCGGAAAGAATGTCTTTTTTGAATTTCACATATCAACAGATTGCCCCGCAAAGTATGGTAGCATTTAATGAGGAAATCTATTTCCTTTTGATTCCGGCTTTTCTAAAAGGATATATAGGTATTTGAAAAGTGCCGTCAAAAAGTGGAGGCATTTTGAAAAAGTGCCGTCAAAAAGTGCTGGCTTACTTATAAATAAGGGGTTTTAGGGGTGATTCCCCTAACCGAAGGCACGTGTATTACAAAGTGCGTATCTGGCAAATTCCTGTTGGAATTTAAGTCTGTGGAAAGGCAAGGAGGGGGGTGGGATTCTTTCCTTCCTGTTAATTGTTTTATGCAATGTGAATAAATGTTAGCTTATATATGAAATAGCATATCCGGGTGAGGAGGCACAACAGATAAGAAACATTTTATTGCAATTTAATAGCCTATAGGGGCTGTCATTGGTTAGGCAGTTTTTTGCTTTGTGGGGAAGCTACTTGCCAGAGGGGAATCAAATTGTGGAGTGGTAAAGCCATTTTTATTATGGTGTCACATATGAGCCACAAACAGTTCGTTTCAGCACTCCACCAGATAGTCTGTTTCAACTATGATAGTCTTGTGCATAAAAGCCAGGGGGCAACATCAGAAACAAGAAATGATGTTTATATGCAATACATAAGAAAAAAATCAGGAAAGGAGACGATTGGGGGCTGATTTAAAATCGAAATATCAAACAGAGAATTGCTGAATCTGATAAAAAGTGGTATGATAAATTTAGATTTGGAGGACGTGGCAGATGTCCTTTTGTGCAAGACGCAAGAGGAGATTACCATGAGTGAGATAAAGATCCCGAAAATCAATTCCCGGCAGAAGGGATTACAGATACAATTTTATACCACAGTTTCCGCGAAATATTCTGAAACAGGGAAACGTCACCAGATTACAGGGGCTTCTGAGGAGGAAGTACAGAAGAAGTTCCGCAAGGAAGTGAAAAGGGCTATTGCCGGTCAGATGGATTTTGAGAAGCATAAAGACGATACGGTGGAGCAAGTGGTGGAAATGTTTCTGGAATTTGCCAAAGGGGATATCAAAAAGCAGACCCACAGCAGATATTACAGGGCCTATGTAAACTATGTGAGGGGCAGCAGCTTTGGGGCAGTCCCCGCCCGGAAAGTTAAAAAGTACCATTGTGATGACTTTATCCGTACCTTGACAAATGGAACGATTGCTTATTCTTATGTATGCCAGATAAAATGCATTGTTAGCCAAGCCTTTGACTATGCATGTGACAGGGAGATTATGGGCTGGAATTTTATGCGGAAGGCAAAAGTCAATGAGGACAAATGCAAAGAACCAGAAGACAGGGAGCTGGGCGTATGGGAGGACGACGAAATTAAAACCTTGCAGGCCGGCTCAATGGAATGTTGGAACGGATGCAGGAAATACCGCAATTCACCTGCGCTTTTTATCCTCTGCGGCACTGGCCTGCGGCTGGGTGAACTGCTTGCCTTGAAATGGGGCAGGGTCAACTTGGCACAAAGGACGATAAAGATTGAGAGGACACAGACGGAATATACAGACTATGGAACAAACTCTAAAATATACGAGGAAAGCACGCCAAAGAACAGGACATCCCGAAGAACAGTGGTCATCAATAATTTCACATACAAATGGCTGCTGGAGCAGAAACGCAGGACAGAACAGGCGGGGATAGAAAGCGAGTATGTCATTCCGGCGAACAGTGGGAGGATGGTAAAGGAGAGCAGCATTACCGGAACTTTCAAGGCTTTCTGCAATTATGTAGGCGTGGAATATAAACCATCCCACACATGCAGAAGGAGCTACGTGACGAACTGCCTAGATAAAGGCATGAAGCTGGCATTAGTTTCAAAAAATGTAGGACATAAGAATAAAAGCACAACCTTAAACACCTATTATAAGTGCAAAAATGATTACGAAAACAATCTGGCTATACAGAATGAAATCTTTAAAATATATGATTTCGATTTTGGCGGTGGGCAAGTGGAGACGATGTTTGCATAAAATTATCAAATGGATTTGATGGTAGATGTTACGGGAATTAGAAGATTTCTTAATGATATAACAGAAAATAAGAACATATGTTTAGTGATGGAATTTAGAAAGAAATTCACGCAGAAAGCGCCTAAAATACTGGCAGTGTGAGCATCAAAGCAAACATTATGTAAAACCATAGAAAACCCGGAAACCCTGATAAACACTGGCTTCAAGCTTGGCAACACTTGGCAACACCCAAAATCGCCCCAAAATGAAGCTTAAAACAAAGCGGAAGCCCCTAAAACTGCGGCTTCCGCAGTCCTAAAGGCTTCCTTAGGGGAGGATAAGTATTTTTCTTATCTTTCGCTATGCAATACAGACTTTCCATCTGTATTCAGGTTTTAAAACCTGTCTTCGTCAATGGAGGGGGATCCATTGACTACTCTTATTATTGACGGGTTTAAAAAGTTTATTCATGATAAATAAAAAAATTTACTTTTTTTAAAAAGTGGTATATACTATCGTTAGTTTAAGCGTTTGGTTCTTTTTTAAACGGACAAGCGGGAAATCTGGAAAGAGATATAGAACGATAATTGGACAAAAGGTGGTATAAGAGATGGCATTATTAAAAAAATGGAAAGAAATGGCATATTCGGAGACAGCAAATAAAGGCGATCTGCAGAGGTTATGGGCTGATTATTTCGAGAAGGAAAAAGAAATTTATGCGGAATTATTAAAGAAACCGGAAGATGTGGCAGAAGGAACCGTAAAGGAACTGGCAGAAAAATTCGGCGTGGATATCATGACGATGACCGGATTTCTGGACGGTATTAACGATAGCCTGAAGGAAGCAAATCCTATCGAAGAAATGGAAGAGGATACAAAGGTTCAGCTTGGCTTCGATAAAGAACTTCTTTATAAAAATATGGTGGCCGCAGGAGCGGACTGGCTGTATGGTTTGGAAGAATGGAACGATATTTTTGATGAGGAAACACAAAAAGCTCTTTATAAAGAACAAAAGTCGTCTACTACGATCGTGAAGGGGGATAAGGTATACCCTAACGATCCTTGTCCATGCGGAAGCGGCAAGAAGTATAAAAAATGCTGCGGCAGGAACCAGTAAGGCGGTTGCACATGGAAAGCAGAGTTGAAAAAGCGGTACAAACTTTTGAATCCGGTTTCGGCTGTGCCCAGTCTGTTTTTTCCACCTATGCGGATCTGTTCGGGATGGACAGGGAAACGGCCCTGAAGCTGGCAAGCCCCATGGGAGGCGGCATCGGGCGGATGCGCGAGGTATGCGGCGCAGTTTCTGCTATGGCATTGCTGGCGGGGCTGAAGGATGGAAATACCGATCCTGAGAATGAAGAAGGAAAGGAAAGAATATATGCCATCGTTCGGGAGATGAGCGACAGGTTCAAGGAAAAAAACGGAACGATCATCTGTCGGGAACTGTTGGGAATACTGGAAAGAGAGCAGAGCGCCAGGCCGGAGAAGCGGACGAAGGAATATTATGCGAGTCGGCCTTGCAGCAGAATGGTCGCCAGCGCGGCGGAGATTTTGGAAGAAGTATTGTTGAAAAATATGGATTGAACGTTGCAACGGATATTGACTCATTGCAAATTGCAAAAATTTACTCTTTACATATTTGCAAAAATGTCATAGAATAACGAAAGAAGCATAATCTGAAAGCTTTGAAGAGATGAGTAAGATGCCAGAGGGTTCCAGAGAGAGATACCGTCGGCGGGGTCAAATGCCAACAGATGAAAGATGCATATGTGTCTGGAGCGTGGTATTTGTTTTCCCGGCCGGAGGCTGGAAGTATCTTAACCGGATGCATCCGAAGACCAGCTCTGAGCGGCCCTAATCCGGCCCGGCGGTCCCGTTAACGGCCTAATGAAGTGGTTCTGTGCATGGAAGAAAAGAAAGATATGTTATCTTCCTATATTATCTTCCATTGGCAGGGCAATAAGGGTGGAACCGCGTAATTGATGAAAATACGTCCCTTACATTGTACGAGCGATCTGCGAGCAATGTGAGGGATTTTTTATGTGCAGATCCGTGTAAGGAAAGTACGGATCGCGCGGCGTGCAGAGAAGGAACCCTGCACGAATAAAGGGCAGATTCGTGCAAAGAAAGCAAAGATAATAGTAAAAAAGAAGAATAGGAGGAAGAAAAAATGCAGGAAAAATGGAAAGAATTACAGGTGATTTTAGAGGAAATGAAAACGATAAAGAAAAGAGAGTATTTTCTGATGCTGGCGGTGTGCGTGCTTTCCGGACTGGTAGTTGGTATGCTAGTTTCGCCGAGGAAACAGGTTATGGTAGGTAGCAATAATGGAAACAATAACCGCAGCGGCAAAGGGGGATGCGGGGAGTGCGATTGCGAAGAAGGGGATTATGATTGGGAAGACTGAATTTTCAAAAGCCGGAAAAAGGCGGGGAAATCGGTGAAAGGAGAAAAGAAGGATGATTATTACATTAAAAGACGGAAGTGAAAAAGAGTATGCGTCGCCCATGAGCGTGATTGATATCGCGTCGGATATCAGCGAAGGGCTGGCAAGGGCGGCCTGTGCGGGAGAAATAGACGGGAAAGTGGTGGACCTTCGGACCGTGGTAGACGGCGACTGCCAGCTTAATATATTGACGGCTAACGATAAACAGGGAGTTCAGGTGGTGAGACATACGGCTTCCCATGTGCTGGCGGAGGCAGTAAAGAGGCTTTATCCCGATGCGAAGCTGGCGATCGGCCCGAGTATTGATACCGGATTTTATTACGATTTTGAACATGACCCTTTTTCCAGGGAAGATTTGGACCGACTGGAAGCGGAAATGAAAAAAATAATCAAAGAAGGGAAAAAACTGGAGAAATTTACTCTGCCCAGGGAAGAAGCCATGAAGTTTATGGAGGAAAAGGGCGAGCCTTACAAAGTGGAATTGATCCGGGATTTGCCGGAGGATGCGGTGATTTCCTTTTATCAGCAGGGGGACTTTTTGGATCTTTGCGCCGGCCCCCACTTGATGAGTACCAAAGGGATCAAAGCGTTTAAACTGATCTCCTCTTCAGGCGCTTATTGGAGAGGGAATTCGGATAACACTATGCTGCAAAGGATCTATGGTACTGCGTTTAACAAAAAAGAGGAATTGGCAGAATATTTGGAATATCTGGAAAACATTAAAAAGAGAGACCATAACAAGCTCGGCAGGGAGATGGAATTGTTCGCTACGGTGGATGTAATCGGCCAGGGGCTTCCGCTGCTGATGCCCAAAGGGGCAAAAATGATCCAGGCGATGCAGCGCTGGATTGAAGATGAAGAAGAAAAGAGAGGATATATGAGGACGAAGACTCCTCTGATGGCCAAAAAGGATTTGTATATCATTTCCGACCACTGGGATCATTATAAAGAAGGGATGTTCGTGCTTGGCGATGAAGCGGATGAAAAATCGGAAGTATTCGCCCTGCGCCCTATGACCTGTCCGTTCCAATATTATGTCTATAAGCAGAGCCAGAAATCATACAGAGATTTGCCATGCCGTTACGGAGAGACTTCTACTATGTTCCGAAACGAAGATTCCGGCGAAATGCATGGACTGACTCGTGTACGCCAGTTTACGATTTCCGAGGGGCATCTGATCGTGCGCCCGGATCAGATTGAGGAAGAGTTCAGAGGCTGCGTGGATCTGGCGAAATATTGCATGACGACGCTGGGACTCCAGGACGACGTAACCTACCGTTTGTCTCTGTGGGATGCGAACAACCAGGATCATTATCTCGGGACGGAGCAGCAGTGGAACGAAGTGCAGGATATGATGCGGGCGATCCTGAATCATATCGGCATTGAGTATACCGAGGAAGAAGGGGAAGCGGCATTTTACGGGCCGAAACTGGATATTCAGGCGAAAAATGTATATGGCAAGGAAGACACGATGATTACGATCCAGCTGGATATGTTCCTGGCGGAACGTTTTGACATGACTTATGTGGACAGCGACGGAGAAAAGAAACGGCCTTACATTATTCACAGAACTTCGATGGGATGCTATGAAAGGACGCTGGCATGGCTGATCGAAAAATACGAAGGCAAATTCCCTACATGGCTTTGCCCGGAGCAGGTAAGAGTACTTCCGATTTCGGAGAAATATGAAAATTATGCGAAGGAAGTGGAAAAGGAATTAAAGGAGAACGGCATATTGACTACAGTGGATAACCGTTCCGAAAAGATCGGCTTTAAGATTCGGGAGGCAAGACTGGCCAAACTGCCTTATATGCTTATTATAGGACAGAAAGAGGAAGAGGATAAGACCGTTTCGGTCAGAAGCCGTTTCGCAGGAGACGAAGGAGTAAAACCTTTGGATGAATTTATCGGACAGATTTGCAAAGAGATCAGGACGAAGGAAATTCGGAAGGAAGAGGCTGCTGATTAGTGTGGAAAGAAGTTCTAAAGCTCACGCCAGAGGGCGTTTCGCTAAGAACTTCCAAGTTCCACACATTGATGGTTTGTGCCGCCAGGAGGCGGCGTGGAGGTTGGCATGAAGCGACGGACATACGAAGATTGGTTCGGGATAGCTTTTTTTGCAGCGGCCTGTGGAATGCTGGTTCTGTCGGCAAGGCTTTGCTTTGCCGACGGGATATGGTATGACGAGTTATTTACGATGGGGCTGACGGAAAGAAGCTTCGGGGAACTGACAGCGTTTACGGCAAGAGATGTGCATCCGCCTGTTTATTATTATTTCGTGAAAATGGTGAGAGGAATCGTGCAGGGAGGGAACGGCATTGTGATCGGCAAGCTATGTTCCATTCTTCCTCTGGCCGGTTTATTCGCATATGCCGCAACAATGGTGCGGCGGCGTTTTGGCTGGTTGTGTGCCGGCCTGTTTGCGTTCGGCATAATGGCGATGCCAAGTTTGTCCCAGTATACGGTGGAAATTAGGATGTATACATTAGCCATGTTTTTTGTAACCGCTGCCTTCCTTCACGCTTTTGAGATCGTCTGCGGAGTCGGGGACAGCGGGGAAAGCAGGAAGAAAGACTGGATTTTCCTGGCAGTTTACGGGATTATGGCGGCTTACACCCACTACTTTGCCGGTGCGGCAGCGGCGGTGATTTACTTGTTTCTTTTCGTCTTTCTTATGACAGGAAAGGCTTCGAAAAAAGAAAAAAGAAACTGGCTTTTCTGTGTTCTTGCGTCTGTAGCTGCTTATCTTCCATGGATGGCCGTTGTCATCCGGCAGATGGCCCAGGTAAAGGAGAATTATTGGATATTGCCGTTGACGTGGAGAACCTTCGGTTCCTGCGTGAAATTCCTGATGAAGCCTCCTTTTGGCAGCGGAACCTTTCAGGTCGCGGCGGCGGTGGCGCTTTTTGTCGCTTATACGGGTTTGATGTTTTATAGTTTGTGGAAGAGCCGGAAAAGACCGGAAGAAGTCTTTCTGATCGCGGCCGGTACCGGTGTCCTTGCAGGAGTGGTGCTTTTTGGGTTTGCAGCTTCGTTTCTGCTGCGTCCTGTTTTTATCGTCCGGTATATGGTTCCGGCGGCGGGGTGTTTCTGGTTTTCCTTTGCTTTTTGTGCCAGCAGTGCGGCCAAAAACAGAAAAATTTTTCTTCCGGTCTTGGCAGCAATATTTTTATTGGGAATCGGCGATTACCGCTGGTTCCGCAATGATGAGACATGGCGCAGGGTGCGCATGGAAGAGGTGGAGGAAGCGATGGGGCAGATCGCGCCGGAGGATGTGGTGATCACCCAGTTTAACCAGGTACAGGGTGTGACGGGTTATTATCTGGAAAACGATATCTATCTTTGGAATGCGGAGCCGGAGCCTTTGATTTGCGATATTTTTGAAAATAAATATTTTTCTTTTTCTTCTGCGGATGATATAAAGACCTGGATGGGAGAAGGAAAAAATATCTGGCTGATCGGAAATAAAAACAACGATTTATTGGAAGAGTGGGAAAAAGAGGGGATTTTTGCCGAAGAAAAGCAGGAAGTTATGCTGGAAGTATATTGGTTTACGTTATACCGGCTGCATTCGGAAGCGCTGGAGGATAAACCATAAAAATTCAGCAATGATAAGGATGTTGTAACAGGAAAAAGAAATAAAAATGTATAAGCTTTATAGTTTTTTGCCATACTGATAGAGAAACATAATATTAAGACAAGGCTGGAAAAATCAGGAGGTTAAACTATGGCTCAATTAGACTGTTCAGTAGATAATTGTATTTATAACAAAGAAGAATGCTGCTGTAAAGGCGATATTATGGTCGGCGGTAAACATGCGGATAAAAAGGACGATACTTGCTGCGAAAGCTTTGCGGAGAAACGGGGCGACTCTTATACAAGCGCTTTGGAACATCCGTGCAAGACGATCAGCATCGACTGCGAAGCTGTAAAATGCGTTTATAACAGCAACTATAAATGCCATGCGGAACATGTGGATATCAAAGGCTGCGGCGCCTGCGACTGCAGGGAAACGGCTTGCGCTACCTTTAAAGAAAGATAAGAAAATGAGAAAAGCGGGTTTGTGATTATGGCGGAGGTCCGGAAAGGAATCCTGGAAACGGGGTTCCTTTTTTGCATCCGCGGCCTTTTCCGGGATTTTAGAATAAATTAAGAGAAATCTGTTTTTGGTACTTGCACATGCCCCCTGTTTTCTCTATAATAAATAGCGGAATAGAGAACAGTGTATTTTGACAGGGAGTTGCAATGAAAAATAAATGGATCATCGTATTGGCAGGAGCCGCAGCAGCGGTGTTGCTTTTCTTCGGGGGAATGTTTGCGGTAAGTACCGTTTTTGCGGCGGAGCAAAAAGCCGCGGCAGACAGCGGCATGTCGGGAACGCAGCTTCACGCGCTGACCGGAATGGAAGCAAAACGGGCATATAAAAAGGAAGTATATGGAGATTTGGGATGTACGGTGGTTCTTCCGGACGGATATGTTCCAAGCGGGGACGTAAAAGGCATGTATTTGGCGGAACGTAATCCGCTGGATTCCTCCAATATTTACTATACCGCATCGGAAAATGTGGACGGCGAAGCTCTGGACCAGATGCTGGGGTCCGAGGAATATAAGAAGCGGATGGAAGAAAAACTGAAAGAAACCTATGGAGAACAAGCAACGGTAGACCGTTTCCAATATACAAAAACGGAAGTGAGTAATTGCCCTGCCCATAAAGTGGAATTGTCCTGTAAGGCGGGCGAAACGGAAATGGAACAACTGATTTATATTATTATTGCCGATAAGGTTTATACGATTACCTATTCCCAGTCGGCGGATGATGAAAGAATGGAAGAATTCCGTAAGAGCGCGGAGACGATACGACTGGTATTTGAAGAAAATCTTTAGAAATTTTACAGAGCTGGCAAGCGCCGCCCCAGGGCATGGGGCGGTTTTTTTGTGCGCAGGGGTGCGTAAGGAAATTAGCAGCTTTGCTGCACGCATCCCGCGCGGCGAGTAGGGAAGATGAATCTTCTCTACTCGATTGTTATGGAGAAATGCATCGTAAAACATATGGCCGGAACAACACTATTTGATGTTCATATATTTTAAACGGAAAGAGAGCCTGTACTTGTTGGGCGTTGTCCCGATATATTTTTTAAAAATGCGGAAGAAATATTTTTCATCCCGGAAACCGCAGTCTTCGCTGATGCTCTTAATGGATAATTCGGTATTGACCAGCATATCTTTTGCAATATTCAGCCGCATCAGATTGATGTAGAGAAGGAGGGAATAGCCCGTGTGCTTTTTGAAGAGCGCCGATAAATAATCGGGGTTATAATTGAACCGTTCCGCTATTTGGGAGATTTTTAGATTTTCCCGGTAATGTCTGCGGATCCATTCGATAATGTTTTCGATAGGATCGTCAGGATTGCTTTTCGGTGCATATTTCGACAGCATTTCTTCGGAAAATTCCAAAAGAAAAGAGTTCAGCGCATAATGGCAATGCACGATAGAAGCATATTTTCCGCGCTTATAAGTATCGAGCAGCTGGGCAAAAAGGAGAGAAGAGCGGCATACGGAGGGAAGGGTGCCGTATGCTGGGATAAAATAGAGTTCGTCTTTTGCCGAAATTTCATGATAAGGGCTCAGAGGGGCATTCAGGGAATGGGAAAAGGGCTGGTTAATGGAAAAAGAGCGTTCCGTGCTTAAGCGGGGATGGGGGATTCTGCATCCGAAGTAATCATTAACATATAGGAAATGTCCACCTTTTTTCTTATTCTGCCCCTTTTGGAGACTATACGATTAGGGTATCATTTAGCATATAGTTAGTCAATAGAGAGTATGCGTTAAAATCAAATGGCCAGGTGAGAAAACCGTATACAGGAGAACTATGCCCACGTGGATATTTCAGAGAAATCGTAATAAAAAATGAAAGGGAAAAGAAAAATGGGAAGGAGAAGAAAGTGAAAAACAAGGTTGTATTAGAGTCCTGCCTGGAAGAGATTTATCTTGGAAATCTCGGAACGGTAGAAACGGATCTTATTCTCCCGGCTAAAACAAAGGATGGGATTTCCATTAACTGGCAATCATCGAGGCCGTCCATTTTAGAACACAATGGGAAAGTACACCGGCCGGAAAGCAAGGATGGAAATCAGACAGTGGTATTAAGGGCCGTGGCAGGAGAAGGAAACGCAGTTGCTTCCAAAGAGTATCAGGTTACGATAGTAGCTTTGCCGGTAGAAAGGCTTTTTGTCAGACAGCTTCCGATGGAGTTTGGCAGTAAAATGAATACGCAGTTCAGGCTGCCGGGCTGCGCGATATTGGAATTGGAGGACGGGACTGTCAGTTTGCCGGTTCGATGGGACCAGGATGGAATCGTACAGGTAGAAGAAGAAAGAACCTATCGGATAACGGGAAAGCTGGAGGAACAGGAAACAAAACGGTTGAGCTGCGGCGATACATATGAAATGAAATACCGGATACGGAATGCCCCGCCGTTAGTAACGGCTTATGTGACAGGACTGCCGGACGAGTCGTACACGGAGCCTGAGGTTCCTGTCAGGAAAGTCTGTGAAGTGCAAAGATGCCAGGTGAAATTGCAGAAAGATGGCAAGTTTACAGAGGATGTGGACAGAATGTTGAATTATATTTTGTCTTATAAGGCAGATTCCCTGCTTTATAATTTCCGGCAGGCGGCGGGGATTCCCGTTTCCGGTGTAAAGCCGATGCTGGGATGGGAAGCGCCGGAAAGCAATTTGAGGGGGCATACGACAGGGCATTACTTAAGTGCGGTGGCGTTAGCCTATGAGGTTACAAAGGATGAAAGGCTGGAGAAAAAGGCGAAAGAATTGATTGACGGTTTGTATGAAGTACAGCAGAAGTATACAGACATGTCAGAGGAATATGAGGGATATCTCAGCGCTTATCCGGTCAGCCAATTTTCCGATTTGGAGAAAGGAGCCGTTTATCCGGCCGTTTGGGCACCGTATTATACGCTGCATAAGATTATGGCCGGATTGCTGGATTGCTATAAAGCATTTCAGGAAAAAACAGCGTTGGAAATGGTTTGCCGGATCGGCATATGGGTATACAACCGTCTGGGGAAACTTCCGAAGGAGACGTTGAACAGGATGTGGTCCACTTATATCGCGGGAGAGTTCGGCGGGATAAACGAAACGCTGGCGGAGTTATATCAGATGACGAGGGATGACAGATTCCTGGAAGCGGCGAGATGGTTTGACAACGACGCATTGTTTTATCCTATGTCACGAAACATCGATGTGCTGGGGGGGATTCATGCGAATCAGCATATTCCGCAGATGATCGGCGCGCTCAGGCTGTTTGAGGCAACCGGACAGATAGAATTATTTCATGCGGCGTATTATTTTGAGGCGATGGTCAGGGAACACCACAGTTATGCGATTGGCGGAGTGGGGAATGCGGAGATGTTCCGCAATGCGGACCGTATAGGAAGCGAGTTGTCTGAAAAAAATGCGGAATCCTGTTGCAGTTATAACATGCTGAAGCTGACGAAAAAAATATTTGAGTATGATCCCTCGCCCGTATATGCGGATTATTATGAACGGGTTCTGCTGAATCATATTTTGGCAAACAGCAATAAACAATATGGGGGCGCTACCACTTATTTTATGGGAATGCAGCCAGGAGTACGGAAAAATTACCGGGCAATGGAGAATACCTGCTGTCATGGCACCGGCCTGGAATCAAAATTCAGATATGGGGAAGGTATTTATTATACAGCTTTCGGAGACGTTTATATTAATTTGTTTTTGAATTCCACGCTCGCATTGGGGAAAGACTTTATTTTGGAACAGGAAATAATGAACGAGGAAAGAAGCCGGATCCACATTGTGGTCAGAGAGGGTGGAAAAGAAGCCAGAACGCTTAAAATCAGGATTCCCGGATGGTGTGACGGTAATTTCGATATTTTGTATGTAAAACATCCGGAAAAAGTACAAGTGAAAAACGGTTATATCGAGATCAATGATAGATGGGAAAAAGATGATCGGGTTCATATTCGGTTTTCCTGTTTCCTGCGGGTGGTCCGCCCCAAGGACAAGCCGGAACTGTTTTCCATTTTTTACGGGCCGTTCGTTCTGGCACTGCTGGATGACAGCGAAGAATTTATTCATTTTGATGAGGAACCTGAACAGATGATACAAAAGATCCAACAGAGGGGCGCTTTGGATTTCCGGCTTGGAAAATATGAATGGAAGCCGCTTTATCAGATCGTGGATGAAAAATACCATATTTATATGAAGCATCGGCATAAGGAGCATAGGGATGAATGAAGAAAAATTGTTGGCTGCAGAAAAAATTGAAAAAGAATTTCCCGGTACAAAGGCGCTGAAGGGAGTTTCGGTAGATTTGCGGAAAGGCGAGGTTCATGCGGTCGCCGGAGAAAACGGGGCGGGGAAATCCACATTGATGAACATCCTGTCGGGCGGAATGAGGCAGACGAGTGGAAATATTTATATAGAGGGAAAACCAGTATCCTTTTCAAATACGAAAGAAGCCCAAAAGGCGGGGATCGGTTTGGTGCATCAGGAATTGGCCCTGTTTCCGGAACTGACGGTGGCGGAAAATATTTTTGTAGAGCGTTTGCCGCAAAGGAAAGGATTTGTCCACAAAGAGGAATTGAACCGGCAGGCGTCCGAAGTGCTGGAGCAGTTTCATACAGGAATAAAACCGACGCAGCTGGTGGAAGAACTGAGCGTTTCGGAACAGCAGATCGTAGAGATTGCAAAAGTAGTTTCGGAGGAATGCAGGATCATTATTTTTGATGAACCTACTTCCAGCCTGAATGAAGAAGAGGCGTGCCAGTTATTTAAGATCATAGGGGAATTGAAGAAAAAAGGAGTGGGCATTTACTATATCAGCCATAAGCTGTCTGAAATTTTTGAGATCTGCGACCGGATTACGATCCTGAGGGACGGCGAGTATATCGCGACGCACCGGATAGAAGAAACTACGCAGGAAATGGTAGTACAGGAAATGGTTGGACGGGAATTGAGCAGCTTTTATCCTGAAAAAAATTCAAAAACGGAAAAAACGGAATTGTTAAGGGTCGAAGGACTGACGAGGAAATTTGTTTTTGAAGATATCAGCTTTTCCTTGAAAAAAGGAGAAATACTGGGATTGTGCGGGCTGGTCGGTTCGGGAAGGACGGAAATCGCAAGAGGGCTGTGTGGAATTGACAAGACGGACGGCGGCACGGTCTGGCTGGACGGGGAAAAAATCAATATTAAAAATTATGCCTCGGCCATTCGGAATGGTTTGTGCTATCTTACTGAAAATAGGAAACTGGACGGGCTTTTTCTGGAAATGAATATTGTGGACAATATTTGCGCGTTGCAGTTGGATCATTTTTCACAAAAAGGGATTATGCAGGCAAAGGAAATGAACCGCGTAACGGATGCTCAGTATTATGAACAACGCATTGGTATTGTTTAATATTTCTGTCAACTGGCAAAATTTTGTATCAGGGGCGATTTTACTTATTGCAATTATCATTGATTATATCAGCAACAGACAGCAGACAAAGAGAAGGTAGGAGGATATGGTATGAAAAAAGTATGGAAAAGAATGGCAGCTTTATTGATGGCAGGTATTATGACGGCATCTTTTTGGGGATGCGCGGATCAAAAAACAGGCGGAACGGAAACGCAGGAGGAGAAAGCCGGCGCGGAAACGGCGGCTGAAGAAACGGCGAATGAGGAGAAAGAGTTCTATATGGTCGCTTTTAACTCAGGGTATCCATATTGGAAGCAGGTGTTCCGGGGATTTGAAGACGCAGGAAAGCAATATGGCGTGAAGACGATCCTTGGAGGAAGCACGAAATATGATTTGAACGAGTCTTTGACAGCATTTGAACAGGTGGTTGCCATGAAGCCGGCGGGGATTGCGGTAACGGCGATGGACGCGGAAGCCTATGCGCCTATTATCGATAAGGCGATAGAAGCCGGGATACCGGTAGTTACTTTTGATATTGACAGCCCGAAGAGCAAGCGTATCAGCTATATCGGCACGCAGAACTATGATGCGGGGGCGAATGCGGCCCGCTATATCGGGGAACAGCTTGGAGGAACGGGGAAAGTAGCAGCTATCACAAATAAATCACAGGCTAATATTGTAGAACGCATCAAAGGATTTGAAGAAACGCTGGCAGAAGAGTATCCGGGTATCCAGGTTGTCCAGATTGTGGACAGCGGCGACGACGAAACGGCAGCGGCAAACAATGCGGCAAGTCTGTTGACCAGCCATAAGGACATCGATTATATTCTGGCAACTACTGTAATTGCAAGTTCGGGCGGACAACAGGCGGTTGCGGAAGCAGGGCTGTCAGGAAAGACGAAAATCGTTGCATTTGACATTGACACGGTGACATTGGATGCGATCGGAGCCGGAACGGTAGAAGCTACGATCAGCCAGGCTCCCTGGGTGCAGGGATATTGGAGTATGGTATATTTGTATCATATCAGTGCGGGGATGATTACCTCAGCGGAAAACTGGCAGGAAAACGGATATCCTTCCTTGCCGGCTACGGCAGATAGCGGTACTGCGATCGTAACAAAAGAAAACTATGAAATTTTTTATACGGAGCAGTAGAAAAAGCTGGGAGGAAATAGATATAAGTTTGTAAGATCAAGAAAGCGTGAAATTCGGGGAGTAGATAACGGAAATCAATTTTTATAAGCGCCCTGGCGGACAAAGCAAAACGGAACCGGGGCGACCGGAACGGGGGCTGACGGGGAGGGGCGGTTTTCTGCTGGAGCTTCCAATCAGATTTCACTAATGAAATGGATATATGGTATTCAACCGGACGAGCCGGAAGCAACGGACATCCTGTCCTGCGCTTCCTGAAACCGCCCTCCTGGCGGTTTCGCTCTGTTTATTGACCATTTCATAAGTGAAATGACTGTTTTGTGAAAGCGAGTAAAAAAAGCGTTGACATATGGGGGAAGGGGTGTTATACTTTCTAAGGATTCGAGGATGGTATGCAAAGGTATATGGTCTCGGATCGGATGATTATCAAGCAGAGTATCCACTCTCACCCTGCGGCAAACGGGCTGGCAGGTGTTCATAGGTCAAAGTTCCGTATTATTTTGCGCATACGGTTCCGGGCGTTTTGAAGATAAGTGGATAGCTATGCTATCCATTTTTTTAGCGTATTATGAGGAGGACAAAGCCATTAGCGATTTATTTATTAACGAGCAGATTAGAGACAAGGAAGTACGTGTGATCGGTGAAGATGGGGAACAGTTGGGTATCATGCCTTCCAGAGAAGCGCTTCGTTTAGCGGAAGAAGCCGGATTGGATCTGGTGAAGATTGCCCCTACTGCAAAGCCGCCTGTCTGCAAGATCGTGGATTACGGAAAGTTCCGCTATGAGCAGGCGAGGAAGGAAAAGGAAGCGAGAAAGAAACAGAAGATTATTGAAATCAAGGAGATCCGTTTGTCTCCGAATATCGATACCAATGATTTGAATACGAAAATAAGCGCGGCCAGGAAGTTCATTAGCAAAGGCGATAAGGTGAAGATCACTCTTCGCTTTCGAGGACGCGAAATGGCACATATGGCAAACAGCAAGCATATTTTGGATGATTTTGCGGAAGCGCTTTCCGATATTGCTTCGATAGAAAAAGCGCCGAAAGTGGAAGGAAGAAGCATGACCATGTTTTTAACTGAAAAGCGTTAGTCCGTACAGTTAAAATAGATAAAAATGAAGAAGTATAGGAGGAATTGTATATGCCTAAAATGAAGACAAGCAGAGCAGCTGCGAAACGTTTTAAAGTAACGGGAACAGGTAAGTTAAAAAGAAACAAAGCTTATAAAAGCCATATCTTAACAAAGAAATCCCCTAAGAGAAAGAGGAATCTTAGAAAATCGACGGTTACAGATAAAACGAACGTTAAGAATATGAAGAAGATTTTACCGTATCTGTAAAAGTAATATTTTATAAGTCGTAAGGAGGAAACAGGACATGGCAAGAATTAAAGGCGGAATGAAAGCCAGAAGAAGACATAACAGAGTATTAAAGCTGGCAAAGGGATACAGAGGTGCGAGGTCAAAACAGTATAGAATAGCGAAACAGGCAGTTATGAGAGCTTTGACTTCTTCCTATGAAGGAAGAAAGCAGAGAAAACGCGAGTTCAGAAAATTGTGGATTACGCGTATCAATGCGGCAGCAAGAATGAACGGCCTTTCTTACAGCAAGTTTATGCATGGCTTGAAGCTTGCGGAAGTGGATATTAACCGTAAGATGCTCTCTGAGATGGCAGTAAATGATGCGGAAGGCTTTAAGGCATTGGCAGAACTGGCAAAAAGTAAAATTGCATAATAAGAGATCAAAATAGAAACTCCGCAAGAATAGAACTTGTGGAGTTTTTACATTTTTTTAATTACTTTTTATGAGGGATTAGGTGTATACTAATACGAGAAAGAAAAGCCGGAGCAGGTTAATAGATGATAAAAAGAAAGAGAGAACAGGAAAATGGCGGTATTGGATGGATTAAAGCCGGAAAAGGTGTTTCGGTATTTTGAGGAGATATGTGCGATTCCCCATGGATCGGGAAATGTGGACGGATTGAGCGATTACCTGATCGATTTTGCAAAAGAGCGGGGATTGGATTATTTTCAGGATGAATGGAAGAATGTGATTATGATAAAGGACGCTTCGCCGGGATACGAGGAAGCAGAACCGGTGATCCTGCAGGGGCATATGGATATGGTGGCGGTAAAAAAGCCGGGCGCTTCTATCGATATGGCGAAGGATGGGCTGCGTCTTGCCGTGGACGGGGATGATTTGTATGCGGAAGACACGAGCCTGGGCGGGGACGATGGAATTGCGGTGGCTTATGCTATGGCTCTGCTGGATTCGGACGATATACCCCATCCGCGGTTGGAAGTGATCCTGACGGTGGATGAGGAAGTGGGAATGGACGGCGCAAGGGAGCTGGATGTTTCTATGTTGAAAGGAAAACGAATGCTGAACCTGGACTCCGAAGAGGAGGGGATCTTCCTGGCAGGATGTGCGGGGGGCGCAAGGGTGGATTGGACATTGCCTGTGGGCAGGGAAGAGAAGTCGGGAAAGCGCTGCCGGATCAGTGTAAAAGGGCTCATGGGCGGACATTCCGGTGCGGAGATCGATAAGGAAAGAGGGAATGCCAATGTCCTTATGGGAAGGCTGCTGTACAGGCTGCATAAGTCCATGGCGATCTATGTAGAAGCGTTGGAGGGAGGACTGGCAGACAATGCGATTCCAAGGGAAGCGACGGTTGTTCTTTTGGCGGAGGCAGAAAGCGGGGATGTTATAAGGGATACGGTGCTGGCAGTGGAAAAAGAATTCCGGCAGGAATTGCAGACAAAGGATCCCGGCGTTTGCATTGAAATAGAAGAACTAGGGGACGGAAAGAGTAATTGCCTGGGGCGTGAAGAGACGGATGCTCTGATCTCCCTTCTGTTTGCCGCTCCAAACGGCGTACAGGCGATGAGCGCCGACGTCAAAGGGCTGGTGGAGACCTCTTTAAACATGGGGATCGTAGATTTGCGGGAGGATCAAGCGGCTGTGCAATTTTCCGTGAGAAGTTCGCTGGAAGGGGCAAAGCGTGTATTGATCGAAAAGCTGGAAAATATAGCGACTATGGCAGGGGCTGCGCAGGAAGTCAGGGGGGATTACCCGGGCTGGGCCTATCGGAAGGAATCCCCGTTCCGCGATATGGCGGTCAGGGCATTTTGCGATTTATATGGAAAAGAGCCGGAAATACAGGCGATACATGCGGGGCTGGAATGCGGGATACTGTCTTCGAAAATACCGGATCTGGAGTGCATTTCCATCGGGCCGGATATGAAAAATATTCATACGACGGAAGAACGGTTGAGTATTTCTTCTACGGAGCGTGTATGGAATTATGTGTTGGAAATATTGAAGCGGAAAGAGTAATGCGAAAGCGTTTTTAAATCTTTTACCAAAGAAATGAGGAAAGATATGGATTTGAATAGAAATAATTTAAAGAGGATTAGAGGGCTGATTCTTTTTACGGCGGTGGTGTGTCTGGCAGTTATTAAAATTGACCGTGTGCTGAACGGGTTCTTTTTTGTCATAGGGATATTAAAACCCTTTATCTATGGCGCGGTGGCGGCATTTGTACTGAATATTCCCATGAGCGCGATAGAGAAGAGGCTGTTCGGGAATGGAAGAAATTCGAAAATACAGAAGGCTAAAAGGCCGGCGAGTATATTCCTTGCTTTCATATCGGTGATATTGATCATGGTTGTAGTCACCGTAACGGTAGTGCCCCAGCTGACAAAGACGATGATGGAGTTGGGGAATAAGATTCCTTTGTTCCTTAGCCGCCTGGAAGTAACTTTGGAACAGCTTTTGGAGGAGCGTCCCGAATTGGTGGTTATGCTGGAAGAACTTGACTTTGACAGTATAAACTGGAATTCCGTATTAAACGGGATCGTGGATTTTATGAAAAACGGTTTGGGAAATGTGGTAACTTCTACGGTAATGGTGGCATCCACGATTATAGGCGGCGTAGTGAATCTGTTTGTAGCTCTCGTATTTTCTTTCTATATATTGGCGCAGAAGGAAAAGCTGGGTGATCAGTTGAAAAGGGTGATGCACGCATATTTTTCCCAAGGGTTATATGAAAGGGCGTTGGAAGTGGCCTCCCTGGCGAATCGGAATTTTTCGAATTTTATAACGGGGCAGTGCATGGAGGCGGTGATCCTCGGCAGTATGTTCGTAGTATCCATGGCGGTATTCCGCTTTCCTTACGCTCTGTTGGTTGGTGTATTGATCGCTTTTACCGCGCTGATACCGATTGTGGGGGCCTTTATCGGCTGCTTTGTGGGGACTTTCCTTATTATGGTGGACGATCCGATAAAGGCGGCCTGGTTTTTAGTTCTTTTTATTATCCTGCAGCAAGTGGAGGGAAATCTGATCTACCCTCATGTGGTGGGGAATTCGGTCGGGCTTCCTTCCATATGGGTATTGGCGGCAGTCACGATCGGCGGCAGTCTGATGGGAGTTGCCGGCATGCTTATTTTTATCCCTATCGTATCTACCATTTACGCTTTGCTGCGCGATGACGTGAATCAGAAGAACGGCAGGAAGAGGAAGGGTGGAAAAAGTGCGGCAGGGCTGTCGAAAAGTGTGGAATGATAAAATTTGATGAAAAATATTTAAAAAAGTAGTTGATTTTATGCCCGAGAACGTATATAATAATTATTGCGTTTCGGGGTGTGGCTCAGGTGGTAGAGCGCTACTTTAGGGAAGTAGAGGCCGCAAGTTCAAGTCTTGTCACTCCGATAAAAGAAAAGATACTGGAAAGCTTGATTTTTGAAGGCTTTGCGGTATCTTTTTTTGGATTCGCTTATTTAGTATAGATCCATGATAAATTTCCATAAACCGCATCCAAGTGGAATATTAAAGAGATATGTGTTGGATCAGGCAATAGAAAAATTAAGGAAGGATGGTTTGTTATGGGTAATTTGTTATCATATAAGAATTACAATGGTACAGTGGAATACTCCAAAGAAGATAAATGCCTTTTTGGAAAGGTAGTTGGAATAAAGTCTTTGCTGTCTTATGAGGGGGATTCTGTACAAGAGTTGGAGCAGGATTTCCAGAATGTAATTGATGAATACTTAGCAGATTGTAAGGAGCGGAATGTGGAACCAGAGCAGCCCTACAAAGGGACATTTAATGTCAGGATCAGCCCGGAGCTTCATCGGAATATTGCCGTATATGCTATTGAACATGGAAAGAGTCTGAATGCTGCTGTTGAGGAAGCTATTGGAAATATGGTTGGATGATTGGAATATTCCGATAAAGCGGTGGGCATTGGGTATTCAGAAGCAAAATCTTAGGATTTGTTCATAATATAAATACTATTTATAATTTTTAAGAAATAATCCATATTTCATAATGATTGATAGTTGGCTGGATGGATCCTCCTGTCCCTCCATTATCGCTTTCATATGCATATGGGTAGCATTTAGGAAAAATGAGGGTTCCTGTTGATGCATTATAAGTACATTCTTTTTGATTGCACATTTGTTTGTCTTCTATAATTGATAAGTTGTTTTGACTGCCATGTCTGCAAAAAATGGTCCAATCCATCATGATAAAAAGAAAATTTTCTGCTTTCCAATCATGGTAATCATTAGGGAACATTTTTGATACATCTATCTTTGGGCCGATTACACAATGGCTGATAGTCCCTCCAGCCCAGTCTGTATCAGAAGAAACCTCTGTTCTTGCAGTATCAATTCCATATGATGCAAGATCGGCGCTCCCCGCGGAATAATCTCTTATGATAGTAATGGTATTGCCATCATTAGAAACGGTTTTTGATATTGGTTTTTCGCTATTTAAATATCCTTGCTTGTACACAATTTTCTTTATTCCATCCAGTCCACCGCTACCCAATTTTTTTGGTACTGAATCAGCACCTACCACCCATTTACCATTAGAGTCCTCATAAAATCTTAATCCGCCTAATCTGGTATTGATACTGTTTACCAGATTGGTAAGGGATGTAATTAACTGTGACAGGCTGTTTTTCACCGATTTGACAAGGGTTACGTCAGCGGCGTACCCGGCTGTCTGGTTTTCATTGGTAGTTACGCCTTTGAAGCTTCCCAGTTTGTCCTGCAAGTTTCTGCCGTCGTTAAATTCCACGTCAGAGGCGTGTGTCCAGAAAGAATATCTGTTCCATCGTTTGTTCCCGGGCGTGCTGTCTATGCAGTGCCTGTATTTTCGATTTTTTAAAATAGTTTCATTGATTGGCATTTTTCTTCCTCCTATATCCAAAATTCATTGATATTAATATTGGGTTCCGCATTAGATAAATGATGCGGGCTGTATTTTTCCCAGTTTGATATGTATTCCTGCGTATTTTTGACTTTTGCCTCCAGATAATTTATTAAGTCGGCAGAATAGTGGTGTACTTCATTCTGCTGGCTTAAAAGAATGTTTGCGTCTGTGTACCGGCGTTCGTCTATCAGACTGTGGTAGGCATCCATCAAGGGCTGGCCTTTCAAGTCTATATCGCAGAAGTATGTTCTGTCGTCAATCCCTTCCGGGTAAATAGAAACATATGGGTATTGCATGGATCCCTCCTTATTCCCCCAGCCATACGTCGTTGCGGCAGCAGATTTCCGGCTCATTGTTGAAATAGATACATTGATGTTTTTGGATGCCCATAATTTGTACGTTTCGTATCTCTTCTTCGATGGCGTTGATGGTTTCCGCGTCGATGTTGTACTGGGATAATATGTTTGCATTTTCGGTTATTTTTTTAGCCGCCAGATCATATAAGCCACGTGCTTTTAAATCTGTGATCTCATTAATTAAGGATGCGACGGAATCGTCGGCATCCTTAAAATGGTGTTGTTGGATTAAGTTGTTGGGGAAATTGCTGTATTCGTGGGTATATGATGAGGCGTTTTGGATGATAAAATCTGCTTGTGTCATTTTTTTGTCCTTTTCTCGTTGGATTATTTATATGTAACTGTGTTTGTGCCGCAATTTGTAAACATATCTTTTTTATAATATTCAGTTGGTTCTTTCCAAATAGATTCGCTTACATAAATTATTGTTAATGCTTTACAATTCCGAAACATACCACCCATATGCTTTATGTTCCGAGTGTCAAAATGGCTTAAATCCATAATGGTTAATGATTGACAATCCATAAACATACCATTCATAATGGTAACATTACTTGTGTTAAAACTACTTAGATTTAGATCTGTTAATGATTTACAATCCTGAAATATACTACTCATGTCAGTTAAATTACTTGTATCAAAACTACTGAGGTCTAAATTTGTTAATGATTCACAATTTCGGAATATACTATTCATAGTGGTAACATTACTTGTGTTAAAACTACTAACATTTATATTTTTTAATGATAAACAATGTGAAAACATAAAAAGCATATCTGTAACATTACTTGTATCAAAATTGCTTAAGTCTAAATCTATTAATGATTGACAATTCATAAACATATGTCTCATGATCGTAACATTACTTGTATTAAAACTACTTAGATTTAGATTTGTAAATGATTGACAATTATTGAACATAGAATTCATATCAGTAACATTACTTGTGTCAAAATTATCGCCAAAATTAATACTTGTTAATTTACTACATCCAGAAAACATACTACACATATTTGTTACATGGCTCGTGTTAAAGCCACTTAGATCCAAAGTTTGTAATTTACTACATCCAGAAAACATACTACACATATTTGTTATATTGCTTGTGTTAAAATTATTGCCAAAATTAATATTTGTTAAATTGTAACATGCAGAAAACATATAGGACATGCTTTTTACTGTTGAAAAATCGATCTGATTGCCAAAGGTTACTGTTACAATTTTGCTACCCGCTGATGCAAACATATAATAATTATTGCCACTATTTGTAGTATTGTTTGCTATTTTTGTTCGGTATCTTTTATTCCGTACTTCATAACTGCTGTATACAATTACATTTTCAGAAGAATTAACATTACCTATAAAACTATTTAATGTGATAGTATTTTCGCCTTCATTTAAAGTATAATTCCATTCAGTATACGCATCAACTGGAGCAACAGCATACGGATCATCTATTTTCTCCCCATCTTTCCCCCATAATTTCACAACACTATTATCTTTGTTTCCCCAAATGGACGATATAGAATGTTTGATTCCTGTGTTGTCTGAATATAGGCAGTCAGTTATGTCGCCAGATAAATTATTTGCTGAATTAAAATATACACTCAAGAAGTTCCCTCCTCCGTTTCATATACGAAACATATGGTATTTTCACTAAGCGACGTAGGTATGGTATTAGAAAAGATAATATTGGGAAGGCTGGATAATTTTGTTTTTTCGTCATTAGAAATCAGTTCTTTTCCTTCTTCCTTATCTACCTTTGTAGATAATGCGATATTCATTTCTGCTTTTGTCGCATAATTATCATTTGGATTGCTTCTGTCAGAATCCACCCATTCAACGCCGTTAGCTGTCATGCCGATGACCTGCCCGACATCTCCACCATTGGGTATGTGGATTTGAGTGTTGGAAAGGTGTTCAGCTGAAGATTGGATATTTGCTTGAAGATCAGAGGATAACAGGGATTGATCAATGCTTCCTTCACTTAATAATGCTGTTGGCTTATTTTTTATGTAAGACGGACTTGTCTCATCAGTTTCATTCCAATCCGATTGAGTACCACTTACAGACTCATTGATTTTATTATTCATTTGATTTAACTCATCCGTTAAATTCCGCAAGTTTTCTTCATCATTTCCAACCAATACAGCATCGGTATGTGTGTACGGGTAGAATTTATTCCCGGGATAGTCTTTCATCCATTTCAAAGTATTCATTTTATATCACCTCCTCGTTTACGGTTTGGCGGCCATCTATATATGCTGCCGATTCTTTGATAAAATTGACGTTTGACTGCAAATCGGCGATCTGGGAATTTAATAAATCTAAGTTGACGGAGGGCTGGGTGATATTCCCGATTTGCTCTATCAAACCGGTTACTCTCCGGTCTGTCGCTTGAATATGGGATAAAAGAGAACGGTATAAGGAAAGATCACTTTCATCTATTACAAGGTTGTCATCAAGACCTGCCATGACGTTCAGTTCAGCTGGGAGGGTTGACCAAGAGTAAGCTCTGCCTCTTTCGTCCATATCTTTCTTAAATTCAACCACAAAGTATATCTTTCCGGATTTTTTGGTGACAAACTTGGAGATATACCAGCTTAATAACAGAGAATCATTTTCGATTTTGATTTCATTTACCGTGTATACGCCGCGTTCTTTTAATGCATTGTTATAAGATATGGTGCATCTTCTGGTTGACAGGTCGCATCCGTCAAAATAACGGGGGATCCGAATGTTTACCATTTCTGCGTTATCATCAGCAACAACGCCAATATTGTATAATTCTTCAGGTATGTCTATTTTGCGGGTGTTGGGATTGATGATAATTTCTGGTTCATATGTTTTTGAAGTATTCAGGAAAAACACATCCTTTCTTTAAATATATTTATAGTAGTTGATTATGTGGCGCAAAAATAAAAAAACTCTGCATAAATGCCAATATCTTTAGCCAATCCGTCATAAATGACAATACCAGCGTTACCGTCAGATGAGCTGCAGTAGTAAGTGGTTAGTTTTTGGCGGCCGCAGGATTGCATTTGCGTTACCATCCAACAAGGACGGTATCCTACAGGGATATCGAATACGATTGGAGTATTAACAGGTAAATCTTTTTTGCATTTGTTGAAAAATATACTTGCAATGTTCCCGTATCGCTTAAAGGTAAAATCAAAATAATCAGTTGATATAGCAGCGGTAGTAAAAGATAAATTGCTGTTTAGCTTATAACAACTAAACATAAATATATTAGCTAAACAGCAATTTACCCACTTATACCACATCCATTGTATCAACAGATTATTTTGATTTTGTAATCAGACGATATGGGTATATTGCAAGCATTTATTTCAGTAAATGCAAAAAAGAATTGCCGCCCAATACACCAATTCATTTCATAATTCCAGAAGGATTTCGCCCGGTGAGTTTGATTACAAAAATGCAGATGATTGGGCGTGAAAAATTAGTTGTTTATTTTCATACTTCTTCTGGTGGAAGCAGTTCTATTACAGTTTATAACGGCTTAATGAAAGACAGCAGTGTATATGCAGAGATTTTTTATTTTTCAAGATAAAATCTTGCTACTTTGATATTTTATAAAGCAACCATGTTCCCGTAAATATAATGTTATTGAGTATTTTAGACGTATTATTAAAAACTCTGAGTTTGCCGTTATTTGCGACAGCATTTATCGCAACATTATTTGTGGTGCTATGTGATACGCCAATGCATCCCAATAATTTATATCCATTCGGTACGTTTGGTTTATTTAACTCAACTAAATTATACCCTTCCACGATATCAACTGTTACTGTGGATGATAGTATTATAATGATTTCTCTTAAATTGCTGTTTAACACACAACTATTGAAATCAATGAATTGGTGAAACAGCAATATATATACGGAAACCGCGGTTTTAGATGGCTTGGTTGGTATGATGCAGGACATGGATATAGCGGAGAAATTGTATATATACTTTAGACCGTAGTAAAATAGGAGAAGCATGTGTCAATCCTGCTGGCTGTTGTATATGCCGGAAAGTATATTTCGAGATTTCCGCT
>ERZ808035.432-NODE-432-length-38578-cov-8.331836_pt1 | contig 38578 bp, 34 predicted proteins | sample MGYA00380189_ERZ808035 | MGnify/ENA primary metagenome ERZ808035 (study PRJEB31490, sample SAMN06133407) | mouse gut metagenome | isolation source: M5_1 | host: mice | place: China: Chengdu | collected 2015-05 ...
ATTGAAATCAGGGATTTTCAGAACTTTTTAAAGTTGTGAAAATCCCGCTCAGCTTGTCGAAAATACTTTTTCGACAAGTTGAGCGCCCAGGCGGTGAGCCTGGGCGCTTGTCTGCGGTGAGAAGTCACTCTATGGAGATGATATAGTAATACACGGGCTGCCCGCCGGAGAGGACGGCCACCTCAGCGCCGGGACAGGCCTCCTCAAAGAGCTTTCCGGTTTTCTGTGCGTCCTCCTCGGATACATCCTCGCCGAAGTACAGCGAGATGAAGGAGGGGGACTTCTCCGGGGCGGCGGCGGCCAGCCGTTCCAGAAGGGCGGAGAGGGAGGCGTCGGTTCCGAAGAGCTTGCCCTCTTCCAGGGCCAGATAGTCGCCCTCCTTGATATCAAACCCGTCAAAGTCGGAGTTCCGGGCGGCGTAAGTGACCTGTGCGGTGGATACGGCGGAGAGGCTCTCCGTCATGGCGGCGGTGATATCCTCCGGCGCAGGGGCCTCAAAGTCCACGTTCATCATGGCGGTAATGCCCTGGGGCACCGTTTTGGTGGGGATGACCACCACGTTTTTCTCCGTCAGTGCGGCGCACTGCTGGGCGGCCATGATGATATTGCCGTTGTTGGGCAGAACGAATACCGTCTCGGCGGGGACGGCGTCCACTCCCTCCAGAATGGCCTCGGTGGAGGGGTTCATGGTCTGCCCGCCGGAGACGACGCCGTCGGCCCCCAGGTCTTTGAAAACGGCCTCCAGGCCCTTGCCGGCGCAGACGGCCAAAAATCCGTACCGCTTCTCCGGCGGGGCCACCACGTGGCCGCCGGACTGGGCGGGTGAAGCGGCTTCCAGCGCTGCCTCCTCCGCCTCCAGATCGTCCACGCTGTGGGTCTTTCTCCCCGCGGCCATATCCTCGTACTGGGTGCGCATATTTTCGATTTTTGCCAGCTCCAGCGTACCGTATTTCTGGGCCTCAGTGAGGGCGGCGCCGGGGATGTCGGTGTGTACGTGAACCTTGAAGGCCTCGTCGTCCTCACCGATGACCAGGCTGTCGCCAATGCTGCCGAGATAAGCACGCAGGGGCTCCAGGGACTTGTCAACGGTCCGGCGGACGATGAACACCGTGTCGAACGTAAAGGTGATCTCCTCGTCGGAGAGGGCGGCGAAGTCCGCCTTTTCCCGGGGGGCGGAATCCTCCTGGACCTCCGGCATGGGCTCGCCCCGCATCTCTGCCAGCATGCCCTCCAGAATCAGCAGGTAGCCCTTGCCGCCGGCGTCTACCACGCCGGCCTTTTTCAGCACGGGGTTCATATCGGTGGTCTGGGCCAGGGTTTCGTAGCCCTGCCGGATGGCCTCCTCCAGCACCTTTTCCAGATCCGGCTCTTCGGCGGCGACCTCCACAGCGCGCTTGGCCGCCAGGCGGGAGACAGTGAGAACCGTGCCCTCGGCAGGCTTCATCACGGCCTTGTAGGCGGAGGAGACGCCCTGCTGCATAGCGGCGGCGAAGGCGGCGGCGTCCGCGGTCTCCATGCCCTTGAGACCCTTGGACAGGCCGCGGAACAGCAGGGAGAGGATGACGCCGGAATTGCCCCGGGCGCCCCGCAGCAGCGCGGAGGCAGTGAGGTCGGCGGCCTGGGTCAGCGTGCCGGGAGCGGTTTTGCGCAGCTCCGTTACGGCGGTGCCGATGGTCATGCTCATGTTGGTGCCGGTGTCGCCGTCGGGCACCGGAAAGACGTTCAGGTCGTTGATGGCCTGTTTCTGGGCGGTGATGGCGGCGGCGCCGTGCAGCACCATCTGTTTAAACAGGGCGCCGGTTATCTGTTCATTCATTGCCTTCGCTCCTCTCTCAAAGGGTCATGGAATCCACGCACACGTCCACAGCTTTGACGGGTACGCCGGTGTTTTTGGTTACAACATAGCGCACCTCGTTCATAATAGAGCGGCACACTGCAGGCAGATTGACCCCGTTTTCCACGATGATGTGGAGCTCGATGGAGATGGAGTTGTCGTCGTGATAGGTGATGCTGACGCCCTTGCTCATGGCCTCCCGCCGCAGCAGGTGGACCAGGCCGTCGGTCATGGAGCGGAAGGCCATGCCCTTGACGCCGAAGCAGTTGGTGGCGGCCATGCCGGTGATATTGGAGAACACGGCGCTGCTGATGGAGATCTCACCTTGATCGGATTTGAATTGAATCATGAGAACGTCCTTTCTTTCCTGTTATTGGCAGAGGACGGAAAAGCCGCCTCCGTGACAGCTGTATGAAGCGAATCCTATTATATACGGTTTTACCAGAAAGTACAAGTCCTAAAAAAGAGGAAAGGGAGATGCAAAATCCTATTGAAAAGCCGCGGCATTTGCCGTAAAATAATTGACGAAACACTGATTTGGTCAATGTGCGCGAATTGGCGGAAAAATTTCCGGCAGTATGTGTGCGGAAATTTCATCAGTGGTTCCCCAAAACCGCCGTATGCCGGCGGACTTTGTTCCGTATGCGCCGGAATGCCGCTTTGGAGCGCCGCGTGCCCCCTGTTTTTCAGCGTGGGATCCGGCTGTCGGACGAAATGAAGGAGGGAGCGCTGTGCGCGTAATCACCGGCTCCGCCAGGGGCCGCCGCCTGAGAGAGCTGGAGGGGATGGAGACCCGCCCTACCACCGACCGGGTGAAGGAGGGGCTGTTCAACATCCTCCAGTGCGATATCGAGGGGCGGCGGGTTCTGGATCTCTTTGCCGGGACGGGGCAGCTGGGTATCGAGTGCCTCAGCCGGGGGGCGGACTTTGCGGTTTTTGTGGACCGGCGGGCGGACGCCGTGCAGCTGGTGCGGGAAAACCTGACCGTTACAGGCCTCCGGGACCGGGCCAGAGTGGTGCAGGGGGACTCCCTGGCCTACCTGCGCACCCTGCAGGAGAAGTTTGACCTGGTGTTCCTGGATCCCCCCTATCAGGCGGGGCTGCTGGAGCCGGCCGTGGAGATGCTCGCCGGATTTGACATTCTGAATCCGCATGGTATAATTGTGGCGGAACATCCGGCGGGCCGGGTGCTGGCATCGCCGCCGCCCTGCCGGATTTACAGGACTTACCGCTACGGGAAGATCGGGCTGACCGTATTCCGCCGCAGCGGAAATAAAGGGAACGAGGAACAACTCCCATGAGAACAGCCGTTTGTTCGGGCAGCTTTGACCCTATCACACTGGGCCATCTGGATGTAATTCAAAGGGCCGCCGCCTGTTTTGACCGCGTGGTGGTCTGCGTCAGCCCCAATGCAGAGAAGAGGAACCAGATGTTTACGCCGGAACAGAAGCTCCGGCTGGTGCGCACCGCCGTGGCGGAGCTGCCCAATGTGGAGGCGGAGCTGTGGCCCGGCCTGCTGGCGGACTTTGCGGCGGCCCACGGGGCCAATGTGATTGTCCGGGGCGTGCGGAACGTGACGGACTTTGATGTGGAGTATCAGATGGCGCTTATCAACCGGAGCCTCCGGCCCCGGCTGGAGACCATGCTGCTGCCCGCCGGACAGGAGTACCAGCACTTCAGCTCCTCCATGGTGCGGGAGATGATCCGGTACCGCCAGCCGCTGGAGAAATACCTGCCCATGTCCATTGTGCCCATGGTGCGGGAGATGATGGAAAATCAGAAAGGATAGGGACTTATGGCCACTGATATCAACCGATTGATCGATATGCTGTTTGAGCGGATTGAGGACGCCAAGTCCCCGGCGCTGAAACCCAATATGAGCCTGATAGACCGGGACGAGGTGTTGGATCTGCTGGAGGAGCTGCGGGCGGAACTGCCGGCGGAGATTAAGCGCGCCCAGGAGCTGCTGGCCGCACGGGAGAAATTTGTGGAGGAGGCCAAGCGGGACGTGGAGCGCATGATGCGCCAGGCCGAACTGGATGCCAAGACCAAGGTCTCCGAGAGCGAGGTCATCTATGCGGCCAAGGAGAAGGCCCGCCAGATTGTGGGCCGGGCGGAGGAGCGGTCCCGCCAGCTGTACCAGGTGGCCAACGAATATGCCGAGGACGCCCTGGCCCGTACGGAGGAAGCTGTTCAGGCGGCCCTGGACGAGGTGAAGCAGTCCCGGGTTCGGTTCCGCTCGGCTTCGGCTGCCGCCATGCAGGAACAGCGGGATAAGCTGGACGGCAAGAATAACCCGGATGCGCCTGCCGGCGAGAAGGGAGCCGGCTGAAAGGGGCGTACCGCCGCTGGATTTCCCGGCAGCGGATATGGGGGTTGACCATAATCCGGGTGCCGCGTGGGAGCAGCCGGGAGATTTCCGGAACCCCCTGGTATCACTGTAATTAAAATTTGTGAAAAGTGACGAAAAAATTCCGGGAACATTTGCGCAAAAACTATATCTGGATCTGTGGTAATCATTGAGCGCCTGTAGACACAAAATCTTGTGTCTACAGGCGCTTTCAATTTTACGTCAACCGCATCAAATATAATCGAACACACGTTTGAAAATTGTAATTTTGGACAAAATATGGTAAAAATCATAAGTTTTTGCAAATTTCCGGCGGAAAAAAATCCTTGCAATTTTGCCCCCTTATGCGTATACTAAAAACATTGGTGGGGAAAAGTGGGTAATTAGGGAAGCTAAGTGCCACAACAACCCATCAAATCCCAAAAAGAGGGGAGAAAGGGGGCGGCTTTTATGGCGAGACTGCTGGGAAAATCCAACAACAGCATTGACGCCAAGGGCCGCCTGGTCATTCCCTCCGCTATGCGGGAGGCCCTGGGGGACGTCTTTTATATCACGATCGGCGCGGAGCACTGCCTGACCATCTATCCCCAGGCCAAGTGGGAGCAGATGTCTGAGGAGATGGACGATCTCAGCTACAGCGAGATGCGGGCACTGACGCTGCTGTATGCCAACGCCGTGCAGTGCGAACCGGACGGGCAGGGGCGGGTGCTGATTCCCGCCGGCCTCCGGAATCACGCGGGGCTGAAAAAAACAGTTACCATTGTGGGACTGAATTCCTTTGCCGAGATTTGGGACGAGCAGACCTGGGCCGAGCGGGAGAGGAAGATGCTGGAGAGCGACGACATGGCGGCCGCTATGGACGCCCTGGCGCGGGCCCGCCGGAGCCGCGGGTAAATGCCTATGGAGTACGCCCACAAACCCGTCCTGCTGGACGAGTGTATTGCAATGCTGAACATCCGCCCTGACGGGGTGTATGTGGACGGGACCCTGGGCCGGGCCGGGCACTCCCGGGAGATCGCCCGCCGGCTCACTGCCGGGAGGCTGGTCTGCATCGACCAGGATATGGCGGCAATCCGGGCGGCGGAGGAACGGCTGGCCCCGTGGAGGGACCGGGTGACGCTGGTTCACGGCAACTTCTCCGGGCTGGAAGCCATCCTGCGGGACGCGGGGGTTTCCGGTGCGGACGGGATGCTGTTTGACCTGGGGGTGTCCTCCCCCCAGCTGGATGATGCGTCCCGGGGGTTTTCCTACATGCAGGATGCCCCGCTGGATATGCGGATGGACGATACCGCGGCGCTGACGGCCCGGGAGGTGGTCAACACCTGGAGCTATGAGGAGCTGCGGCGCATTCTCTATGAATACGGCGAGGAGCGGTACGCTCCCGCGGTTGCAAGGGCCATTGTCCGGGCCAGGGAAGCAAGGCCCGTGGAGACGACGCTGGAGCTGGTGGGGATCGTCCGCGGCGCTATGCCGCCGGCGGCGCTGCGGGAGAAGCAGCATCCCGCCAAGCGGACGTTCCAGGCCGTCCGCATTGCGGTCAACCGCGAGCTGGACGTGCTGCCGCCCATGCTGAGAGCAGCGGTGGAAGGGCTGAATCCGGGCGGGCGGCTGGCGGTGATTACCTTCCATTCCCTGGAGGACCGGATTGTCAAGCGGACGATGCAGGATATGGCCCGCGGCTGCACCTGTCCGCCGGAGTTTCCGGTGTGCGTGTGCGGGAAGAAACCGAAGATCCGTATAGTGACACGCAAGCCGGTAGTACCCGGGGAGGCGGAGCTGGCCGAAAATCCGCGGGCCAGAAGCGCTAAGCTCCGGGCTGCGGAGAAGTGCGGGGCGTTTGATCTGTGACAGGACAGGCTGTCCTGAAAATTCTGTGGAAAGGGGGGGTTCTCTTTGGCTTCGGCAGCTAGGGATCTGCGTTACCGCAATGCCCGCCGCTCCGTATCTGTGGACGGCAACCTGGCCCGCAGCCTGGATTTTGAGGTCCGGGAGCGGGAGCTGCGCCATGCGGGGGAGGCCCCCCGGCGCCGGGAGAGGGCACAGGAAGCGCCAAAGGTGCACAGTGTCCCCAAGATCCGGCTGCGTGAGGCGCAGCATGTGGCTCCGCTGGCCGTGGTGGGGGCGCTGGCAGCGGCGGTTTTGGCCGTGCTGGTGCTAATGAACTACATCCAGCTCACCGTGATCTCCTCCGACATGGTGGATCTGCGCAGCGAGCTGAAGGTTCTGGAGAAGGAAAATGTGATTCTTACCACGCAGTATGAGCAGATGTTCGATCTGGCCACGGTGAAGGCGGCGGCGGAGGCGGCGGGCATGACAAAGCCCAGTGTCAGCCAGATTTACTATGTGGACGCCTCCGACGGGGATACCGCCGTTGTCTACCGGCACGAGGAGGCCGGCCTTTGGGACAGGCTGCGGGAGTCCTTCCACCACGGGATCTACGCGGTGGTGGAATATTTTGATTGACCGGCACACTATAATGATACCGGTGATTGACAGGAGGCAGTGTGCCCGGCGGCACGGATGTTTTGCCCGAAGAAACTGGACTGCCTCCTGTCGACGGATGGTTTTGCACGGGGAGTGAGAAGGGAATTCTTCTTGCTCCCTCAATTCGGTATATTGCGCCGGACGGCGTGAGAAGGAGAGGGGCCATGGCAGGCAATTCCCAGAGCTCCCACAGAAAGAGCGATGCGGCCCGCAGGGCCAACCAGGTGGTTCGGGGCAGGACGGTGCTGGTGATGCTGGTGCTGGGCATCTGCACCTTTGTCATGCTCTTTTGGAAGCTGTACGACCTGCAGATTCGGCAGCATGACCGGCTGCAGACGCAGGCGGCCGTCCAGCAGACCCGGGAGAATCCGGTGGACGCGTCCCGCGGGACAATTTATGACCGGAACTACCACCCCCTGGCCACGTCCGCCACGGCGGAGACCGTGTACATCTCCCCTCTGGAGCTGGCGGCCTATGTCAAGAGCCAGGAGGAGGCCAATGAGACCGCCCGGAAGAAGGCTGCGGAGTCCGGCGGGGACTATGTTCCGGTGGCCGTCCGGGATGAGGCGTATGTGGCCCGGGGTCTGAGCCGGATCCTGGGTGTGGACGAGGAGAGCATCCTGAAGATGTGCTCCAGGACCAAGAGCCAGTACGAAGTTGTAAAAAAGCGGGTGGAGCAGGATATGGCGGACGAGGTCCGCCGCTTCATCAACGGCGAGATTGACGACGAGGGGCGGGAGCTGACCTTTGTCAACGAGGACGGCAAGACCCGTCTGCTGTCGGATCATAAAAAGGCCCCTGCCGCCCTCCAGGGCATATTTCTGGATCCGGATTCCAAGCGGTACTATCCCTATGGGACCCTGGCGGCCAATGTGGTGGGCTTTGTAAACGGCGAAAACCAGGGGGCCTATGGCCTGGAGTCCAAGTTCAACGATGTGCTGGAGGGTACCAGCGGCTATACAGTGGCCGCCAAAAACGCCAGAAATACGGATATTCCCTTCCATTATGAGAAGATTATCGACCCGGAGAACGGCTATGACATGGTGCTCACCCTGGACACCCGGGTTCAGGCGGCGCTGGAAAAGGGCATGGAGAGCATGCTGGAGAAGTTTGACGCCAAAAACGGCGGCACCGGCATTGTGATGGAGGTGAACACCGGCGCCATCATCGCTATGGCGTCCTATCCCACCTTTGACCCGGGCAATTACGGCGCAATCCATGACGAGAAGCTGCTGGAATCTCTGAATCAGGAGCTGGAGGCGCTGGAGAAGAAAAAGGACACCTACGAGACGGAGGAGGATTACGAGGCGGCCCGAAATGACGCCAGGGGCAGAGCCCAGGGCCTGCAGTGGCGCAACCGCTGTGTCAGCGATACCTACGAGCCCGGCTCCACCTTCAAGCCCATCACCCTGGCGGCGGCGCTGGAGGAGGGCACGGTGAATATGAACTCTTCCTTCAGCTGCTCCGGCTCCGTCATGGTCCAGGGCTGGGATAAGCCCTTTTACTGCTCGAAGAAGAGCGGCCACGGCACCCAGTCGCTGAAGGTGGCCACCGGAAATTCCTGCAACCCCGCCTTTATCTCCATCGGGCTGAAGATGGGCACTCAGAAGTACTACAGGTATCTCCGCTCCTTTGGCCTGATGGATCCCACGGGGTTCGACATGGCAGTGGGCGAGGCCAAGGGCATTTTTGCCGACGAGAAGAGCTTCCACTCCAACGTGGTATCCCTGGCGTCCTACGCCTTCGGCCAGACCTTCAACGTCACGCCCCTGGAGCTGATCCGGGCACAGGCGGCCTGCATCAACGGCGGATACCTGTACACGCCCTATATCGTGGATCAGGTGCTGGACGGAAACGGGAGTATCATTGAGCAGCGGGGCACGGCCACACCTGTCCGGCAGGTGGTCAGCGAGGAGACCTCCGCCCTGGTGCGGGAGTGCCTGGAATACGTGGTGGCCTCCGGCACCGGCAAGAACGGCCAGGTCACCGGCTACCGCATCGGCGGCAAGACCGGTACCGCCGACAAGACCGGCACCAAGACCCCCGACAACCCCAAGGGCGACGTGGTGGTCTCCTTCATGTGCTTCGCCCCGGCGGACGATCCGCAGTACATCATGCTTTTGACCATGGATACCCCCAGCCGGAATACCGGCGTCTACGTCTCCGGCGGCAATATGGTGGCGCCCACCGCCAGCCGGATTATGGGGGAGATTCTGCCGGATCTGGGCATTGAACCGGACTACTCCTCTTCCGAGCTGCTGGTCTCCGATGTGCCGGTGCCCAATGTGGTGGGGCTCAGCGCGGCGGACGCCAAGGCCAAGCTGGAGAGCGCCGGCTTTGCCAGCCGGACGGTGGGCGGCGGCGAAACCGTCACCGGCCAGACGCCGGTGGGAGGCGCCATCGTTCCCAACGACGCATCCATTGTCCTGTATCTGGGCGAGGAGAAGCCGGACGGCCCGTGCACGGTGCCCAATGTGTCCGGCAAGACCGCGGCAGAGGCCAACCGCATGCTGACCAGCGCGGGGCTGATTATGAAGGTGGCCGGCACCACGGTGACAGGTTCCGGCAATGTGCACGCCAACTCCCAGAGCGTAGCGGAGGGGACGGAGTTGCCTGCCGGCAGCGTGGTGACGGTGTGGTTCGGCGACAGCTCGGTGCTGGACTGATTTGAGGCCGTACGGCATCGGAGACAGTATTTGCAGTGTTTTGGACACCTTCTTCCGTATACTTTACAATTTCTGCCGCCTATAATGAGAAGCGGCGGTTCTGCCGCCGATCACAGAGGAAGGGGCGCGATTTATTGCGGCTGAGAGAACTTTTGGAGGGCATCCCCGTCCTGTCTGCCACGGCGGATATGGAGCTGGAGATCCCGGATGTGAGCTATGACTCCCGGACGGTAAAACCCGGCGGGCTGTTTGTGGCCATGACCGGCTTTGCCGCGGACGGGCACGATTTCATCGGCAGGGCTGCAGCGGCGGGCGCGGCGGCGGTGCTGTGTGAAAAGCTGCCGGACGGGGGGATCCCCTATGTCCAGGTGGCGGATTCCCGCAGGGCGCTGGCGGCCGTGGGGAATCAATTCTTTGGACATCCCGCCGGAGGCATGACCATGGTGGGCGTTACGGGCACAAACGGAAAGACCACCACCACCTATCTGCTCAAGGCCATCCTGGAGCAGGCGGCAGGCGCCAGGGTGGGGCTCATCGGCACCAATCAGAATATGATTGGCACGGAGATCCTTCCCACGGAGCGTACGACGCCGGAGTCCTTTGAACTCCAGCGGCTGTTCGCCAAAATGCGGGACGCGGGCTGCACCCATGTGGTGATGGAGGTCTCCTCCCATGCCCTGGCGTTGGACCGGGTGTACGGCGTCCGCTACGACGTGGGCATCTTTACCAATCTCACCCAGGATCACCTGGATTTTCACGGGACTATGGAGGACTACTGCGACGCCAAGGCGCTGCTGTTCCGAAACTGCGGCGTGGGGGTCGTCAATGCCGACGATCCCTGGACGCCCCGCCTGTTGAGGGGCGCGTCCTGCCGGGTGTACACCTATGCCGAGGCCGCCGCCGCCGATCTGCGGGCGGAGGACATTGAGCTGGAGGCGGACCATGTGGGGTTTACGGCGGTGACGAGGGAACAGCGCGTCCCCGTGCGGGTGAATATCCCGGGGCGGTTTATGGTGTATAACACCCTGGACGTGCTGGGGGCGGCCATGGCTCTGGGGATTTCCCTGGAGGACAGCGCCCGGGTTTTGGCGAAGGTGCCGCCGGTAAAGGGCCGGGTGGAAGTGGTTCCCACCCCGGGGAAGAACTACACCGTTTTAATCGATTATGCCCACAGCCCGGACGGACTGGAGAATGTGCTGTCGTCGGTGAGGGGATTTGCCAGAGGGCGCACGGTGGCGCTGTTCGGGTGCGGCGGCGACCGGGACCGCACCAAGCGGCCCAAAATGGGAAGGGCCGCCGCCCAAAACGCAGATTTCCTGGTGGTGACAACGGACAATCCGCGCACGGAGGATCCGAGGGCGATTATTGATGACATCCTGCCGGGACTGGAGGGCAGCGATACGCCCTATGTGGTGGTGGTTGACCGGATTGAGGCGATTCACTGGGCGATGGATCACGCCGGGGCGGGGGATGTGATCGTCCTCTGCGGCAAAGGCCATGAGACCTACCAGGAGGTCAATCATGTCAAACACCATATGGATGAGAGGGAGATTGTGGCAGATTACCTGAGAGCTGCCGAGTAGATTTCGCCGGGAGTCCGGCGTCAAGCGTTTTGGCGGAGGCCAAAACCTTGAAACCGGCAGGCTCTGCCTGGCGGTTTGAGTAAAATGCGGGGTCCCCGCAAAATCGAAGATTTTGTGGGGCGTCAATCATGTCAAACACCACATGGATGAGAGGGAGATTGTGGCAGATTACCTGAGAGCTGCCGAGTAGACTCCACCGGAGATTCCGCGCTTTTTTGACAGGGGCGGTTTACGGCCGGGGCTTTGTCCGATACGGGAGAGGGAACGGGAAAATGATGGATCGTACAATATGGGCTGCGGCGGCAGGATTTGTGCTGACGCTGCTGATTGGGAAATTTTTGATTCCGGAGCTGCGGAAACTAAAGGCGGGCCAGGAGATTCGGGCCGACGGCCCCGCGTGGCACGCCTCCAAAGCGGGCACGCCCACCATGGGAGGCATCATGTTTATCATCGGTGCCGGCGCTGTGGTGTTTGTCCTGGGGTGGAGGGAGATGCTGGCAGGGGAGTTCGCCCACCTGTACGTCTATCTGTTTGCGCTTTGCTTTGGGCTGATCGGCTTTGTGGACGACTACCGCAAGGTGCGCCAGCATCAGAACGAGGGGCTCACCGCCCGGCAGAAGTTTGTCCTCCAGCTGCTGGCCGCCGTCGTCTTTTTGAGCCTGATGCGCTATGAGGGGCTGCTGACCAACCGGCTGTATATCCCGGGGGTTCAGGTGAATATCACGGTCAACTGGATATTGTATCTGATGTTTGCCGCCTTTGTCATTGTGGGGACGGTAAACGCCGTGAATCTCACCGACGGCATTGACGGTCTGGCGTGCAGCGTGACCTTTGTGGTAATGGTGTTTTTCACCGCGGCGGCGGCGATGTGGCGGCTGACCGCCCTGGCCCTGTTCCCCTCCGCTTTGGCGGGCGGGCTGGCGGCCTTTTTCGTCTACAACCACCATCCCGCCAAGACCTTTATGGGGGATACCGGCAGTTTGTTTCTGGGGGGCGCGGTGGCGGCCCTGGCCTTTGCCACGGATATGCCGCTGATTTTGATTCCGGTGGGCATCGTCTATGTGGCGGAGACGGTTTCGGATATCATTCAGGTGGCCTATTTCAAGGCCACCCACGGTAAGCGCTTTTTTAAGATGGCCCCGGTGCACCACCACCTGGAGCGGTGCGGCTGGAGCGAGACCAGGATTGTGGCGGTGTTCGGCACAGTTACGCTGATTTTCTGCGCCCTGGCATACCTCGCCATCCAGGGGCGGTATTGAGCGGTTTGAAGATACGGTGAGAAGGAGGGGGAGCCCGTGGAGGAGACACGCCGTCGGCGCAGGCCCGTCAGCCGGGAGGAGGCTTTGGCCCGGCAGGAGAAAAAACGGCGCCAAAAAGAGCGGGAAGAGCTGAACCGCCAGCTGGCCCAGGGCCCCATCGACCTGCCCTTCTGCCTGCTGGTGCTGCTGCTGATGGGCATTGGCCTTGTCATGCTGCTCTCCGCCAGCTTTCCCTCTGCCTATTACGACAACAACGACCCCGTCAAGTACTTTCGGCAGCAGGGCGTTTTTGCCATTGCCGGCGTGGCGGCCATGCTGTTTATCGGCAAGATCAACTACCAGAGGTTCCGTGGGGCGGCAAAAATTTTGCTGTATATCTCCATTGTGCTGCTGGTGCTGGTCATCATCCCGGGCAATCCCATCGCCCTCACCCGGAACAACGCTACCCGCTGGCTGGGTATCCGCAATACCAGCTTCCAGTTCCAGCCCTCTGAGGTGGCAAAGATGGCGGTGGTGCTTTACTTCTCCGATACCATCTCCAAAAAGAAGGATAAGATGAACACCACCCGGTACGGCGTGGTCCCCTACCTTCTGATTCTGGGGGTAATTTCCATTCTGATGATGCTGGAACCCCATCTGTCCGGCACGGTTCTGATCCTCGGCGCCGGCGCGGTGCTGATGCTGGTGGGCGGCATCAACCTCACTTGGGTGGCGGCGGCGGTGGCCGGCGCCGGAGGCATCGCATTTTTGATGTTCTCCGGGATCATCAAGTACGGTCAATCCCGCCTGGCGATGTGGCAGAATCCCTGGCTGGATGCCCGGGGCGACGGTTATCAGCTGGTGCAGAGCCTGTATGCCATCGGTTCCGGCGGACTGTGGGGCGTGGGGCTGGGCAGGAGCCGACAGAAGTTCCTGTATCTCCCGGAGGAGCACAACGACTTTATCTTTGCCATCGTCTGCGAGGAGCTGGGGCTCATCGGGGCCACCGTTATCATGCTGCTGTTTGCGGCGCTGATTCTCCGGGGTTACTGGATTGCCCTTCACGCCCGAGACCGCTTTGGCAGCCTCTTGGCAGTGGGCATTACGACACTGATTGCCATGCAGACCTTTTTGAACATCGGCGTGGTGACGGGCCTGCTGCCCACCACGGGAATATCTCTGCCCTTTTTCAGTTACGGCGGTACGGCGTTGATGATTCAGCTGGCGGAGATGGGCGTGGTGCTGTCCGTGTCGCGGCAGATGAAGCCGACAAAAGCGGGCTAGCGCCCGCCCTCGGGGACCGGGATAAGTGGTTCTCGCCGCGTATACGCCGCGGCGAGAACCCTTCAAATACCTTGATCTTTAAGCGGGAGGCCTCGGGTTTCCCGGAATCCGCCTCCTGCGCCTGCGGGCGCGGGAATGCGGAAGCTCTTATCTGTGAAAGAGGGTGGCTGCCTTGCCCCAAAACCTGAGACGGGTTATTTTCACCTGCGGGGGGACGGCTGGGCATGTGAATCCGGCCATCGCCCTGGCACAGCTGATGCACAAGCGAAATCCAAAGACGGAGTTTTTGTTCGTGGGCGCGGAACGGGGATTGGAGAAGGACCTGATTCCCAAGGCGGGCTATCCGTTTCGCACCGTCCATATCTCCAGCTTTCACCGTTCGCTGAGACCCCGGGAGATCCGGCACAACCTGGTCTCCGTCTGCAATCTTGTGCGGGCCCCCCGGGAGGCCAGGGCGATTCTGAGGGAATTTTGGCCGGACGTGGTGATCGGCACCGGCGGTTATGCCAGCTATCCCATGGTGAAGGCGGCTGCCAAGGCCGGCATTCCCACGGCGGTGCACGAGTCCAACATCGTGCCGGGGCTGACTACGGAGATGCTGGAGCCCTTTGCAGACCGGATACTGGTGGGGTTTGAATCCTGCCGCAGTCATTACAGGCATCCAGAGAAAGTCCTGGTTACAGGGACGCCGGTGCGGGAGGATTTTTTTGACCTGACCAGGGAGGAGGCAAAGAGGGCCCTGGGGGTGGACGACGGCAGACCTCTGATTGTCTCTTTCTGGGGCTCTCTGGGGGCTTCCGGCATGAACCGGCAGATGGCGGAGTTTCTGGCCCTGGAAGCGGCGAAGGAGCCCTTTCATCACATCCATGGCGCAGGCGAGGCGGGATATCCCGTTCTGCTGGGGCTGCTGCGGGATAGGGGGATCGATTTAAAAGACCATCCGGCGTTGCAGGTCCGGGAATACATCTACGACATGGCGGCGGTCATGCGGGCGGCGGATCTGGTCATCTGCCGGGCGGGAGCCTCCACCATCAGCGAGCTGACGGCACTGGGGGTTCCGGCGCTGATTGTGCCGTCGCCCTATGTGACCAACAACCACCAGGAGAAGAACGCCCGGGCGCTGGAGGCGGCGGGCGGCGCGGTGGTGCTGCCGGAGCAGGACAGCTCCGGCCGGGCGCTGTTTTGTGCCGCGTGCGGGATTCTGCACGACAAAGACCGCCGCTGTGGTATGGAGCGCTCCATGTCGGCTCTCGGAATCCGGAACGCCACGGAGCGCATTTATCAGACGGTTTTGGAGATTTGCAAGTAACCAGTTTTTTCCCGTGCCCATAGGATGGTCTGTAATAGACCATTTTGGGTACGGAGGGAAACGTGTATGAGCCAGCTTTTGGTGCGGGGCGGCCACAGCCTTTCTGGGGAAGTGGCGGTTCAGGGGGCAAAAAACAGCGTACTGCCCATTTTGGCGGCGACGCTGCTGACAGGCGGACAGGTGGAGCTGCAGGGCTGTCCCCGCCTGCGGGACGTGGAGGCCTCCATCCGGATTCTGAGGACCCTGGGCTGTGACGCCCGCTGGGAGGGGGACAGCCTCCTGGCAGATACTGCCGGGTTGAACGGCTGCGCCGTCTCTGATATACTGATGCGGGAGATGCGTTCCTCCGCCATCTTCCTGGGGGCGATTCTGGCCCGGTGCGGGGAGGCGGAGATGAGCTATCCCGGAGGCTGCGAGCTGGGCCCGCGGCCCATTGACCTGCATCTGGCAGGGCTGCGGGATCTGGGGGCGGAGATTGAGGACAGCGGCGGCGTACTGCGCTGCAGGGCTCCGCGGCTGGAGGGAAAAGAACTGATCCTCAGCCTGCCCTCCGTGGGAGCCACGGAGAATTTGATGCTGGCCGCTTGCGGAGCGGAGGGCGTAACCACCATTTCCAACGCAGCCAGAGAGCCGGAGATTGTGGATCTGCAGGAGTTTTTAAACCGCTGCGGGGCCGCCGTATCCGGCGCGGGAACCTCCACGGTGACGGTGGAGGGAAAAAGGCCCCTCCACGGCTGTACTTACCGGATTATGCCGGACCGCATCGTGGCGGCGACCTATCTGTGCGCTGCGGCCTCTGCCGGCGGGGAGATTTACCTGCGGAATGCCAGGGAGAACCACCTGTCCACCGTGACCGCCGCACTGCGGGAGGCGGGATGTGTCCTAAGGGCGGACGGGAACGGCGTGGCCTGTTCCCGCCGGGGGCAGCTGCGGAGCATCCGCCCTGTGCGGACTGCGCCCTATCCGGGCTTTCCCACGGACGCCCAGGCGGTTTTGATGGCTGCGCTGCTGCGGAGTCGGGGAGCCACGGTGTTTGAGGAGACAATTTTTGAAAACCGCTACCGACACGTGGATGAACTGGCCCGCATGGGGGCGGACATCCGGGTTGCGGGCCGGGTGGCGGTAGTCACCGGCGCAGAGCGGCTCCATGGCGCACCCGTGCGCTGCACGGATCTGCGTGGCGGTGCGGCGCTGTGCGTGGCGGCGCTGGCGGCGGAGGGAGAGACCTCCGTTGCCGAGGTGGGTCACATTGACAGGGGCTATGAGTGCATTGAAAGAGATTTAAGGACTCTGGGGGCGGACATCGCCCGCACGGAGCTGGGGATATAGGAGATCAAAGAGAGATATGGCAAGACGTAGAAAAACCAACCGGCGGAGAAGAGGGAGGTCCGGCTTCCTCTATAAGCTGCTGTCTGTTCTGGCCATGTGCGTCTGTCTGATTGCCGCACTGACACTGTTTTTTCGGGTGGATACCGTTGTTGTCAGCGGCGGCGTGCGCTACACGGAGCAGGAGCTGAGGGACGCCACAGGCGTCAAGAGCGGGGCAAACCTGCTGCTGCTGAACAAGGGCGGGGTGGCCGCCAATATGACGGAGGCGCTGCCCTACCTGAAAGAGATCAGCAGCATCAGCAAAAAACTGCCTGACACCCTGGTGATTGAGGTGGCGGAGTGCGGCAGGCCCATGGCAGTTGTGCAGGACGGCATTGCCTGGCTCATCAGCCCCACCAGCTCCGGCAGGGGTAAGATTGTGGAGCAGCTGCCGGCCGCCGCCGCCGGAGGCTACGGGGTGATTGACGGCTGCCAGCTCCTGGCCCCCTCGGTGGGCACCGGCCCCGCCTTTGCAACGGAGTACGCCACCCAGCAGAGCAGCCTTTTGCAGCTTTTGAACGCGCTGGAGGCGGCGGAAATGCTGGAAGAGGTGGAGGCCATACACCTGGGGGATCCCACGGAGATCACGATGGAGTATGGCGGGCGGTTTACCGTTCGGCTGAGTTACAATGCGGACTATGCGCACAAGCTGGCCAAACTGGAGTGGAGCTTGACCGAGGGCGTCATCCAGGACAATATGACCGGCACCTTTGATATGCGGGGGGACAACAAGGATTTTTTCCAGCAGAGCATCTCCTGAGGTCCAAATACGATATGAACCCTGAAATCGGAAGTTATTGGAGGAAATTCTTGATTTTTCCGGCTTCTTTTGGAAAAAAACCGCGAAAAGCGACAGAGGGGACTTGACCGGAGCAAAAAACTGTCATACAATAAGAAATACGTATCGAGATACAGGATATTGTGGAAAGCGCCGGGCATTTTCGCCCTTTTCTACAAATGATAGCAGGAGGCAGCAGTATGGCATTTGGATTGGAAACGGGTTCCGATACCGTTGTGAATATCAAGGTAATCGGCGTTGGCGGCGGCGGCAACAACGTGGTCAACCGCATGGTCCGCTCCGGAACCAAGGGTGTGGACTTTGTGGCGGTGAATACGGATAAGCAGGCGCTGAACGTCTCCAGTGCCTCCGATAAAATTCAGATTGGCGAAAAATTGACCCACGGCAAGGGCGCAGGCGCAGATCCTGAGATTGGCCGAAAGGCCGCCGAGGAGAGCCGCAACCAGATTGCCAAGGCCCTGGAGGGCACGGATATGGTGTTTATCTCCGCCGGCATGGGCGGCGGTACCGGCACAGGGGGTGCACCCATTGTGGCGGAGATTGCCAAGGAGATGGACATTCTCACCGTGGGCGTAGTCACCAAGCCCTTTGGCTTTGAGGGGCCCCGCCGGATGCGGGCGGCCGAGGCCGGGATTGCCGAGCTGGAGGGAAAGGTGGACTCCCTGGTCATTATCCCCAATGAGCGGCTGAAATACGCCACCGACCAGAAGGTGACATTTGCAAATGCCTTTGAGATTGCCGACGACGTGCTCCGGCAGGCGGTGCAGTCCATTTCTGACCTGATCCGGGATACCGGCTTTATCAACCTGGATTTTGCCGATGTCACGGCCATTATGAAGAATGCGGGCATGGCCCACATGGGTGTGGGGCGGGCCGCCGGAAAGGGCAAGGCGGAGGAGGCCGCTAAGATGGCCATCTCCAGCCCGCTGCTGGAGACCTCCATTGAGGGGGCAAAGGGCGTGCTGATCAACATCACCGGCTCCATGGACATCGGGCTGGAGGAGGTGGAGCAGGCCGCCAGCCTGGTGCGGGACGCCGTCCACCCCGATGCGCTGACCATCTTCGGCGCCACCTTTGACGAGACGATGGATGACGAGATCCGTGTCACCGTGATTGCCACCGGGTTTGAAAAGGGCGCCGGAAAGCTGCCGAAGGCCGCTCAGGGAGGGCAGCCCGGGACCGTTCCGGAGCCTGTGCCTCTGGGCGAGGACGATGTGCCGAAGGCGGACGACCCCTACGAGGAGATCCTCAAAATTTTTAATCAGCGCGATTGAAAACGGTATATTCCGGAAAAACCCGCGGGCTTTTGCCTGCGGGTTTTCTCTGTCCCCTGCAAGGCGGGCAAGGCAAAGTGTACCATGGACGCGCTGCCGCTTTTTGCAAGGTGTGTTTTGGCGGCGGGGACAAATCATAAGAGAGCCGTCGGCGGAAATCTGCTGGCGGCTGTGATTTGAAAGAAAGGGGTGATCGCATTGTATGAAGCATCAAAACACGCAAAACGGCTGCTGCGGGGCGGCGCGGCACTTCTTTTGGCCCTGCTGGTGTGCGCCGGGGCTCCGGCGGACGCGGCGGCGGTGAACGGCATGTCCCAAGGCACTGCCGCCCGGATGCTGGTGCCTGTGGGACACACTGTGGGCATCAAGCTGTTTTCCCGGGGCGTTGTGGTGGTGAAGCTGTCGGACGGCGGCACGCCTGCCAAGTCCTGCGGTTTGCGTACCGGGGACGTGATTTTGGAGTGCGGCGGTGCGGCTGTGACCTCCACGGAGCAATTCCAATCCCTTTTGCAGCAGAGCAACGGCGGCGAGACGGATTTGCAGGTCCGCCGGAACGGGGACAGCATGACGCTGTCCGTATCGCCTGCCCAAAATGAACAGGGCGTATACTGCATCGGGGCCTGGATTCGGGACAGCATGGCGGGAATCGGAACCATGACCTTTTACGATCCGGCCACAGGTGTATTTGGCGCCCTGGGCCACGGTATTACCGACACGGATACGGCACTGCTGATGCCCTTCTCCAACGGATCCATCCTGCCCTCCACGGTGAAAGCTGTGAAGAAGGGGGAACCCGGTGCCGCCGGCGAGCTGCGGGGAGATTTTGACCTGACCCGGGATCTGGGTCAGCTCTATGCCAACACTGCCGCGGGCATTTTCGGCACTCTGGAGACGGAGGGACTGAAAGATGCCGGCGCCGTGCCCGCCGGAGCGCCACAGCCGGGGCCGGCCGTAATTCGCTCCAATATCCAGGGAGACCGGGTGGCGGAGTATGACATTGAAATTTTAAAAGTGGTCTCCGGTGCGGCAGACGGGCGGGATATGGTGATTTCCGTTACAGATCCGCAGCTGATCGCCGTTACGGGCGGTATTGTCCAGGGGATGAGCGGTTCCCCAATCCTCCAAAATGGCCGCATTGTGGGGGCTGTGACCCATGTTCTCTTGAACGAACCCACAAAAGGTTATGGAATTTCGATTGAAAATATGCTGAGCGCATCGGCGCGGTAAAGGGGAGGCGGAGCCGAAAAACCCCGAATCTGCGGCTTTTCGGCCTGCCTGCCTGTGAGAGGGATCTCCCATATTTTCAAGGCTGCGGCCATCTTCCGAGAAGAGGACCGCGGAGGCGCACAGCGCCTCCGCGGTCCTTTGGATAAACAGAGGATCTCTGCCGGCGGTTTTGGCCGGGAGTTCCGCTTTCAGTTTTTTGCCAGCTCCCGCACAGACTGAATGTGCTGGAGTGTGCGGCTGCGGAAAAAGCCCAGGTCGTTCATGCAGGTGACGAACCGGAACCCCTGCCGGATCCGGCGGGCGGCGTCCTCTGCACTGGCGGTGACAATGCCGGGAATGACGCCGTTGTCCTGGCAGGCCTTGAGAATGCGGTTCACAGCCTCTACGATTTCAGGGGCGTCTGTGGTGTGGCTGGCGGCGGAGTCCGCCTTAAATTGGATCCCCATCTCCAGAGAGAGGTCGCCGGTACCGACAAAAATCACATCCAGCCCCGGTGTGGCGGCAATTTTTTCAATATTGTTCAACCCCTCCAGGGACTCGCATTGGGCAATGGAGAGGGAGCAGGCGTTGGAGGCCTGAATGTAATTGCCGTAGGCGCCCCAGCGGGGCCCCCGGCCGCCGTTGGCTCCCCGTTTGCCCAGAGGCGCATATTTGGTGTAGTTTACCACGTTGGCCGCCTGCTCCGGCGTGCCCACCAGAGGCGCCATCACCCCGTGGACGCCCACGTCCAGCATACGGCTCATCATGGGGCCGTCGTCCGGATCGTAGACCCGTACCAGGGGCGCCATGCCGTACATCTCGCTGGCCCGGCACATGTGTACGATGCTCTCGGTGTTGGTCTCGGCGTGCTCACAGTCGATCATGACGAAATCCAGGCCGTTCAGGGCCAGGATCTCGCAGTTCATGGCAGAGCTGGACGCTACAAATGCCCCCAGCGCATATCCGTTGGCGGCAATTTTTTCTTTGACAAGGTTGCGCATTTCCATAATGATGTTCTCCTCTATTCAGCCGCGGCCATTCCGGGAACAGAAGACGGGACTGCCGCGGACGTCTTACCTGCTGCGGGAGCAAACGTCAGGCCCGGACCTCCGCAGAGGCATCCTGAGGCTCGGTCAGGTCGGGAACCTCCCGCCCGCCGGCGTCCCAGTCAATGTCGTACTCCGCCTTCAGCCAGGCCTTGTACTCGTCGCAGCTGGAGGAGCGCTTGGGGGACATGATGTCCATCTGGTAGCAGGGGCCCTGGGAGCGGTATACGTGGGCATAATGGACATAGTGGGGAGGTACGTTGACCCAGCAGCCGGGGGACAGGCGATAGGGCACGCCGTCCACCCAGTAGTCGCACTCACCCTTCACCACCGTGGCGATCTGCTCGTTGGGATGGGTGTGGGGGCCGATGGGCATCCCGTTGTACATCTTGCCAAGGCACATGTGCATGTTGGCGGCTTCCATGGCGAAGCACTTCATATAGCACATTACCTTGCCGTCCACATCTTTTTTGTGGTTGGGCATCCAGGGCAGGTCGTTGTAGTTGCCGTACATAATCTTTGCCATTATTGTTCGATCCTTTCTTGTCCGCTTTTGAAGCTGACGGTTGTATTCTGTCAAGCGATCAAAATTCCAGATAGTGCTTGGGCAGGCCATCCAGAATGTCGCTGGTCAGACTGTAAGAGGCGATGGGATAGCGAAGGCCGTTTTTGTGCAGGCCCTTGAGACCCTCAATGGCCCGGACCAGGCCCCGGGCCGTGAAAGTGACGCGCAGTTCGTTTTCCCCCATACCGGCAAATTTCTTATCCGCATAACAGGGAAGACCGATGGAGGGCTTACCGGTGAGAAACGTGCGACCCCAGGAATCCGAGCAGGTGGACTCTCCCACAAAGGTGAAGTCCAGCTTTTCGTAATGCTCAAACTGGTAGCCGGTCAGCAGCAAAAACGCCTGGGCCGGGGAGACGTGAACCACGATTACATCCGGCTCGATCCTGCCGGAGGCCAGAGGGGAGGCGACCACCGCCACGTATTTGGGAGGGATGCACTCCAGCGCCCGGTTGTGGGCCCGGGAGGACTCCAGGTTATTGAACCACACGCCGTTGAACATCTCGCCGGAGTACCATTTTTCATCCCGCTCAAACATGCCGTTGATGCCGCGGCAGTAATTGGCATGGATGTTTCCCGGCCGGCAGGCACTGGTCCAGTTGAACTGTGCGGCGTGCTCCACAATGGTGCAGGGCGGCAGGTGTTTGTCGTGAAGCCGTACCTTCGGGATGGCGGCCAGTTCCTCTTCCGTCTCAATCCACTTCATGGCCACAGGCGGCGTCTGCAGCCGCAGGAGCTGCGTCAGCTGCGGGACAAGCTCCTGCCAATCATACTTTTCCATAAAAACCCCCGTTTCCGTCTGTGTTGGACCGGAGAATCCCTGTCCGGCCTCTGCCCTGATTACATAGCATTCCCGGTGCCAACTGCCGTTTTTTTCTGAAAAGGACTGCGGCGGAGGGCGTTTGGCAGGGGAATTGCTAATTATTTTTAAGAGAAGGACAGGCGGCGGCGCCGCTTATTGCTGGAAAGGACGGTTATAATGGATCAGAAAATAGAAATGGTCTCCCTTGGAACTGCACAGGACGGGAGGGAGATACGCCTCTTTCGGATTCCAAACAGCACTAATGATTATATTGAGCTCTCCACCCGGGGCTGTGCATTGAAAGGGATCTGCCTTCACGCGCCGGACGGCTCCATGGAGAATATTCTGGCGGAACACGCAGATGGCCGGGCGGGAGAGGGGATTCTGGAGGTGCAGGAGGCCGGTTCCGGACACCCGGCCGTACTGCCTGAAACTGTTTGGAATGTGGCGGAGGTGGGGAAAAACCACGTGTTTCTCACCTGCCGCGCCGACGGCGGGAACGGGGAGATTGCGCTGGGTGCCCGGATCATGTGGGTGAACCGAAACCGTCTGGTAGCCGATCTGTTTGTGACGCCGGAACGGGAGGCCGCATTGGATATCCGCAGCAGTCTGCTGTTCCGCAATGCCGGAGGGGAAGCCTGCCTCCTGCGCACTTTTTGCCCCCGATACCGTGCCGGAGACGGCTGGCAGAGCGTGGAGGGGAGCGTTTACGGGGATCTCCGTTTTCAGCCCCTGACCGGCGATGTGGACTTCTCCACACCGGAGGAGAGCGAAGTGCGGCCCGTGATGGAGGTGACCGGCACAGCGGAGCGGCTGGCGATATCCGTCTATGGGAATCTGCCGGTGGCGCGGGCAGCCGTGCGGAGAGAGGGCGTACAGATTGCCCAGGGGTTTGCGGAGCCCGTTGTTTTACAGGGGGGACAGACCTGCTACGGCCGGGTTATTTTCGGCTTTGACCGTCTTTCTCCGGAGAAGGAGGCGGCGGAGCCCGACGCCGGCCCGTTCAATGTCTTTTTGTAAGCCTTAGAGCGAACAGCTTTTGCCGGGGAGACCCTGCGGTTAAGTTGTTTTTGCATTATCAGCAGTTTTCAGCGCCAACAGGTTTTTAAACCGCCCCCTCCGCCGGGGAGACCGGCAGAGGGGGCGGTCGATATACTCCGCGGACATGCGCGGGACAAATATTCGCAGGGCAGTAAAGGCGGCAGGCCGGCGGGTTTTCGGCCGGCGGCAGTCAGTTTTCGGTCAGCCCCTTTTTCTGGATTCCCAGGGCCTTGGCCTTGCGCACCAGCGTGGATTGGGACAGCCCCAGGACCCTGGCGGCCTTATAGGTGCTCTTGTAGTTGTCCAGGGCCTCGGCAATCATCCGCTTTTCCAGCTGTGCCGTCACCTCCTTCAGGGACATGACCGGCGCGTCTGCGTCTGCGTCGACGTTCAGGCGGCCGCTGAATACCATCAGTACCTGCTGGGGTGTGATGGCCTGCTTGCTGCTGACAATCACCAGGCGCTCCACCACGTTTTCCAGCTCCCGTACGTTGCCGGGCCAGTCGTGCTGTTCCAGCAGCATCACGGCCTGGCTGAGGAAGAATTTGGAGGTTTTGTATTTTTTGTTGAATGTGACCAGGAAGTTGGAGGCCAGCAGGGCGATATCCTCCCGGCGGTCCCTGAGGGCGGGGATCTGGATGGGAACCACATTCAGCCGATAGTAGAGATCGGCCCGGAAGTCCTGGCGTTTTACCTGGGCCATCAGATCGCGGTTTGTAGCGGCGATTACCCGTACGTCAATGGGGATGCTCTCCGTGCCGCCCACCCGCCGGATCTCCTGCTCCTGGAGCACCCGCAGCAGCTTGGGCTGCAGGTGCATGGGGAATTCCCCAATTTCATCCAGCAGGATCGTCCCGCCGTTGGCCACCTCAAAAAGCCCCATTTTACCCTTGAAGGCCCCGGTAAATGCGCCTTTCTCATAGCCGAACAGCTCGGACTCCAGCAGATTCTCCGGAATTGCCGCGCAGTTCACCGTGATAAACGGGGCGTCCTTGCGGAGCCCCTGGCGGTAGATCTCCTTTGCCACCACCTCTTTGCCGACGCCGCTCTCGCCCGTGATCAGCACGCTGGCATCGGACTTGGCCACCATGGAGATCAGGCGGCGCAGCTCCACAATATCCCTGGAGTTTCCGATCAGGCTGGAGGAGGTCTGGGAGTCCCGGAGGTATTGCAGCTCCTCCTCGATCCGCTGGTTTTTCTGAACCTCCAGATCCAGCTTGTCGCGCCATTCGGCGCTGAGAGACAGGTCCTGCACCTGTGTCAGTACAAAGATAATCTCCTGGCTGCTGTCAAAGATGGGGGTGCTGCACACCAGGACAAGCCCGCCGTCCGGCATGCGGGATACAACTGTGACCTCCCGCCGCTGGTGAACCGCCTGGAGGCAGGCGGGGACGTTGGTGGGGATTTTCAGGTAATTGTACGAAAAACCACTGATATTTTCCCGCAGGTTGGAATAGGCCTCGTCAAAAGAGATATAGTAATTCATGGTTCGTACGACTTTATCAATACTGGAGATGTGGCGGTGAAGCACCTCCCGCAGGGGGATTTTATACTCATCGACCCACGCCTGGTTCACGTACTGCACCATGCCGTCCGGCGTGATAAAGTGAATGGGGTGCTTAATCAGGTCCGTGATCTGAAGCGTGTTTACATACGGCGCAATCCGCTGTAAAAATTCCTGTTGATTCATCGATCCTCCTTTTCCGCCGCAGGGGTCGTTATATTACCCGGCGGGCAAACGCGTTGGGGATTCCCAGTGTGGCGCGGTATTTGGCCACCGTCCGGCGGGATACCGCCAGGCCCTGCCGTCCCAGCTGCTCCGTCAGGTGCTGGTCGCTCATAGGCGTCCGCTTATCCTCATTTTCGATCAGCCGCCGCAGCTGGCGCTCCAGTCCGTCGTTGGTGACGCCGGAGTTTCCGACCGCCGCGGAGATAAATTTCCGCAGTGCCACGGTGCCATGGGGACAGGAGAGATACTTTCCCCGCAGCGCCCGGCTGACAGTGGACTCATGGCACTCCAGCTCACCGGCCAGGTCTGCCAGGCTCAAGGGCTGGATGGGGCCTGTCCGGTCAAAGAACGGCCTCTGGTACTTTACAATCAGCCGGCCGATATGCAGCAGCGTGGCGCTGCGCTGATCCAGCGCGGCGGCCAGCTCCCGGGCGTGGCGCAGGCGGTCGTGGAGGTAGAGGGCTGCCTCCCGGTCGTCTGCACTCCGCAGAAGCTGAACATAATAGCTGCTGATATGTATGGAGCCGGTTTGCCTGCCGCACAAACGCACATCCCATCCGGTGCCCTCATCATTGGGAGAGACCAGGATGTCCGGCCGGACGGGATGGCTGGGGGGATTGTAGAACGAAGAGCCGGGGAACGGGTCCAGGCTGCGGATGAGCTTCAGCGCCGCCTCGATCTGGTCCGGCCGGACGCCGCACTTTCGGGCAAGGCAGGAGGCGGAGGAGGTAGCCACAGCATCAAGGCAGGTTTCTGCCAAGCGCTCCGCCGTTGTGTCCCGGTTGGGCAGTTCCCGCAGCTGGGACAGCAGGCATTCTTTCAGGGACGGGGCGCAGACCCCCGTGGGCGCAAGGCTCCGGAGCAGGGCCAGAGCCGCCTCCGCATCCTCCGGCGTCCCGCCGCTGTATTTTGCAGCCTGGTCCGCCGTTATGGGAAGGCGGCCGTTGTTCTCAAGGTTGCCCAAGAGAAATGTCACCATGCGCCGCATTCCGGGCGTCAGGCGGTGAAAATCGATCTGGAGGCGGAGAAATTGTTCCAGGGTCTCGCCGCGCCGGTCCGGAATATCCCAGTCCGGCTGTTCCGGGGCACCGTTTTGGGAGGGCCGCGGGGAAAGGGCGGAATGCTGATCCAGCCAGCGGGCCAGGGAGAGTGTGTCCTCAAGGCCGCCGCAGTCCTGCGCCACTTCGATCAGCGGATTTTCCTGTTCTGCTTCGCTCAAAAAGCCGGCCAGTTCATCGCCGCTCATGGCCAGGATCTCCAGCCGCTGAATCTGGTATTGCCGCAGCTCCAGCCGAAGGTGAATGTTTTGAGATAGCTCCTGCATCATGTCCTCCCTTTCTCCGTCAGGCTGTTTTTTGGCAGGGCCCATTGTACAGACGGCAAAAAATTTTGCCCTACAGCAGGAATCATACCATAAAAAACGCATGATTTGCAATCCCCGGTCAACGTACCTGCGGGTGCGCGGCGCCGGGGTGATTCAAAAAAGCACCGGGTGATTCATTTTCGACTTAGCGGGAAAGGCACCGGGATTTGGCGGAGCTCTGCTGCCACAGCACAGGGCTGCCCGGGGAGGGCGGATACGGCTCCGCAGTTCAGTTTTCCCGCGGCCCGGGATTTTATAGCCATCGGTTTTGGGCTTTGTCAGAGGGATGAGGAGCTTTGCATGGCGGCGGATGGTTTTGCCGGACAGGGCGATTTCCTGCGGAAATTCTGACGGTTATCAGGAGAAATCAACGCGGTTTCGAGAAAAAAAGGACGCTGCGCAGCGGTGCGCCGATAGTTTCAAACAGGGCGTAAAGTGCCGGAGTTTATATGCAGCAGACTGCCGGGCATCTTTTCGGCTTGGAGGTGATATTGCCCCTGAAAGGGCCTGCGGGCAGGTTTTTGGATTTGAACGGGCCGCCCCGCTCCGGGCGGCATGGTGAGTTTCGCGGTCTGCCGGAGGCCCTTGGGCGCCTGTCCTGCGGGGCGGGATTCCGGCTGCCGGTTTTAAACCGATTCTCTCCAGGGAGAGGGGGCGCCAATGCAAAAATGGGTTACTTTTTGGCAAATTTGTGCCCTATGAATGGGTACTTTGCACAAAAAACGTCTCTGAATTTCTGTATAGAAGGGCGGGATGAAGAAAATCGGGCGTCTTTCGCCGGTTGGCAGGGCCCTTGCTATAAATGGGGCATCGGAGACTTTTGCGTTCAATGAAAGGAACCGCCGAACAGGGAGGAGACATCTGATGAAGAACCGGAAGATATTTATTACAGCCGCGATTACCGGCGCGGTCCACGTTCCCAGCATGAGCCCCTATCTGCCCATCACCCCGCAGCAGATCATTGACGACGCGGTTCGGTCCTACGAGGCCGGGGCGTCTACCTGCCACCTCCATACCCGCGATCCCAGGACCGGTGCGCCGGACGCGAGCATTGACCTGATGCGGGAGGTGGTTGCGGGAATCCAGCGCCGTTGCGACATGATCTGCTGTGTGACCACCGGAGCCAGTCAGATGATGTCCCTGGAGGAGCGGCTGGCCCCCATTCCCGCACTGCAGCCGGAGCTGGCCACGTGCAATGCCGGCTCCATGAATTTTGTGCTGGCCGATATTGCCGAGAAGATTCCGGACGGGCAGGGCTGGGAGAAGCCCTATCTCACGGGAACCCGGAACAACACGTTTTCCAACACCTATATGGGGCTGGAGACCTATATCCGCACGATGAACGCCAACGGCACCCGTCCGGAATTTGAGGTCTATGACCCGGGAATGATTAACAACATTGCCTATTTTGTAAAAAAGGGGCTGGTGAAAACGCCGGTCTATATGCAGTTTGTCATGGGAATCCAGGGCGGGATCCCCGCCTCGGTGAAGAATCTGCTGTTTTTGAAGGAGACTGCCGACCTGCTGCTGGGAGAGGGGCAGTACTTCTGGTCTGTGGCCGCCGCGGGCAGGCACCAGATGCCCATGGCAGCCGCGGCACTGGCGATGGGCGGCAATGTCCGGGTGGGATTGGAGGACAACCTCTACCTGCGGTCCCACGTGCTGGCACAGTCCAGCGCGGATCAGGTCAGCGCCGTACGCAGCATTACGGACGCGCTGGGGATCGATATTGCCTCTGCCGCAGAGGTGCGTGAGATGCTGTCCCTCAAGGGCGCGCCGCAGATACTTGCCTGAGGAGGCCCGCGGACAACCGGAAGGGCCCGGCCCTGCCGAACAGACGTGGGCCGGGCCTTTTTTGGATAGGGCGCTTATTGAAACAGCAGGGAAAACCCGATGTTGACCAGGGGGATCGTGATAACGGAGGCGAGGACGCTGACGATGATACAGGCGGCCGCAAAGACGTCGTCCCTGCCGTAGGCCTTTGCGTAGATCATCGTGACGGCGCCGGCGGGCAGGGCGCTCATAGTGGCGGAGACGCCGGCTACGATACCCCCGGCGCCGGCAAGCCGCAGTCCCAGTGCAACGGCCAGGGGGATTATAAGAAGCCGGAGTGCGCAGAAGGACCAGACGCTGCGGTCGGTCAGCATCTCCCGGGTCAGGGAGGTGAGCATTGTGCCGATGAGGATCATGGCGAGGGGGGTGTTGCAGCTGCCCAGGGAGGAGACCGCCTTTGCGAGGGGCTGCCAGAGGTGCCAGCGGAACAACAGCATAACCGCCCCGGCAAATACGGCCCATATGGATGGGTTGGAGAAAAGGCCCTTCAGACGGGCGGAGAGGCTGCCGGCCAAAAAATAGGAGAGGCCCACCGTCATGACAAAGCACCGCGCCGGGACCAGGGCGACCGAGAGCAGCAGCACGCCGGCACTTCCGTAGATGCCGTTGATGACGGGCATGCCCATAAAGTTGGTATTGGGGCAGAGGATGGCAAACCGCAGGACGGCCCGGCGGTCAGGATCGCTCTTGCGATAGACGGCCGCACCCAGTAAAATATAAAAGATATGAACGGCCACCGTGACGAGGAGGATCTGCGCCGACTGCCTCCAGATGTCGTCCCCCAGCTCCGTCTGAAAAGAGGAGAATATGCTGCATGGCAGGACGATGTTCATCAGGAATTTGGAGAGGCCGTCGCTGAATCCCTGGGTGATGACGCCCAGCTTCTTGCCGGCGGCGCCCGCGGTGATCAGCAGCAGAAGGGTTATTTGAAGTTTCAGAATTGTGGTGATGGTTTCCAAGGCGGTTTCTCCTTTCCGGGCGGGCGGCTTAAGGACGCGGGGCGACGCCGGGGGCCCGCTGTTTTATATAGCAAACGGCAGGCCAGATTCCCCGGGGAAAGAGCGGGCGCTCCGGAAAAGGGAGGATGGCTGAGAGCTGCGCGGCAGACAGGGAACCTGGCGCGGAAACAGCCTGTCAATTTAAAGACCGGAATAAACCAAAAAGGAGGATTGACACAATGTTCAATGAGAGAGACATTCTAAAGGGGATTCTGGATATCCACATCCATGCGGGGCCCTCTGTCGCAAACCGGGAGCTGGACGCCGCGGACATGCTCAAGGAGGCCGTTGCCGCAGGCTATCGCGGTTTCCTGGTAAAGGACCACTATTTTCCGTCCTGCATGGGAGTGAAGATGGTGCAGGAGCATTGCGACGCCCAGGGGGTTGAGATTTACAGCTCCATGGCCCTGAACAATTCGGTGGGGGTATTCAACACCATGGCGGTGGACGCCGCGGTCAACATGGGCGCAAAGATCATATACTTCCCCACGGTGTCGGCAAAAAACCACATTGACCACCATAAGGGGAACTTTGTGGGCGCCGGGAAGATGTCCGTACCGGAGACGCCGGTGGTATACGTGGACAAAGACGGCGTGATGGATCCCGGGGCCGTCGAGGTGCTGAAGCTGATGGCCGGGAAGGATGTGGCTCTGGGGACCGGGCACGCCACCGCATGGGAGATCGACCACCTGGTGGAAAAGGCGGTGGAGCTGGGCGTCAGGCGCATTTTGGTCAACCACCCGCAATTCCATATCGGTGCCACCTACGAGCAGATGGCAAAATGGGCGGGCATGGGCGCATTTATTGAGCTGAACGTGTGTGTGTTCACCTCCGGCTCTAAGCTGGGAAGTTTGGATGACCAGGTGATTGCCGATATGCTGAAGGCGGTGCCGCTGGAGCGGCTGATTCTGGACTCCGACCTGGGCCAGCGGGGGAACGGCTCCCCGGTGGAGGGGATGTACCGCTTTATCCGCCTGCTGATGGAAAAATTCGGCCTGTCCGAAGCGGATATTGACCTGATTGCCAAGAAAAATCCCGCCGCCCTGCTGGGCGTGTAGTCCCTCCTTTCCGCTGGCTTTTCAGTGGGGAAGAGGGGGCCGGCGCCTCCTCCGCCGGGGGGCTCCGGGGCTAGGTCCGCATAATACAGGCAGAAGCAGCCCCGTGGGAAACCGCGTACGCGGTTTCCCACGGGGCTTGTTGCCTTTGTTCAGGAAGGTGCCGGTTGGTTATTGTACACGGGAATGCGGCAAGAACCTGCACCTGCTATGGGGGGCAGGCGGCGTTCCTTCGGGCGGGCCCGCTCAGGAGAGGCCGATTGCCTGGCCCACAAAGACCACCACAGCGGAGAGCACCGTGGCCGCTACTATGAACTTCCAGACCGCCTTGGCCCAGCGATCCCAGGGGATGTTTCCGCTCATGGCGAGGCCGGCCATCAGCACGCCGGAGGTGGGCCAGAACATATTGGTGAAGCCGTCGCCCAGCTGGTAGGCCACGATGGTGAGCTGGCCGTTCAGCCCCAGGATGTCGCCCAGGGGGGACAGGATGGGCATCAGGATTGCCGCTTTTGCGCTGGCCGAGGTGATGAAGGCATTGAGCAAAACAGTGACCAGATTGATGGCAACCCCGGTCAGGGAGGCGGGAATAACACCGATGGCGCCGGCCAGGAAGTTGATGACCGTGTGCAGGACGTTGGCACTCTCCAGCAGGACCAGGATTGTCCGGGCGGCGCCGATGACCAGGGCGGAGGGGATGATCATCTTGGCGCCTTCGGTAAAGCTGTTGGCCATCTGGGTGCCGGTCATGCCGTAGGCGATGCCGCCGAGGATGCCGGTGAAGATGAAAATACCGGTGATCTCCTGGAGGTACCAGCCCCACATCGTACTGCCCACGGCAGAGAGGATGATGCCGGCCAGGGTGATGAGGAAAACCAGCTTCCGGCGGCCGGTGAACTCCGGTTCTTCGCTCAGGTCAGGCTGGGTGACGCCCTCCACGCCGTAGACCAGGCTGTTTTTGGGATCCTTGTCCAGGCGCTTGGCATAGGCCAGCACAAAGACGCAGGCCAGGGCGGTGAAGAGGGCCCAGACCACCACGCGGAAAGCCAGGCCGGAGTAGACCGGCAGGCTCAGAATGCCCTGGCACAGGGCCGTGGTGTAGACGTTCAGGGGCCCGGTGGCGTAGCCGCAGATTGCGCCGAGGCCCACGACCATGAAGCCCAGAATATTATCATAGCCCATGGCCACGGCCATTGTCACCGTGATGGGGATGAATACCAGCTGGCCCTCCAGCCAGCCGAGGTAGCCGCCTATGGTGGAGTAGATCACCGTCATGATGACCAGAACCAGCTTGTTCTTCCCCTTGAGCAGCCGGAGCAGCGCAAAAATTCCGGCGCTGAGGGCGCCTGTGTCCGAGATAATCTGGAAGCCGGCGACCACCAGGATGACCAGCATCATGATATCCACAGAGGCCGCCATGCCCTTGGAGATGGAGGTGAGCAGGGTGTGGAAGCTGGTGGGGGACTGGGTCTCCAGGTAGGTGAAGGAGTCGGCCACCACCACGTTGCGGTTGGCAGCCTCATCAAAGGCAAATTCGTATGTGCCGGCGGGAATGATATAGGTGAGGATGGCGGACAGGAGGATCAGGAAGATGACGATGACATACACATGGGGGACTTTAAACGCTTTCTTCTCTTTTTTCATACGATTTCCCTCTCTTTCGTAATCAGGACATCTCTTCTTGTGACAGGAAATTGAACGCGACCTGGGCGTGGAGGGCGGCGGCCCTGGGGATGGCCTCCTCGTCCACCGTGAACTTCTCGCTGTGCAGCGGATGGACTGCGCCGGTATCCGGGTTTCGTACGCCGATGTGGTAGAAGGAACCAGGGACATGTTCGATAAAATAGCCAAAGTCCTCGGTGAGCATGGTGGGCTCCCGGTAAGTGACAAGGCTGTCCTCCCCCAGAACCTGTTTCACGGAGCGGGCGACCAGATCCGTGGCCCCGTCGTGGTTGACAATCCCGGAGTATCCGTAGGTGATGTCCAGGTCTACGGAGGCGCCGTTGGCCTCGGCCACGCCGTGAATCACCTGGGGGACGAGCTGGTTGATCTTCTCCCGGTTTTTTGTACCGAAGACCCGGTACTGCCCCACAATTTTGGCCTCGCCGCTGATGATGCTGAACCGGTTGCCGCAGTGGAACTCCCCCAGGGAGAGCACGCAGGGCTCCGCCGGCGGCATCCGGCGGCTGGGGATGGTCTGAAGCGCCATGACAATCTGGGCGCCCACCACGATGGGGTCAATGCCGTTGTGAGGTTCTGCCCCGTGGGTGCTGACGCCGTGGACAGTGGCGGTGAAGATGTCCGAGGTGGCGTAGAAGTTGCCGTATTTGACAGCCACCCGGCCCACGGGGAGATTGGGGTCCACATGGGCGCCGAATACCGCATCCACGTGGGGGGCCTCCATGCATCCCGCCTCTATCATCCGTTTGGCGCCGCCCCAGCCCTCCTCATCGGGCTGGAAGAAAAATTTTACGTTTCCGCACAGCTGCTCCCGGTGCCTGGCCAGCAGCTTGGCCGCTCCCAGCAGGGAGGACATATGGACGTCGTGGCCGCAGGCGTGCATCATGCCGGCCTCACAGGAGGCAAAGGGGAGGCCGGTTTGCTCCTGTACCGGCAGGGCGTCCATGTCGGAGCGGAAGGCTACGGTGCGCCCCGGGCGCCCGCCCTGCAGCAGCCCCACTACGGCGGTATCCAGCATGGTTTGAACCTCGATGCCGTTATTCAGCAAAAACTCCTGAATCAATCCGGAGGTCTGAAATTCGTGGTTTCCGATTTCGGGGTGGGCGTGGAGCCGGCGGCGGAGCTCGACGAGCTCGGCCCGAATCTCCTCCGCCTCTTTCAAAAAATCAATGCGCATATTCGTTCACCTCTTCTGTCTGATGAGTTCACAGAAATGTGGAATCAGTTGTATTTCTCCAGATACTTTGCAAAGCCGTCCAATCCCTCTTTCAGCTTTTGGGGATCCCGGAATGCGCCGTAGCCCACCCGGATGGTGCGGGGCATGTCGAAGTAGTCGCCGGGGACAAAGAGGATGCGCTCAGTCTCCATGGCGTCTTTGGCCAGGACCTCGGAGTCGATATCGTAGTCGTAGTCGATGAGGCAGGTGGTGCCCATGGCCCGGGCGGACAGATGGAGGCAGGGCTGCTGCGCCACCCACTGCTCCACGATATCCCGGTTGGGCAGCAGGATGCCTCTGGCCCGCTTCCAGATGGCCTCGTAGTGCTCCAGGGCAATTGAGGCCACCCACTCGTCGATAATGCCGCAGCAGATGGTGTTGTAGGAGCGGCGGGTTTTCATGACCTCGTACATGGCCTGATCCCGGCAGACCAGCCAGCCGATGCGGGTGCCCGCCATGGAGAACATCTTGGACAGGCTGCTCACCGAGATGGCCTTGTGGTAGCCGAAATCCAGAATGGAGGGCATGTAGTCCTCATCCAGGCCGCGGTAGATCTCGTCGCAGAGAACCCAGGCGTCAAACTTCCCGGCAATCTCCACCACCTTGGCCAGCTCTGCACCTCCCAGGGTGACGCCGATGGGGTTGTTGGGATTTGTCAGAATGATGAGCTTGGTATTCCGGTCGCAGGCGGACTCCAAAGCGGCCAGATCCAGCTGATAGCCTGCCTCCCGTTTGAGCTGGACAATGCGGGTTTCAATGCCGATGCCCTTGGGAATGTCGTAGTGCTGCTGATAGGAGGGCTTGACTACCACGCAGTTGTCCCCCTGCTCCAGAAGGCTCATGATGACCAGTTCGTTGGCCCCTGTGCCGCCGTGGACCATCATCACCTGTTCCGGGGTGACGCCGCCCTTGGGATAGAGGCCGCATACCGCCTGCTTTACACGGGGTGAGCCGGTGGCGTCGCCGTGGTGGTAGTGCAGGCTCATCGTGCGCATTTCCTCCAGAAAGGCGTCCTCGTCCTCCCCCGTCAGCTGGAACAGCTCGTCCATGCGCAGGGCGCTGACACAGCTGCTGCCCAGATTGATGCGGGCCAGGGAGTCCATGGGGTTCAGCCATTCCTCCACACCAAACCATGCTAATTTCATAAAGACTCCTCCTTTTTGTTTTCAATGGGTTTACAGGTCCACCTGCAGGCCGATTCCGGCGCTCCGGGCCAGGTCGATGGCGACTTTTGCGGCGGCCAGGTCCAAGATATAGAGTCCTGTGGCATCAAAGATGGTGGTCTGGCCGTCGTCCGCACGGCCGGGGACCTTGCCGGCGATCAGATCGCCGATTTCGCCGGTGACGTCTGCGGGGGTGATGACACCCTGCTTGATGGGCAGCTCCATCTCCCCCACCCGGACGCACTGGGCCAGGTCGTCGGCATAGACGGCTGCGCCGGCGAAAATGGCGCTTTCAATCTCCTGCTTGGACTCCATATCGGAGCCCAGGCAGCTGAGGTGGACGCCCTTTTTCAGCCAGGCCTTTTGGATCACGGGCTTTCTGGAGGGGGTGACGGTGATGACGGCGTCGCTGTCGCCCACGGCGGCGGGCAGATCCTCGGCCACGGCAAATTCCACGCCGGCGGTGTCCATGCCGAAGTCATCGGCCAGGAGCCGGCGGATATCGGCCACAAAGCGCCTTGCGTTGTCCGGCATAAAGGTGTCCGCCACATAGACCTTGTTGATGGCCGGGCGCATCAGCAGGGTGGCGGCGATCTGGAAGGGCGCCTGCTTGCCGGCACCCAGGATGAACAGATGCTTTGCATCCTTGCGGGCCAGCAGATCCACGCCCAGCGCGCCGGCCGCGCCGGTGCGCATGCTGGTGACATAGGTGGCATCCAGGATGCTGAGGGGAATGCCGGTGTTGGAGTCGTAGACCATCATGATGCCGTTAAAAGAGGGAAGGCCCTTTTTCTGGTTGTCGGGAAAGTTGTTCAGCATTTTCAGGCCGTGGAGCTGAACGCCCTTTACATACCCGGAGCGGATATCCATGGCGGCGTGTTCGTCCACAAATTCGTGGTTGACCAGGGGCCAGATGACCGACTGGCCCTCCGACTTGAGCCGGTATACATTGCGGACCTCCCGGATGACGTCCTCCATGCGGATGATCTGCTTGACCTGCTCCCGGTTGAGAATCAAAACGCTCATAGTGCATTCCTCCTGTAGTGTATTCGGCGGCAAATCGAAATTTTGCCGCAGAGAGCTCTCAGGCCCTGTAAACTGTCTTTCCCGCCAGAACGGTTTCCAGAACGGCTGTTTGAGAGATGGCGTCCGGGCTGATGGCGAAGAGATCCCGGTCCAGAACCACCAGATCGGCCTGCATGCCGGGAATCAGGGCGCCGCGGACCGCCTCGTCCCGGCTGCTCCAGGCGGCATAGGTAGTGAACAGGCGCAGCGCCTGCTCGACGGTAAGGGCCTGCTCCGGCAGGTAGGTCTGACTGCCGGATCGGTCCTTGCGGGTGATGGCGGCGCGCAGGTTGTCCAGCACGTCAAAGGGTTCCACCGGGCAGTCCGACCCGCCGCTGACATGCAGCCCCAGGTCTATCATGGTTTTCCAGTTATAGCATTCCCGGGCGCGGCGCTCCCCCACCCGCTGGGCGATGATTTTCATATCCGCATCGATGAAGATGGGCTGGATAAACACCTGCAGGCCCAGCTCCTTTATCCGCCGGAGCAGGGCGGGGGTGGTGATCTGGGCGTGGACGACGCCGTGGCGGTGGCCTGGCCACGCATGGGCCTTTTCCGCCCGCTCAAAGGCGTCGCAGGCCTTGCGGAGTGCCAGGTCGCCGATGGTATGGACTGCGACGTCCATATGGGCCCGGTGAGCGGCGTCGATATATTGGAACAGCTCCTCTTCGGTGTAGATGGGAATGCCGAAGTTATCCGGGGCGTCGGCGTACCCCCCCTCCATCTCGGCGGAGCGGGCCCCGAGAGAGCCGTCCTGAAGCAGCTTCCGGGGGCCGGTGCGGAAAAGGCTGTCCCGGTCGCCGGGGTCGCTGCGCACCGCCTGGAACCGGTCGAAGTCCTCCCGGTATATCTGGCACTGCTCTACAATCCGCAGGGTGAGCTCCCCCCGCCGCTCCATCTCCCGGAACACCTGGATCAGGCGGAAGGGATCCACTCCGGGAATGGTCCGCAGGTCGTCGGAGTTGACGCAGGTGACGCCGGCGGCGTTCAGCTCCCGCTGGGCCAGGAGAATCAGGCTGCGGACCGCCTGGTCGTTGGCGGCGGGAAGTACATCGCTGTACAGGTGCAGCGCCTCCTCCCGGAGGATGCCGTTTTCAAAATCCACCTTGGCCAGGACGTCCGGGTCCACGTGGGGCAGGCTGCGGATGCGCTCCAGCATGACGGTGTTGCAGGCGCCGATGTGAAGGCAGGCCCGCAGAGCGCACACCGGAATGCTGGTGGATACCCGGTCCAGATCCCGGCGGGTGACAAGCCGGCCCTCCTCCATAGTGTCGTGGTTCCACCCCTGGGCGATGAGGTAGGCGGGGCTGTCCTGCCGGATCTGTTCCCGGCATCGGCGGATCAGCTCCTCAATGCTGCCTACGCCGAACAGGGACAGGTTCCGCCGCAGCCAGGCGTAGTGGAGCAGGTGCATGTGGCTGTCGGTAAATCCGGGGAGGACCGACGCCCCCTCCAGATCCCGCCTCTCGTCCCAGGCCTGGGACAGGGCGTCGCGGGAGCTGCCCAGAAAGACAATTCTGCCTCCCTCTACACCGACGGCCTCATAGCGGGTCATGGCAGGATCCATGGAAACCACCGCGCCGTTAAACCAAAGTCTGCGCACAAGATCCCTCCTTTTTATTCTTCTGTTCATTTGGATGGCGGGCCTTCTATATAGTATAGAAAGCATATTTTGTGCCAAAAGGCGCTGCGGGGGAAAAAAGAGCCGCCAAAAGGCGGCAGAGGCGGAAAACGGCGGTTTTCCGGCCCGTGCGCTTCTTGGCGGCTTTGTCTGTGCGGTTTTACAGGGAATTTATCCGGGCAGTAAGGGGCAAAAATGTTTGCAGATGCAAAAATGTTTACAGAAAATATTTTTGCATTTTGTGCTTGAGATTCTGACGGGAGGTACCCAGCAGACGGGCGGCCTGAGAGATGGAGGAGGTCTGGGCCAGCGCCTGGCGGATGAAGGTCTGTTCGTAGCGGTCCATCTCTTTGCTGAGGCTGAACCCCTCCTCAATGGGCGGAAGGGCTTTTCCCGCGGACTGGGCGCCGGCGGAGCGTGTGCCTCCGCTGTCCAGAATTTCCTCGATGTCGTTTACCCGGAGCACCTGGGAGCGGGTGGCGGAGAAGGCACCCTCAATGACGTTCTGGAGTTCCCGGACGTTGCCGGGCCAGGGATACTGCTCCAGGAGGTGGAGCGCCAGCTCACTGATCCCCTGGACGTCCCGCTGCAGCGCGGCGTTATATCGGGTGATGAAGTGATTGGTGAGCAGGGGAACGTCCTCCATCCGCTGGCGCAGAGGAGGCAGGTTCAGCCGGATAACGCCCAGGCGGTAATACAGATCCTGCCGCAGGCGCCCCTCCCGGATGAGCTTGAGGGGATCCTCATTCACGGCGGCAATGATGCGGGCGTCGAAGGGGATATCCCGGCTGCCGCCCAGATGACGGATCTTTTTCTCCTCCAGCGCCTTGAGCAGTTTGACCTGGAGGCCCGGCTCCATGGAGTTGACCTCATCCAGAAAAAGCGTGCCGCCGTCGGCCTGTTCAAACAGTCCTTTGCGGTTTATGGCCCCGGTGTAGCTGCCCTTTTCAGTGCCGAAGAAGATGCCCTCCAGGAGGTTTCCCGGAATGGCGGCGCAGTTCTGGGAGATAAAGGGCCCTTTTGTCCGGGCGCCCTCGCTGTGGAGGGATTCCGCCACCAGCTCTTTGCCGGTGCCGGTCTCTCCGTAAATAAGCACGGCGGAGTCGGTTTTTGCCAGTTCCCGGATGCGCCGTTTCAGGGCCAGCATGATGGGGGCCGCGGTGATGATGTTGTCCAGCCCGGCGAGACTGCCCCGCACCTTTGCGGCGCCGGCGCGCTGGTCCAGCAGATAGAAACGGGAGGAATCCACCACACACTCCACCTGCCCGTTGGAGATGATAGGGATGGTGTCCGAGGTGAGGCCCACCCGCTCCCCCCGGGAGTTGGTGATCTCCTGGCATACATCATAGGTGGCCCGGCCTGTGCGCAGGGCCTGGAGAATGGTGCTGGTCTCCTCGGTAAGGGAGGGATAGAGCTCCAGAATGTGCCGACCCACAGTCTCCCCGGCCTTCCAGTAGTCCTGGCGGGGCATTTTGTGGTATTCCACTACGCCGCTCTTGTTGACAACAAGGATGCTGTCGGTGTCCTCACACAGCTGCAGGATAGAGGCGATCTGTTCCAAATACCGCTCGCCCATAGGATTCCGCCTCCTTTTGATGTGAAATAGGGGGTGTATTCCGCTGTTCTGTGGCCGGAGGGATTTTGTCCATTATACAATTAAAGGGGGATGATGGCAAGAGCGGAGGGGAGAATCTCTTTCGCTTTCAGCCCTGTTTGAAAAATGGCAGAGTGTGCAGCGGCGAGAGTTTTTTGGCCAAAAGGCGATTTTTCCTGCCGTACTCTGTGGATGGCAGGAAGAATCAAGGCAGGGCGGCGGAGGGAGATCGGCCGTTTGCGTGTTTTGATTTTTTCAGACAGGGGCGGGCCGTGGCTGGAAAATGACAGGGCTGAAAACCGTGCTACCCCTTGTCAGGCAATGGTTTGGTTTGAGAATGATACTAATTTCAAATAAAACTATTTAGTTTTATTTGAAACGGAAACGCATGTTGCGTTTCCGTTTTGCGCCAGGA
>ERZ808035.433-NODE-433-length-38476-cov-6.481914_pt1 | contig 38476 bp, 28 predicted proteins | sample MGYA00380189_ERZ808035 | MGnify/ENA primary metagenome ERZ808035 (study PRJEB31490, sample SAMN06133407) | mouse gut metagenome | isolation source: M5_1 | host: mice | place: China: Chengdu | collected 2015-05 ...
GAACCGGTGGTTCGCTAAGGAAAATCAGTGGAGCGGAACTACGTTCCGCTCCGGATCCGTTGGCGCGAAATAATCAGGAAAGACAAGTTTTGCAAAGGAATATGCTGAAAAAGAAGGAAAAGGGCAGAGGTTTTATGTCTCTGGAAGCAGCCGCGATATGTTCCAGTCATATGCAGGTGAACATATCATCATACTTGATGAACTGCGCCCGCAGTCCGTACCCTACCATGATTTACTGCGGATATTAGACCCTTTCGGGATAGATTCACAGGTGTATGCGCCCTCCCGATATTCTGATAAGGCACTGGCAGCGGATTTGATTATCATTACATCGCCATATAACCCGCAGCAATTCTATTATGAGGTGTTCGGTCATAAAACGTTAGACGCTTTCGGAAATCGGACAACAAATCAGATAGACAGTTTTGAACAGCTTAAACGCCGCATAACGCTCGTTATCAATATGACGGATACAGAAATACTGGCGGCAAAATATGATGATGCAAACAAACGTTATGTCACAGAACCGGCAAGCAGCCACAAGAACTCATATTCAACGGCGAGTCGTCCGGCGATGACAATTAGCGCAGAAGATATATATAAATCCATGTTTGATTGAATTTTATTGCAATAAAGCAACGTATCTGTAATTTAGGAGAAAAATATAAAACGGTAGCTTCTTCCTGTTTACAGGAAAATGCTATCAGAAAGGAGCGGTTTTTGTTATGACAGGAAAAGGAAACAATAAAGAATTGAACAGTCAGCTTATCTTGTCTGCAATGACCGCTGATGATATAATGTATACAGACAACGTGCTTGAAGCAATTATGACAGCAAAAAAGGAAAAGTTGTTATCAAAAATGCACCCCTATAAAATCACAGAGCCAAAATCCGAAAACGGACGGTGGCAGACATATTATAAGGATGCAAAAGGGGAAAGGAAAATCATCCGCGCACAAACTAAAGACGCGCTGCTTGAAAAACTTATCCCGATTTATTTTGAAGAATCGCACCTTGACAAATTTACTTTCTCTGATTTGTTTTCGGAATGGCTGGAATACAAGAAAACAGTTACCGATAGTCCTAATACGATTATACGCCATACACAGCATTACAGGCGCTATTTTGAACAATCGGAACTACATAGTAAGCCAGTCCGCCGGATAGATACACTGTTATTAGAATCCGAATGCAACCGTCTTGTAAAAGAATACAGCATGACAAGAAAAGAATGGAATAATGTAAAAACTATTCTTATAGGCTGCTTTGAATATGCGGTTCGGAAAAAATACATTGCAGACAATCCAATGGATGATGTGAAAATTCTTGTAAAGTACAGACAGGTTGTTAAAAAAACAGGCAAGACCGAGACATATAATACAGAAGAATTAGAAAACCTCAATAAGTATCTTGATAAAATGTATGCGGAAACAGAAGATGTAGTTTTCTTGGCGGTTAAAATTAACTTCCTGCTTGGTCTGCGGGTTGGTGAATTGGTCGCTCTGAAATGGGAAGATTGCACAGAGCAATCACATCTTCATGTTGTCCGTGAAGAAATCAGGAATCAGGAAACAAATCTTTATGATGTGGTGGAACATACAAAAACTAACCGTGACCGTTATGTGGTACTTGTTCCTAAAGCGATATCTATTTTGGAGAAAATACCAAAACAGGGAAGTTATATCTTTATGAGGAACGGCGAACGGATTACCACAAGACAGATTGCATATGTGCTTGAAAAGTATGCACAGCGGCAAGGAACGATAACCAAAAGCACACACAAAATGCGAAAGACCTATGCAAGCAATCTGAACGCGAACGGTGTACCGCTGGATTGTATAAGGGAGATGCTAGGGCATAGCAGTCTGTCAACTACATTAGGATATGTGTACAATCCGCTGACAGAATCAGAGACATACAACCTCATATCACAGGCTTTATAGACTGTCTTCAACTGTCTTCAAATTTGCAGACACAAAGAAAAACGGAAATGCCGTATTTATCAGCATTTCCGCCTTTTTCTAAGAGCGCGAGACGGGACTCGAACCCGCGACCCCGACCTTGGCAAGGTCGTGCTCCACCAACTGAGCCACTCGCGCATATCACTTGTCCGTCTGCTTTACTACTGTATCGCTCGGACAAGTATTAATATACTATATGGGATCTGCTTTGTCAACAATAAAATTGCATTTTGTTCCAATTTTATTAAATTCAATAATCTTTTTAAATTTTTTTAATTATATACACAATTCCTATTGTTTTATGACAATAATATTTTATTAAAATGCAAACAAAAACCAGTAGAACAATCGCTTTATATCTTCCGGGTATCACATCCCGTTTACATCGACGCAATCCATTACTCTGTCCGTGACAATGGTGTAATCCGGAAACTGGCCGCATATGTGATTCTGGGAATCAATACAGAAGGCAGTGCTCTCTATCATGATGAAATAGTTCATGTTCACTTTTAGTTTGTTATTAGAACGTTACATAGTACAGTGAAGACGGAAGCTTAAAAGTTCCATCCTGTATTGCACGAACTATCGCCATCACTTCTTCTTTGTCTAAGGCGTTTTCTCTACTGGATTATAATTATCAAACATCCACGCTTGGAGAAAACCCGTTTTTACGTCATCTATCTTATGGTCTCCGTTAGCATCAAAAAATTCGCGTACATATTCAGGCGTGTTGGCATCTAAATTATTCAAATAATTTGAGAGAAAATTTGCAGCTTCCTCATAGGAGATAGTATTTGTCTGCGTAGATGCTTCCGTAGAAGCTGGAACAGGTGTGGCGGTTGAAGAAGAAACGTTGGAAGTATTTCCTTTTGCGTTTGTCGTAGGTTTTCTGCCTTCTTCTTTTCCGTACTTCGAATAATGCTGATAGAGGTTATTGCTTCCTGTGCCATATACCGCCACTACATCGGGGTTAGCGCTTGCATAGTAATCAGCGTCAAAGGTTGCTTTGCTCGGCGCTTTCACGGATTCCCTGTTCTCTGCTCTCCCATAAGCGGTGTAATGCTGAAATAAAGAAGTTTCTTCCGTCCCATATACGGCGGCTACATTTGTATATCTTTGCGCATAGTATTCTGCGTCAAAGACAGTTCCATCTTTCATTTCTTTTGGCTGAGCGTTTACGATAATGCCGTTATTTACAGGCATTGTTCCTACGGTCGCACTAAGCGCAACCGCCTTACATACCGCTCTCATCATTTTTGTTCTCATTTCTTTCCTCCTTAGAAGTGATTTTTGTGTCCAACATATGATGGACATCTAAAAATAATTGTACATCATATGTTGTTAAAGATTTATCTATAAGGAAATTAGCTGATTTACTTTATATGCAACGGACTACCTATCATAATTAATTTATTTTATTTCATGCCGGAATAGTGTATAATATTTGTAAACAACAGAAAAGGAAATGCGGATATGGATGTAGAACAGCTTCAAAAACTACTAAACAATTCTTCCAATATAAAATGGTCAAAGCATTGTTTGGAGTGTATGCAGGAAAGAGATATCAGTATTGCTGATGTAAAATCATGTCTGCAAACAGGAGAAATCATAGAGGACTATTCGGACGATTTTCCTCACCCCAGTTGCCTTGTTTATGGACATACAAAGGAAAATGACATATTGCATGTTGTTGTCGGCTCAGATAACAATAGTTTGTTTTTTATAACAGCTTATTTTCCGAACACTGATAAATTTGAAAAAGATTTAAAAACAAGAAAGGGGCAGTGATCATGTGTATGTATTGTAAATGTAAAACCACAATTTCCTCTTTGACAACCCATGTAGTCAATTATAAAAACTGTATTATTATTATCAAAAACGTGCCTTGTGAAGAATGTGAACAATGCGGTGAAAAATATTATTCTGATGAAGTTGCAATGCAGTTGGAATACCTTGTCAATACAGCGAAACAGCTTATGCAAGAAGTTGCTGTCATTGATTATTCCAAAGCGGCATAATCCGTTCGGACGTATGAACCAAAATTGTAGACACACTGTAGACAGTGAGCATTCTTCCTTGATTTTATGGGCTTTTCGGGGCAAAATAAAGTTCGAGTCCCGTCGCGCGCTCTTTATAATATATGTGGCTGTCGGGAGATTGATATGATACCACCTAAGTAGACAAGGTAAATAACCAAAATCTACTTAGGTGGTAATTTTATGCCCAGATACTCGCGTTATACAGCAGAACAAAAAATACAGGCTTGTGAAGACTATCTTTCTGGCGCATGATAATTTTGCCGCCACACAACGGTTTTTTTAACTAAACGGATTTTTGATTTTCCCATTCAGTTTTCTATTTTGTGGACTGAATATTTTTACCTCTGCCATATTTACAGCATTATCAAACGGGAAGCTGTCAGCAACTTTGTCATTCCTACGGACTTTTGGACTGATTACAGTGCCGTTGCTTACATTGCCTAATCTTTTGGGCGTAACGGGGGTATGACTTGCAGTACCGATAGCAGAACTAATCACTATGATTGTAGCACTGGTTTTTCGTCATCGGAACAGGTAAAAGTATCATTACACATAAATGCAGTTGATAAATGTGAAAAAGAGACAAGTAGGATGCGTGATTCACAAAAAGCAGAGAAAGATACAGAAATAATTAATTATGAAAGATTATGAACGGGCTGGTGAACAAAATTTATCTAAACATCAGGAAGCGGCTTATATTTGGTATAATATATTGACAGGAGCGGATGATGAGAACTAAAAGAATAATTAAAATACTCATAATATGCGTTTTGCTGTCAGTATTTGGTTGTGGTGTATTAAATGCTCTAATGCAACATGATGATTACAATAATTCTAAGGCAAAGTCGGAAATAGGGGAGAAAGCTGATGTGACGAAACCTGCTGATGACATCTGGCATGGAAAAGAAGCAGTACCAGAATATAAGTGTGAGACCGAAGTATACCAAAAGGATTTTGTGGAAAAAGAGAAGGACAGTCTAGATCATAAAATGGAATCAGACATGGGAAGTGAACTGGACATATTTTTGGTTTATTATGCGCTTTTGGCGGAATATGAACGCGTTATGAAGGATATGTCATATACGGAGGAGCAATGGGACAGCGATGTATATGATCAGGTCAAAAGATACATTGGAAAAAAGCAGTTGTATTATTGTATAAAAGATCTGGCAGGAGACGGTAAACCGGAATTGATTTTGGGAGTTAAACGAGAAAGAGAGCTTGAAATATTAGACACGATATATGAGGCAGGATATGATCCGTTTATTATTTATGCCTATGATGGATCAGGGATTCGCCGGGCAGGAATCAGTGAAGAATATATTATGACTATATATAAAAACGGCGTTATAGAACTGATTTCCGGAGGCGTGGATATGCATTTTATGTATAAGCAAATAGAAGAAAATGAGGTGTCTGCAAAAAGTCTGGATATTATCGTGGAAAGGCAGATTGCACGTGAAGAGCCATACTACTATAAATACAAAATGGAAAACGGAGAATATGTATACGGGGAATATGAGGAACTGTCGGAAGAGGAGTTCTATAAGATCAGGAATCAATATACAGCGGAGAAGGAGGAATTGGATTGGCGACCGGTAGATGGGTTCTATTTTTCATAATATGCTGTACTGTTTTGACAGCCTGTGCGGGCAAAGAGCCACAAACTGATCCAATAAGATTGAATGAGAATGGGTCGGAGAAATTATTAGAAAATAAAGTGAACTCAAATGAAACAATTGAAAAATCGAATTTTCTTACAGTTGATTGGACTGATTATGAAATATTAATGGGGCACTCTATCGAGCCGGAGGACAGTGGCAGGGGATGGGAGTTTTCTGTCGCGGATGTTGATTTTGACGGTACATTGGAACTGCTTGTGACCTTTGCGGCGAACCATTGCGGACAAAACGCTCTTTATATATATAAGCAGGAGGGTGACAGGGTTGTTTCTTATGTGGATACGTATGCGGTATTTGGAGAGTATGTTACGAGCGATATAGATTACAAGGCAATCTCGCCATATATGGATATTGATTTACTGGCGGCCTATCAGAATCGGGATCAGGAATATCGGTATCTTTCTCTGGATTATAGTATTTTTGGCGGCAACGAGCGTGGCAGTATCGGTACGGTAACTTTATATGAGACAATTCCGGGAAAACACGCCACGCCAGTGAAACTGGCTGAAATTTCGTATTCTATTCCGGAAGATGATGTGGAAATGTATTTTCGTGGGGAAAAGGTATGCGATGCCGGAGAATTGAGGAGACGGCTGGATGAGTACATGGCAGGATACACGGAGGCAGAAATACAGTATGAGACGGCTGAGAAGTCTTTTGCAAGAGACATTGTGGTACAGGACGAGGCATATAAAGAAAAAGAACTGGAGGAATTATATAGAGCGTTAGAGAAATTACTGGTGGAAAAAGATATCAAAATACAGGAGTCTTTTGTTCAATTTGAAACGAACAGTATACACAAGCGGATAGCCTTTCCAAACATTGATATAGCAAATGACGAGGATATAAATAATTTTATAAATGAACAGATTTATCATGGAATTGTTCCGGAGGATTTCTGGGAATATGGAAATGGACGGGAAGATACAGAGATTCAATATGAAATAGAATCTGTCGGTGAAGAAACAGTAAGCATTCATTTTCACGGTTATCAATCTTATATGGGATCTTATGCGGAGTATAACAAAGGAATGAATTTCAATTTGCGGACAGGCAAAATGATATCTTTAAAGGATTACTATATGATATCTGAAATAAAGGCGATCATTGAGAACGCCAGAGATAAGAATGAAATTACTGTATCGGATTTTCCGGCAGGTGAGGAGGAAATGGAACGACAGAGTTGCCAAAGGGGGTACCGTATGTTATTGTATCTTTGAAATGTGCCAGCAGGTCCGGTATGGCATTATATATTATGGAGGTTCATCAATGCTGCAGATTGCCATATGTGATGACGAACAATTTTATCGTGAGAAAATAGAGAAGCTTCTTAGGAAATTTTTTCGAGGACATGACCTGCAGTATGAGATTTGTGTTTTTTCGTCGGGAAAAGAATTTCTGGAACAGTGTGAAAACAACGTCAGATTTGACATTGTGTTTCTGGATATAAATATGGAAGAAATGGATGGCATCCGGACGGCGATGCATATCAGATCATTTCACAGCAATACTTTTATCGTGTTCGTGACTGCATTTATGGATTATGCGCTGGAAGGCTACAAGGTGAATGCGGTCCGGTATCTCATGAAAGATACGCTTGACCTTGGGATGGGAGAATGTATGACGGCGATTCTGCAGAAGATGGAGATCGCGCAGGTGACATTTTCGTTTCTGGAAGGGGAGCGGAGGCTGTACACAGATAATATTTTGTATGTGGAGAGCAAGGGACATAAAGCTATTTTTTACTATATGGAATCAGAGATGGTGACTTATCAGATTTACGACAAGCTGGATGCGGTGGAAAGGAAACTGGAAGGTTGTGGATTTCTGCGTCTTCATAAGAGTTATCTGGTGAACATGAAGCATATCTGCAGGATCGGCAATTACACGGCCAGTCTGGATACGGGGGATGAACTGCCTGTTCCGAGGCTTCGGTTTCAGGCTGTTAAGGAGGCATATGTAGCCTATAAAGGGGCGTTTTGATGGAAGACATGATGGGATTGATGATCAGGAGTCTGATTCTGTCGGTGATTATGGGAATGAGTTGTCAGGCTTTTTTTGAGACAGCGGTGCCGCGCCGGAAGTGGCGTCACACATGGATGGAATATGTGGCAGTTCCCTCTTTTACGGTGGGTTTTATAATCATTGCCATGACAAAGATCCCGCCCTGGATTTTACAGCCGGTGCGGGTTATTGTGGTAATCGTAGTAGTCGCGCAGATTTTTTTTCAGATATCTTTTGTGAAAAATCTGATTCTGTCGATTATATTCTGCGGCATGTACTGGATTTTGTCCGCCTTGTTCTATACGCTGATCAGTGTCACTCCGGCGGTGGATTACAGGGTAATAAATGAGTTGACGGAACCGGTGCTGGATGTGGGGTATTTATGCTTGATGCTGGTTTTTCGCTGCCGGTTTCGGGAGCGGCTTCGTGAACTGACAAAAATCAGGTGGTGGAAATTCGGTCTGCTGGCTTTTAGCGGTATCATCGTGAGTATTGCAGTGGTCATGCCGCTGGATCGTACAGAAGACGGTTACGTGTATTTTTTGGTGATCACAGGGTTTGTGGTAGTATTTGCTTTCAGTTTTTATTATATGATTAATGCGCTGGAAAAGGAAGCTCAGGTGCAGAAACTCCGGCTGCTTCATGAGCACACCAGAAACCAGATGAATGTATATCTGGGCATGAAAAAGCGCTTTGAACAGCAAAGGAGATTCTGGCATGACTATAAAAATCAGCTGGAATGTATCCGCGGGATGCTGGGAGAGGGACATCCGGAGGCAGCATTGGAATACATTGCAAAGCTGACGGGGAATTTCAGGCAGAGTGAGATGCGTGTGGACACAAACCATGAGGTGGTGAACATACTGCTGAATCAGAAGTATCAGGAGGCTGTTGAACGGGGAATTGTTGTGACGATGGCGCTGAATGATCTGTCCGGACTGACGGTCAGCGAGGAAGACCTTGTGACGCTGCTGGGTAATCTTCTGGACAATGCTATTGAGGCATGTGGGAAGCTGGGAGAGAATAAGATCATACAGTTTAAGATGATTCTGGAAGACGGGCAGCTTGTCCTGTCGGTCCGCAATCCTGTGAAAGGGCCGGTGCGGATGAAAGACAACAGAATTGTTACAAGTAAACGTGACAAGTCAGTGCACGGGATCGGTCTGCTGAACATTGATGCTGTCATCAGTAAAAACGGGGGGACGAGCGTGCGGAAATGTGAGGACGGGTGGTTTTCTTTTTCGGCGATGATTCCTCCGGGCGGGGATAGCTTTTAGGGGATTTTAAGACGGAATATAAATATTTCATGGATGAATAACAAAGAGATCACAAAGAGAACTTAAAAAGGCGCACGGGCGTCTTTTTTTGATGCCGTACCGTCGATTTCTGTCATGTATATTGCATGGAGAAATATGCGCAAATAGAATGTAAATAAAGCAGGCGCTCATATTCCCGTGGCAAAACCTGTGTTCTCATGTCGGAACAGACAGGGGGAAGGAATGAAGTCTGACATTATAAAACATAAAATAAAATTTGCGAAGAACAGTGAAATACATGAAAAGGAGGATGTGTGCGTGAAAAAAAGGAGTAAATGCAAAACCGGAATCTGTGGGGCAGCGCTGGCGGCAAGTCTTGCGTTTGGCGGGTGTGGCGCTTATGCTGTAGAAAATCCGGGCGCTGGGCTGGACACACCTGAAGAGGCGGTGGAATGTGTCATGGAGAGTCTGAAGACTTTGGATATGAAAGAATTTAACAGCTATACGGATAATTATGTGAGAACGTACTATAACTGGATGGGAGTTCCGGTGAGAAAGGAGTACCGGGTCTTTAATGAACTGCAGCAGCCGGTGATAAAGACCGGGAAATGGAAGAAAAGATATGAGTACAGCTATAAACTCAGCAAAAAAATGATGGAAAATCTGGAATGGAAAATAGAAGAGGTGGAAGAGGATCGGGAACAGGCAAAAATCAATATGGAGATCACTAATTTGAATATGACGGACGTGATGGGAAAATATGAACTCCAAATTCTGGAAAATATGATTGAAAGTCCGGGAACCGGTTTAGGCCAGCTGTTAAAAGATTTGTCAGAGATAACCGAGGAAAAGGGCGGTTTGCTTTCCATCATAGAAGAGTGTGATCAGGAAGATCTGTGTACTCTGAATGTGACGGTCACGGCTGACCGGGAGAACGGCGGCTGGAAAATTCATCTTGATGAGGAACTGATCAATGCTTTGATGGGGAATATAGGCGCTGAGGAGTATTCGGAGGACATACAACAAAGAATTCTTGAACTGGAAAAGCAGCAGAGTGAAAAGCTTGACGAGTGGGAGGCTGCATTTGAGGAGCAAATGGAAGAGCAAATGGAGAAATGGGACGAAAAGGTTGCCGGAGGAGGATTCTTCTAGTATAATGAAATGCGCATGAAAGAGATTTTATATAAGATGTACCCCATAAAATGGATGCTTACAACAGAGAAGAAGGAAGTTCTGGAAGCTGATATTGTAGAGGGGGACTCTAAGGAGAGGGAAGATGAAGGCTTTCAAGGAGTGGTTGAAGCAGTATGCGGCATTTCTTTTGACAGGAGTCATGCTGTTGACTGTGATCGTCAAATGTGTTGCTACGGCGGCAGGTGGAAATTATTTATTTGCGGACGGAGCGAATCATTTATACAAAATTTTGCAGGCGGGGAATGCCATTACAAATATTGACGGCCGTCAGGGAAGCTTTTTGCTGATGGAGCTTTTGACCGTATTGGGGATGAAGCTGGGAATTACGAATATTAATGTACTGTGCGCTTTATATGGAATCGGTTCGGTTATGTGGCTGGGAATCTTTACTTTGCTGGCGATGTGGCTGTGCAGAAAGCACAATACGAATGGATCGCAGTATATTGCTCTGTTGGCGGTTTTATATGTTCTGATTAACATTTTCACAGGATTTTTTACAGCCATTGAATCTATTACGGCAGTGGGGATGTACAGCTATCTTCTGATTTACTATCTGCTTTCACAAAAGGGGACAGATTGGTTTTTTCGTGTGATCAGTCTGATTCTTTTAGGGATACTGCCTGTGGCCAACGAGTACTTTGTGGGATATTCGGCGGTGCTCCTTTTGGTGCTGGCGGCAAGGTTTATAAAGGACAGAAAACAGATTTATGTGGTGGAATGGATTGCACATTTTATAATGAACGGATATACATGTTACCGTTCCTGGCTGGCGGCGACCCAGGGCGCGCCGACTTCTTCGCTGGAGGCGTCTATCCGCACGCTGTCAGGAAGACAGTATTACTGGATTCTGCTTGGCATGATCACAATTACGCTGCTTTTGGCTGCTGTCTGCAGTAAGATACCAGATGGAAACCTGAAAAAAGTAATGCGCGGCATCGTGTACTGCTTTTGTATTTTGTGCGGTGCGTGGCTGGCTCTTACGATATACCTTATTTCATATGGAATCGCTTCGATCAGTTTCAGTATGAGATTTATGAATCTTATACTGCCTGTGGCGTTTGGCATGTTTTGCCTGCTGCTGTGGCTGTTTCGTGTCAACTTGAAATATTCTGTGTTGACCATGGCAGTTATATTTTTGATTTTAAGCTGCATATATGATGTAAGGGTTTCTTGTGCGTACCATGATTATCTGGTACGAATCAATGAGTTGAATCAGGAACGCAGCGGTTTTTTTGATGTGGGATCGACAGATCTGGATCGTACTTTTTGCTGGGGATGGCCGCTTCCTATGGAGAGTTTTCTGGCACAGTGTCTTCAGGGAGAGACGGTGATCGATTCAAATATGATCTATCGGTTTGACATGCAGCAGTGGGAAGCTTTTGACAGTGATGATATCGATGCTTACGGGGATATGGAACGGTACGGCATCAGCATAGATAAAGAAGCATTTCGATAAAAAGTAGAGGTGTTCCACCTAAAATATACCAAAGCGGTTAAAGTAGGATCACATAAAACAGCACAGAGCAGTTTTAAAATATTTTCGCAGGAGAATCGGGAACTATGCACAATGAATTGACAAAGCAGGATATAAAGAAGATGGAGGAAGAGATCGAATACCGCAAGATTGTAGTCCGTAAAGAGGCGCTTGAAGATGTCAAGACGGCGAGAGCGCACGGTGATCTGAGCGAGAACTTCGAGTATCATGCGGCGAAAAAGGTGAAGAACCAGAACGAGAGCCGGATCCGTTATCTTGAGCGGATGATCAGGACGGCGGTGATTGTTTCCGATGAATCGGCGGAGGACGAAGTGGGCATGAACAATACGGTAGAGGTTTATTTTGAGGAGGACGATCTGGTAGAAAAGTACAAGCTGGTCACCACAGTCCGGGGCAATTCACTGGAAGGACTGATCAGCACGGAGTCACCACTCGGGAAGGCTCTGCTTGGACACAAGGCAGGCGACCGGGTCTATGTGGAGATAAATCCGGGTACGGGGTATTATGTGGTGATCCGTTCGATTGAGAATACAACAGATGACGGGAATGATAAGCTGCGGAGCTTCTGACAACAGAGGCTCCGTAATTTATTGTGGGTGAGAGGAGGTAAAAGGGGATTACGTCAGATTGAAACTGCACATACAGGGACAAGTGTCATAAAGGGGACAGCCTCTGCATATAACATACAAAACCCCAAGATGTACAGGCAGGACGAAAAACGGTGCAGGACAGGAGGCGCACGGTTTGTACAGGCATGGACAGGGGGTATGGCAGTAAGAAGCGATGCGGGAGGGAAATGCATGTATGAGATGAAGACGGCAGCAGATGTGCTCCAAATGCTTGGAACGGACAGGGAACGTGGACTTACGCGCAGTGAGGCAATGGAGCGGAAAGCGAAGTATGGGGCCAATAAACTGAAAGATCAGGAGCAGAAAAGTGTCGGGCAGATGATTCTGGAACAGTTAAACGATCCCCTGATCCTGATTTTGGTGGTGGCAATGGCGATTTCCCTGATGCTGCATGAACTGGGAGACGCCATTATCATTATCACGGTGGTAGTCTTAAACGCCACGGTGGGCATTATCCAGGAGGGTAAAGCCGGTAAAGCGGTGGAAGCCCTGAAGAAGATTTCTTCGCCCCAGGCGGTTGTCCTGCGGGAAGGAAAGCGGATGAAGATCGATGCGGAGGATCTTGTACAGGGGGATATTGTGTTGCTGGAAGCCGGAAATATGATTCCAGCAGATCTTAGGCTGCTCGATACACAGGGAGTTTGTATTGAAGAGTCTACCCTAACAGGAGAGTCTGTGCCGGTAGAAAAGGATGCAGATCATGTGGTAAAAGAGACAGGGGACAACAGTTGTGCCAATATGGCTTATATGTCTACTTATGTGACCAAAGGCCGGGGCCGGGGTGTGGTGGTGGCTACCGGTATGGATACCCGGATCGGTCATATTGCGGATATGCTTCACGGCAGCAAGGAAAAGCTGACGCCGTTACAGGTGAAGCTGGGTGAACTGGGTAAGATACTCAGTTTTCTGGCAGTGGGAATCTGTGTGTTTTTGTTTGTTGTGGCGGTACTGCAAAGGCGGGATGTGGGAGAGATGCTCCTGACCTCCGTGTCGCTGGCAGTGGCGGCGGTGCCGGAAGGACTTCCGGCTATCGTGACCATTGTGCTGGCACTGAGCGTATCCCGCATGGTACGGGCCAAGACGATCGTGCGCAAGCTGTCTTCCGTGGAAACGCTGGGTGCAGTGGAAGTGGTATGCTCTGACAAGACTGGTACGCTGACACAGAATAAAATGACGGTGACAGAGTGTTATCTGGAAGGCAGACTTGTCACCCAGGACAGGATAGCGGGATTTTTTGCAGGTGCGGTGACGGACAATCCGGCTGGAAGTACAGAGTGCAGACATTTTCTGCTGGGATGTCTGCTGTGTAATGACGGCATACTATTGGAAGATGACAAGATCGGCGATCCTACGGAACTGGCACTTTTATATATGGCAAGATCGTGCGGAGCGGATATTGACAGACTCAGAGCCGCATATCCCAGAATAGGGGAAAAAGGTTTTGATTCCCGGCGGAAAATGATGACTACAGTTCACCGGGAGGACGGGGAGATCGTTTCCTACTCCAAGGGGGCTGCGGAGCGCATTTTAGAGGGCTGTGACCGGATGTACAGACAGGGACAGCTTATCCGGATGACCGGAGCGGAAAAGGAAGATGTGGCAAAGATTCAGAAGCAGCTCATGAGAGAAGGCCGGCGTGTGATGGCGCTGGCTATGGACAGAAGCGGCGGGATGGAAGAAAAGAACATGATCTTTTTAGGTCTTCTGAGTATGCAGGACCCGGTGAGGACTGAGGCGGTACAGGCGGTGGCGGATTTTGAAAAAGCGGGTGTGTCCACTGTTATGATCACGGGAGACCATCCTGACACAGCCTATTCTATTGCCAGAGAGCTTGGCATTGCGGATGATCCAGGACAGTGTATCACAGGCAGGGAGCTGGATCGTATGAAGGATCAGGAGTTCCTTCGCCGGTTACAGGAACTGCGGGTGTTTGCGAGAGTGACGCCGGAACATAAGGTAAAGATTGTGGAGGGTTACAGGACTTTAGGCAGAACGGTGGCAATGACGGGAGACGGGGTCAATGATGCACCTTCCCTGCAGGCGGCGGACATCGGGATTGCCATGGGATTAAACGGAACGGATGTGGCCCGCGGAGCGGCGGATTTTGTGTTGATGGATGATAATTTTGCCACCATACATACAGCCATCCGGGAGGGTAGGGGGATTTATGAGAATATCAGAAAATCAGTGCTTTTCCTGCTGTCTTCCAATCTGGGTGAGATCATGACCATGCTGCTTACCATTGTAGCCGGACTGCCCAGTCCTCTAAAGGCCAGTTTTATTTTATGGATCAATCTGATTACAGATTCTCTTCCGGCTCTGGCGCTGGGGGTGGACGACAACGAGGGTGAAAGCCTTATGCGGGAAAAGCCCCGGCGGAAGGAAGATTCCCTTTTTGCAAAAGGCGGGCTGCTGTGCGTGATCTGTTATGGACTGGTGATAGGTGGTGTGAGTCTGGCGGCATTTCTGAAAGTACCATATGACAGGATATTGGCGGAAGGGCTGCCGGTAAGTTTACATAATGTATTGGAGGGACTCCGGATCTCTACAGTACTGGCGAAGGCACAGACCCATGCCTTTACAGTGCTGGGAATCAGCCAGCTGTTTCATGCGATCGGTATGCGGGATGTAAACCGGTCAGTGTTTAAGATGAATCACAGGAACAATCCATATATGCTGGGCGCGGTTGCCGCGGGCATCGCTTTGCAGGCTGCGGTAACGGAGATCGAACCGCTGATCCGGCTGTTCGGTACGGTGCGGCTGAGCATGACGGAGTGGATTCAGTTGATCGCATTGTCTGTCACTCCTCTGATCGTGCATGAACTGCTTGTGGCGGTAAGCAGAGGCAGGAGGCATGAGGAGGAAGAACCTATGCCAGTGACAATGCGGCTAAGATCAGGAGAAACAGGCCGCTGAGCCAGGAGAGGTCTACGCGGAGCACGGAAGATGCCAGATGCCCGAAACCATATCCAGCCATAAAGAGAATCAGATTAAACAGGGCGGAAAGCAAAAAAAGCGCTGCCAGCGGAAGGGTTCCGGTGGTGAACGCCATACCTGCCAGTACACTGTCCAGGGAGAGCGCCAGGGAAAGCAGCAGAGCCTCTTTCGGACTCAGAACCTGAAGATCTTCCCGGTTTGCGTCTTCCGGAGACAGGTAGACGGTAAAGATAATATTGATCTGTTTGATTTTACAGCCCCAGTTTCTTGAGAGACTGGGGTATTTGCGTGCCAGAAAACGGATCAGGCTTTCCGAAAGCTTACTGAGCCCAAGAACTGCCAGCAGGGTGAAGGAAAGAACAGGAAGAACTGTTTCAGGCAGAAGGAGGAAAATATAAGAACCGACGCGGTTGGCAGCAGTGACGAAAGCCGCAGGAATACAGACCAGTATCAGGTAAGCGGGGAGCTTGATCCGTACCCGCTGGGTTCCGTAAGTCAGTCCGGCAGTCAGTGAATCGACAGATACAGCGGCCAGAAAAAGAAACAGCGCCGTGGTGGCGGAGGACATGATAGGATCACCTCATCAGAAATTTATTTTACTGTATATAGTATGGAAAAAAGGAGAGGAGTTGCGGAATTTTATTTACGCCTATCATAAAAAATGGTATGATAGATTACATATAAAGACAGGAGAACATAGAAGAGGGTTTTGCGGGGATTACAGGAGGGTATCTTATGGAACTTATGTTTATCGGGGCTGACCATGAGGTGACGGGAAGCTGTCATTATCTTCGTGTCGGAGAGAAAAATATACTTGTCGATTACGGTATGGAGCAGGGGGCAAATGTATTTGAGAACTGTGAACTGCCGGTGGATGAGGCGCTGATTGATTATGTATTTCTGACCCATGCCCATGTGGATCATTCGGGTCTTTTACCGCTGCTATTTGCCAGAGGATTCCGGGGAAATATTTTTGCTACAGAGGCTACTTGTGATCTGTGCAGCATAATGCTGCGCGACTGTGCCCATATCCAGATGCATGAGGCGGAGTGGAAGAATCGTAAGGCCAAAAGAAGCGCTGAAAATGCGGTGATCGAGCCACTCTATACGATGGAGGATGCGGATGGGGCGATCAGACGCCTTGTTCCTTGTGATTACAATAAAGAAGTGACCGTCTGCGAGGGTGTGAAAATAAGATTTACGGATATCGGCCACCTGCTCGGATCTTCCAGTATTGAGGTGTGGGCGGAGGAAGACGGCGTGACCAGGAAAATCGTTTTTTCCGGAGATATCGGTAACCGGAACCAGCCGCTGATCAAGGATCCGAAATTTACCGAGGAGGCAGACTATGTAGTCATGGAGTCAACCTACGGCGACAGGCTGCACAGTACGGACAAACCGGATTACATAGGGGAACTGGCGAAGATTTTAAAGAATACATTTGACAAGGGCGGCAATGTGGTTATCCCTTCGTTTGCCGTGGGCAGGACACAGGAATTATTATATTTTCTGCGGCAGATCAAGGCAGACAGGCTGGTGGAAGGGCATGAGGATTTTCCTGTGTATGTGGACAGTCCGCTGGCAGTTGAAGCAACCGGTATTTTTCAGAAAAACGAGCACGAATGCTTTGACGAGGCATCTATGGAACTGGTGAGACAGGGGATCAATCCCATCGCGTTTCCCGGGCTGCGGCTGGCCATCACGAGTGAGGAATCCAAGGCGATCAACTTTGAGACCAGTCCCAAGGTAATTATCTCGGCATCGGGCATGTGTGAAGCAGGACGCATCAGGCATCATTTGAAGCATAATCTGTGGAGGCCGGAATGTACGATTCTGTTTGTCGGCTATCAGGCAATGGGGACGCTGGGCAGACATATCGTGGAGGGTGCCAAAGAGGTCAAGCTTTTCGGAGAGCAGATTGAGATCAGGGCACAGATCATGAAACTGATCGGTATGAGCGGACATGCGGACAAGAACGGTCTGCTGGAATGGATCAGGGGATTTCGGAAGAAACCTGTAAAGACTTTTGTGGTACACGGCGAAGACAGTGTCTGTAAACTGTTTACGGAGTGTCTGAAGATAGAGCATGGCATCGAGGCTTATGCGCCTTACAGCGGGACGCGTTTCGACCTGATTTCCGGCAGATTTATCTACGAGGCTGAGCCTGTGGCAGTGAAGAAGAGAATACGTGGTATTTCCGATGTATTTGCCAGACTGCTGGCCAGCGGACAGAGGCTTATTGCCATTATTCATAAGAACGAAGGCAGCGCGAACAAGGATCTGGCGAAGTTTGCGGATCAGATTAATTCGCTTTGTGATAAGTGGGATAAGACATGAAGTTATACTAAGATACCAAAGTACGGTATCTAAGTATAACTAAGTCATGTCTGCGAGAATGCAAAGGACGCATTCTCGGATTGGCGGAAGAGGAGTAACTGTGGTGTCTGCGAGAATGTGAAGGGCGTGTTCTCGGAGTGATAGAAGTGGAGTAAATTGTGGTGTCTGCGGGAATGCAGAGGGTGTGTTCTCGGAGTGGCAGAGTTGGCGGTACTTCATATAGATATAACGGGAAAGAAAAGGAATCGGGTAAATGAGTGCAGCAGATCATATTTTTATTCATATGTGCAGGGATATTCTGGAAAACGGGACGAGCACGGAGGGGGAGAAGGTGAGACCTCACTGGGCTGACGGGGTTACGGCTTATACGGTAAAGAAATTCGGGGTAGTAAACCGGTATGATTTGTCGCGGGAGTTTCCGATCATGACACTGCGCAGGACGGCTCTTAAGAGCGCGACTGACGAAATGCTGTGGATATGGCAGCGCAAATCCAACAATGTGAATGATCTGCACAGCCATATCTGGGATGAATGGGCAGACGAGAGTGGTTCTATTGGCAAGGCTTACGGTTATCAGATGGGTGTGAAGCATCAGTACAAAGAGGGGATGATGGATCAGGTGGACAGAGTGATCTATGATCTGAAGAACAATCCCTTCAGCCGCCGTATTATGACGAATATTTATGTGCATCAGGATCTGCACGAGATGAATCTGTACCCCTGTGCCTACAGCATGACTTTCAATGTGACGCAAAAAAAAGGGCATGACAGACTGACACTGAATGCGGTCTTAAACCAGCGTTCTCAGGATGTGCTCACCGCCAATAACTGGAACGTGGTACAGTATGCAGTGCTGGTGCATATGCTGGCGCAGGTTTGTGATATGGAGGCGGGAGAGCTGGTGCATGTGATTGCGGACGCGCATATTTATGACAGGCATATTCCGATTATAGAGGAACTGATCCAAAGGCCGGTGTATGATGCGCCTGCGTTTTGGCTCAATCCTGAAATAAAGGATTTCTATCAGTTCACAAGGGATGACGTGAAAGTGGAGAACTATGTGACCGGTCCTCAGGTTGAGAACATACCGGTGGCAATATAGATTCAGATGGAGGAAACATATGAACTTAATTGTAGCAGTTGACCGTAACTGGGCGATTGGATGCAGGAACAGCCTGCTTGTGAGTATCCCGGCGGATCATAAGTTTTTCCGGCAGGAGACCACGGGAAAGGTGGTAGTGCTTGGCAGGAAGACGCTTGAGACTTTTCCTCAGGGACTACCCTTGAAAAATCGTACAAATATTATTATGTCAACCAACCCGGATTACAGGGTGAAGGATGCAATTATCGTGCACAGCAAAGATGAACTGCTGGATCAGTTAAAGGATTATCCCAGTGAAGACATCTATATCATCGGAGGGGAGAGCGTTTACCGGATGATGCTGCCTTATTGTGATGTGGCGCATGTGACGAAGATCGACCATGCCTATGAGGCGGATGCTTATTTTCCAAATCTGGACGCGGCAGATGAGTGGGAGATCACGGCGGACAGCGAAGAACAGACATATTTTGACCTGGCATATGAATTTGTGAGATACGAGCGTAAGAAATAAGGTCAAAGCAGATCTTGCAGACATGCTCTGCCTGTTTTGTTAATCTTGAAGCAAATTTACTTTTTTTATATAGACTTTGAGCGTTATAGTATAGATTGAGATCTGTAAATGAAAGAAGGGATAGCGGTATGAGTCAAGAGAAAGAGCGGACAACAGGATCAAAGAGAGGGGAACAGGTTTCCACGCTGATGCAGGCAAAACAGCAGCTGGAACAGAAAAATGTGGAACTGCAGGAGGCCATACTTGCTACGGAGAGGGCGAATGCGGCGAGAGACATTTTCCTGTCTAATATGTCCCATGAACTGCGGACACCGATCAATACGATTCTGGGACTGAATGAATTGATTATTCGTGAGAGTCAGGATGAGGCCATCAAAGAGTATGCCTTTGATATCAGGCAGGCGGGAAATATCCTGCTTGCGCTGGTCAGTGATATTCTTGATTTCTCAAAGCTGGAAGCGGGACAGATGAATGTGATGGACGGGATCTATGATATCAGTTCGCTTTTAAACGATCTGATCAACGGAATATCTTTGCAGCTTCGTAAGAAGAAACTGGATCTGGAACTGGATATCGCAAAAGATATACCCTATAAGCTGTTTGGAGATGAAATACATATCCGGCAGATCATAGGAAACCTTTTATCCAATGCCGTCAAATTTACACAAAAAGGCAAGGTGACGCTGCGTCTTGCCTGGAAAAAGGTGTCTGAGGATGAGATTGAACTGGATCTGTCCGTGCTTGATACCGGAATCGGTATTAAAGAAAAGGATATGGAAAAACTTTTCGGTGTATTTCAGCGGATGGATTCCACAGTGCGGAGCAAGGAAGAGCGGACGGGGCTTGGGCTTGCGATCACCAACAGGCTTGTTGAGATGATGGGCGGCAGGCTGGAAGTGGACAGCACCTATGGAAAAGGTTCCTCTTTTTCTTTTAAGGTGGTACAGAAGGTGGTAGATACGGAGCCGCTGGGGGACTTTGAGAAGCAGTATAATGAGAGTCTCAGGAGCAGTGAAAATTATAATCAGAAGTTTATCGCACCTCTCGGAAGAATCCTGATTGTGGATGACAATGCCATGAATCTGGCAGTGGCTCAGGGACTGCTCAAACAGACCAGACTGCAGGTGGATGTGGCGGCCAGCGGTGAAGAATGTCTGGAACTGCTTAAGCGTAAGACTTATCACTTGATCTGTCTGGATCATATGATGCCTGTGATGGATGGTGTGCAGACGTTACATGCAATCCGCGGGCTGGAAAATAATCCCTCCAAGGACACACCGGTCATTGCACTGACGGCCAATGCGGTGGCGGGAGCACGGGAATTTTATCTGCAGGAGGGATTTCAGGATTATCTGACAAAACCGATTGATGCGGATAAATTTGAAAATATGCTGATTGAATATCTGCCGGACAATGTGGTTTATCTGACCCAGGGGCAGAGCATGGACAGAGAGTATGAGAAACAGGATGCGGAACTTGCTCTTGATATCAGGGAGAGCCAGCTTTACATAATCGGCTTTAATATCCGGAACGGACTCAAGTATATGGGCGGGGATAAGGCGCTCTACAGCAAGGTGCTTCATGATTTCCATATGATCCTGCAGGAAAAGGAGGAGGCATTGAGGAATTTCCTGAAAAAAGGGGATATGCCGGGGTATGCCATCATCGTCCATTCACTGAAGGGCAACGCCAGAAATCTTGGCGCTGACGGCCTTGCTGATGAGGCTTTTGAACTGGAAAAGATGAGTAAGGCGGGCCGACTTGAGGATGTGGAAGTCCGTTCCCCCATTCTGTTTAACATGATGAAGAACATGAAAAACGGCCTGAAGGCTTATCTGGACAGTGAGGAAAAGAAAGAAGAGGCCATAAATCTGCCTGCCAAAGAGGAATCCAGGTCTGTTACGGAGGATGAATGGAAAAAGGCATTGCGGGAACTGGCCGACAGACTGGACGATTTTGACGGGGACAGTGTGAATGCCAAGATCGAGGAATTGAAAAAGTATGACCGTCCGGAATCAGATAAGAAGATGCTCCGTCTGTGTGAAAAAGCGGTCAGGGATTATGCCTATGACATTGCTTTGGAGGTTGTCAATGCGGTGCTGTGATGAGGGCTTGACTTTTGGCGGCATAGGTATAAGATAAATAAGGATAACAGTGAAGGAAATATTACTTTTCAGACCGGTAGAATTGTATTGGCCGGTACGGGTTTTGACCGGAGTAAGGGATCTGAACTGTTACAGATGTAGAATTTACTTTGAGGAAAAGGGGTACGGAGAAATGGAGAAGAAAAACATAGATTGGGCAAATCTCGGATTCAACTATCAGGAAACGGATAAAAGATTTGTGGCAAATTATAAGAACGGCGCATGGGATGAGGGAGCGCTGATCAGTGAGGCTAATATTTCCATGAGCGAGTGTGCCGGCGTGTTGCAGTATGCTCAGACCTGCTTTGAAGGCATGAAAGCGTATACCACACAGGACGGCCGGATTGTGACGTTCCGCCCGGATTTGAATGCACAGCGTATGGAAGAGACATGTAAGCGGCTGGAGATGCCTGTGTTCCCGAAAGAGCGTTTTATACAGGCGGTAGTCGATACGGTAGCGGCAAATGAGGCTTATGTGCCGCCCTACGGTTCGGGAGCGACTTTGTATATCCGTCCTTTCATGTTTGGAAGTTCTTCCGTAATCGGTGTCAAACCAGCAGACGAATATCAGTTCAGAGTATTTACAACGCCGGTGGGACCGTATTTTAAGGGCGGTGTTAAGCCTTTAACCATAAAAGTGAGTGATTTTGACAGGGCGGCGCCGCGGGGGACGGGACATGTCAAAGCCGGGTTGAACTATGCGATGAGCCTTCATGCTATCGTGACAGCGCACGAGGAAGGATACGATGAAAACATGTATCTGGATGCACAGACCCGAACCAATGTGGAGGAGACGGGCGGTGCCAACTTCCTGTTCGTGACAAAGGACAATAAGGTGGTGACTCCTAAGTCTGACAGCATTCTTCCGTCGATTACGAGACGTTCCCTGATGACAGTGGCAAAGGATTATCTCGGTCTGGAGGTGGAAGAGAGGGCAGTTTCTCTTGAAGAAGTGGCAGAGTTTGCGGAGTGCGGTCTTTGCGGTACGGCGGCAGTCATTTCTCCGGTTGGCAGGATTGTGGACCACGGAAAGGAGATTGCTTTCCCCAGCGGCATGAGTGAGATGGGGCCGGTAACGAAGAAGCTGTATGATACTCTGACGGGCATTCAGATGGGACGCATCGATGCACCCGAAGGTTGGATTCATGTGATCAAATAGAGAAACGTTGTTGAAACAGCAGGGGAAGGGGATTAAGTTGAGATGCCGAAGCACACAATTTAATCCTTTTGCCTTGTGGCGGGGAAATATGTTACGGGCGTTTGATCTGCCCGTTTTATCAATTTATGGAATGAAAGGTTTTGAGGCAGGAAATGTGCGTATCAATACGGGAGAAATACCCATACTTATATGAGACTCATCTGCATACCTGTGAATCCAGCGCATGCGCCAGAAGTACCGGACAGGAAATGGCGAGAGCCTGCAAAGAGTATGGCTATACCGGCATTTTTGTGACAGATCATAACTGGGGCGGCAATACGGCCATAGACAGAGGGCTTGCATGGGAGGACTGGGTGGATACTTTCGGAGCAGGATATGAACATGCGAGGGAAGAAGGCAGCCGGATCGGGCTGGACGTTTTTTTCGGATATGAAGCGGGTTATAAAGGTACGGAATTTTTAATATATGGAGTGGATACATCCTGGATGAAGGCACATCCGCAGCTTCGTGATGCAACGGTGGAGGAACAGTACAATCTGGTGCATGAGGCCGGTGGACTGGTGATCCATGCCCATCCTTACAGAGAGGAGTACTATATACCTGAGATCCGTTTGTATCCGGACTGGGTGGACGGTGTGGAAGCGGTCAATGCGACCCATTCCAATTCCCGCAGCACGGCACATAATGATCCCGTTTTCGATGATAGGGCCATTGCATATGCACGTCACCATAAGCTTCCCATGAGTGCGGGGTCAGATATCCACGGGACAAGGCTGTTTGGCGGCGGCATTGCGTTTTCCCGGAGACTTGAGTCAGCCTCGGATTACGTGAAAGCGATCCTCACGGGGGAGGATTATGTATTGACGAACGGTGAGACCTGGTATGACCGGTATGGGGAAGTGATTTGTGCCGGACCGTGGTAACAAAACGAGCTATGCCCGTTTTCTTATGATATAGGAAATTCCATCGCTTATCCGAGTCCGCGAAGCGGAGCTCGCAATCGAACTTGTTCGATTTGTTATTTTGCGAAGCAAATTACTCAAAGTTATTTGCGAAGCAAATTACTTTTGGTACAGAGTATAAGGAGATATATGAACAGCAGTAAAGAGAAAAGGGAGAAACCTGTAGTTTTAAATATGCGTCATAACCCATGCAGTAGTTCTCAGCACGGACGGTATAAGGTCTGCAAAGCGGCGGCGCTGCTGGCGGTCATGATTCTTTCTATGACAAGCCTGGCCGGATGCGGAAATAAAGCAGGCGCCGGCACAAAGGTGGTTCTCACCACCGGCTTTGACAAAGAGGAAATATTCCGGATTGAGACCAGCACCTGCCTGCTTCCTGAGATCATGGTATATCTGACCAACATCCAGAACCGTTATGAGAGCGTATACGGTACGGAGATCTGGAATACGAATGTGGACGGAGTGACATTGGAGCAGAATGTGAAGGATATCGCACTGGCGCAGATTGCCCGCATCAAGACCATGAATCTGATGGCGGAACGCTATCAGGTGGAACTGAGCAGCGAAGAGAAGGCACAGGTGGAAAATGCGGCGAGTGCCTATTATCAATCTCTGAACGATACGGAAATCGAAAAAATGGGAGTGTCGGAGAAGACCATACGGAATCTGTATACGGAGTTTGCACTGGCAGAGAAGGTATATCAGTATACGATCAAGGATATCAATCCGGAGATCAGCGATGATGAGGCGCGGACGATCACAGTGCAGCACATTCTGATCAAGACCTATGCCCTGGACGGCACGGGTAAAAAAATCGAGTATACGGACAGGGCCAGGCAAAATGCATATAAAGAGGCATGCGAGGTGCTTGAACTGGCGCAGGAAGGAGAGGATTTCGATGAGCTGATCCGGCGTTACAGCGAGGATGACAAGGGAACTTATTCTTTCGGAAAAGGCGAGATGGATGCGACTTTTGAGAATGCGGCTTTTAATCTGGGCAAAGATGAAATCAGCGGGGTCGTGGAGACAGAGTTCGGATATCATATCATCAAATGCCTCAATACTTTTAACAAGGATGAGACTGATGCCAATAAGATCAAGATTGTGGACCAGAGACGTGCGGAGGCTTTCGGGCATGAATACGATGCTTACGTGGAGACGCTGACCAGAAATCTGAATGAGGAATTATGGGACCGGGTGGGTTTTATTCATGATGAGGCTGTGAAAACAAAGAGTTTTTTTGATGTTTATACAGAATATTTTGAGAGTGGGTTTCTTGAGATTCATTGAAAAATCCGGTCTGCTTAATTTTGCGTTCGGGAAGTATTACAGGCAGAGCCGTTTGGTGAATGAGAGTCATATTGTAGTTTTTGAAAAATTTACAAAAAGTTTAGAATTTTGCAAAGCCGCATAGAATGCGGGCAAAATGTAAATTGTTAGCACTCAATACAGTTGAGTGCTAATTTTGTCTTGACTTATTATAATGCACGTATTAAACTATGCTCTAGTACATCGTAAATTGATACAGGCTGGACAGCCGGAAATGAATCGAAGGGCATTGAAGAAAGGAACGTGGTGAAATGGCAGCAAAACATGGTAATTTATCGATCAACAGCGACAATATTTTTCCGATTATCAAGAAATGGTTGTACTCCGACCATGACATTTTTTTCCGGGAGCTGATCTCCAACGGATGTGACGCGATCACGAAATTAAAGAAACTGGATATGATGGGAGAATATGAGCTTCCGAATGATTATAAAGCGAAAATCCAGGTAGTTGTAAATCCAGAGGAGAAGACGTTAAAGTTTATTGATAACGGCATCGGCATGACGGCAGGCGAGGTGGAAGAGTATATCAATCAGATCGCTTTTTCCGGGGCCACGGATTTTATAGAGAAATATAAGGATAAGGCGAACGAGGATCAGATCATAGGACATTTTGGTCTGGGCTTTTATTCCGCGTTTATGGTAGCAGATGAAGTGCACATTGATACACTGTCCTATCAGGACGGCGCGCAGGCGGTGCACTGGGAATGTGACGGCGGTACAGAGTTCGATATGGAAGAGGGGACAAGGACTGAGGTCGGCACGGAGATCACGCTCCATATCAACGAGGACTGCTTAGAGTTCTGCAACGAGTATAAGGCGAGAGAAGTCATCAAGAAGTATTGTTCTTTCATGCCCACCGAGATTTATCTGTCCAAGGCGAACACGACAGAGACACAGATCATTAAGGAAGACGAGAAACTTGACACGGATGAAGTTGTGGAGGAGATCAAGAAGGAGAAGGAAGAGGACGAGCAGAAATTAAAGATTAAGAAGCGTCCCGAACTGCTCAACGAGACACAGCCGCTCTGGACGAAGCATCCCAACGAATGCACCAGGGAAGAGTATCTGGAATTTTACCGCAAGGTGTTCCAGGATTATAAGGAGCCGTTGTTCTGGATTCATCTGAATATGGATTATCCTTTTAATATGAAGGGGATTCTGTACTTCCCGAAGATCAACATGGAGTATGAGTCCATCGAAGGAACGATTAAGTTATACAACAATCAGGTATTTATCGCGGACAATATCAAGGAGGTCATTCCGGAGTTTTTACTTTTGTTAAAAGGTGTGATCGACTGTCCCGATCTGCCGCTTAACGTATCCAGAAGTGCGCTGCAGAATGACGGTTTCGTTAAGAAGATCAGCGAGTATATCACGAAAAAGGTGGCGGATAAGCTGTCCGGCATGTGCAAGACCGAGAAAGAGGAGTATGAGAAATACTGGGATGACATCAGTCCTTTCATCAAGTTTGGCTGTCTGAAAGACGATAAGTTCTGTGAGAAGATGACGGACTATATTCTTTTCAAGAATCTGGACGGTGTTTATATGACGCTGCCGGAGTGCCTTGAGGTGAATAAGATTGATCCGGACGAGGTGAAGGAAGACGCCGGTGACGATGCTGAAAAGACGGAAAACGAAGCAGCCGGAGGTGATGATAAGAAGGCTGAAGAGGCAGAAACAGGCACCGGGAATGCTGAGGCCGGTCAGACAGCAGCCGGAGCGGTAGACGAGAACGGTGAGAAAGTGGAGGCCGAGGTGGTTGACCAGGCCGAAAAGGTAGAAGGTGAAGTGCTTGACGAGGACGGAGAGCCTGTAGAGGAAGAGCCGAAAGAGAAAGTCATTTATTATGTGACTGACGAGAAGCAGCAGAGCCAGTATATCAATATGTTCAAGGCTGCGAAGATGGATGCTGTCCTGCTGACACATAATATCGACCAGCCCTTTGTCTCACAGCTGGAAGCGAAGAATGAAGGAATCAAATTCCAGAGAATCGATGCGGACCTGACCGATGTCTTTAAAGCAAAGACTTCCAAGAAAGCCGAAAAGGAAATGGAAGAGCAGGCAGAGGCAGTTGCCGGGTTGATGAAGAAAGTTCTCAAGAAAGATGCCATCAAAGTAAAGATCGAAAAATTGAAGAACAAGAAGATCTCTTCCATGATCACGCTGTCCGAGGAAAGCCGCAGAATGCAGGATATGATGAAAATGTATTCCATGCAGGGGATGGATATGGGAATGTTCGGCAAGGAGGGAGAGACCCTGATTCTGAACGCCAGCCATCCGTTGGTACAGTATGTGCTGGATCATCAGGATGGTGAAAATGTGAAGATGATCTGTGAGCAGCTCTATGATCTGGCCCTTTTGCAGCAGGCGCCCCTTGAGCCGGAAGCCATGACAAAGTTTGTTGCGAGAAGCAATGAGATTATGTTGATGCTGACGAAATGATTTTAAATATTATGTAAACTTAATTATAGGATAGTTAACGATATAAAAAATTTCGTCTACTATAAGTGAAGAGGGAATGAATCTGTGATCTGATCAGGGTTCATTCCCCTTTTTTGAAACTGTGTGGAGAGTGTGCAGCGGTAAAGGAATCCGGGGATTGGAAGACCGTAAAGAGAAATATTTTTGATCTGAAGTGAGAGGGAATGCAACTTTTTGCACCCTCTCATTGTCTGTTCTATATAAATACATAATTAGGGCAAAAATATTGAAATGCAAAAAGTAGACTGCGGAGAGAATTTGGCAATGAATTTTTACAGATGGCAGTATGTGTTAAGGAGACATAATGAAACAGGACTATTTTGATAAAATTTCGCAGTATATCCTTGAAAACCAGGATAAATTTTACCGGCTTGCCTATTCCAATGTAGAAAATCCCCAGGACGCTATGGATGTGGTACAGAATGCCATCTGTAAGGCTCTGGGACATGCGGGGGAACTCAGGGATATCCGCGCATTGAAAACATGGTTTTACCGGATCCTGATGAATGAGAGCATAAATTTTCTCAGGAAAAACAGAAGAGAGCTTCTGGTGGAAGAATTTGCGGATGAGGAAACTTATGTTTGTATGCAGGAATATGATCAGACGGAGAATTTGAATGAGAGACTGAAAGTTCTGCCTGTGGAGGTGCAGAACATTATCCGGCTGCGCTTCTACGAGGAGTTGTCATTGCAGGAAATTGCAGAGGTGACAGGACGAAACCTGAACACGGTGAAAGCAAAGCTTTACAGAGGACTAAAGACATTGCGGGTGGATCTGGAGGGACTGGAACTATGAAAGAAATGGAAAAGGGCAGAGAGACATATGAAAACGTCAGGATTCCGGAGGAATTACAGCAAAAAGTCAGCCAGGCCGTTGAAAGTTCCCGAATGAAAAGGGAGCGGAGAAGAAGGCTCAGCCGCTTTTTGCTGCGTACAGCCGGAACAGCGGCCTTACTTGCAGCGGCGCTGACGGTGGCACTCAATACCAGCGAGGTATTTGCCATGGAAGCACGTAAGATTCCTGTTGTCGGCGGGCTTGTAAAGATCATGACGATTCGTTCTTATGAGAGATCAGAAAGGGAAATGCAGGTTAAAGTGGAAGTTCCGGGCTTGGATCTGGGGGAGACGGATAACGGGCTGTCGGAAGAAGTTAATGAGCAGATTGAAAAGATGACGGCTCAATATGAGGCCGAGGCTCTTCAGAGAGCGGATGAATATAAAGAAGCCTTTCTGGCTACGGGAGGTACGGAGGAGGAATGGATCGAACATGATATCCGGGTCAGGGTATGGTATGAGATCAAGAGCCAGACAGAAGAGATTCTGTCTTTTGCGGTGAAAGGGACGGAGAGCTGGACTTCGGCCTATGCACAGACCAGATATTACAATTTGGATTTAAAAACCAACACTTGTCTGACACTTGAGGATCTGCTGGGGGAAGACTATATGACCATTGCAGACGGGCAGATCAGGGAACAGATCGCAGAGAGGATACAGACAGGGGCTGTTTTTCTGTCGTCTTCGGAGGGTGGATTTGCGGGTATCGGAGAGGATGCGGCTTTTTATATCAATGAGAGAGGAAATCCGGTGATCGTGTTTGAAAAGTATGCCATAGCGCCGGGTTCTGCGGGGGAGGTGGAATTTGAAATAGAGCGGCAGTGAGCGGTAGTCTAAAAGCAAATAAGCGAAAGACAGTGAAGCCGAAGGCTGAACTGGTATAATAATGGAGGAAAAGAAAATGAAAGCATTGATTAAAAAAGGCAGTAGAAATATAATAAAAAAAAGAGCAGTTTTTCTGGCGGCGCTGGCGGGGGCAGTTGTCCTTACGGCTTGTCAGGCATCAGGATCGGAAGAGGAAAAGAGTTCTGGGGACACGGAAACTGTAAGCACAACTGCCGGCAATGAGAGCAGCGGGGATCTACAGATCTCTCAGGGCGAAATGGGGAACCCGGATGAAGATACGGAGACGGGCGCAGAGGAAACGGCAGAGGAAACGGATGGAACAGCGGCAGAACCAATAGCTGATAATTTTAGTGCAGATCCTGCCGTGGTGGCGGATTATGCCGCTTTGATCAAGGAAGCAGTGGCACAAAAGGATATGGAGAAACTGGCAGACCTGACGGGCTTTCCTGTCTATGTCGGTCTTGAGGGCGTGGATGTGGTAGAATCACGGGAAGACTTCCTGGCGCTTGATCCGGCGGCTGTATTTTCGGAAGAAATGTGTGCTTCCATCGAGAAAGCAGACACTTCCGACCTGGCGCCCAGCAAGGCAGGATTTACGCTGATGGGCGGCGGGGAAGACCCAAGCATTACATTTGGCGTGGTAAACGGTGAGCTGCGGATCAAAGGAATAAATTATTAAACTATTACATGATGGAAGAGTTTTGACTGGCGAACGGTGAAATGCGGCTGACTGACCGGGAAAGGAGTAAAGATTGAAAAAGAAGAAAGTGTACTGTGCGGCAGTGCTTTTATGGGCGATACAGATGTTTCTTTTCAATATATTTCCCTGTTATGCCGCAGAGACCGGTTCATTGGCATACCCGGTTGAAGCAGGCGCTGCATCCGGCAGTGCCGGCGCCACAGAGAGTATATGCTCTGACGGCTCCGGGCGTATAGAGGAAAGATATGCTTTGGCGGCGGACAGAGAGCAGATCAGCTTCGGTTCATCGGAACAAAACAGTCTTGTGCCGGGGCAGGATATTGTGCTTACCAACACGGGGGAGGAGGATGTCCGGCTTTTGTGGCATGAGGCGGATTATCATGATTGTATTGTTGTGGATGCCCCTGATGTCGACATTTTAGGGCCGGGCGAATCCTGTACTTTTACCGTGGAGGCAGACACATCTCTGGAACCGGGAGCTTACAGTGCCTTTCTTTTGTTTGGCGACAGGGAGGACATATATTTTGTGAATGGAGTCCAGGTAAATATCTCTCTGGATATTGTAAAACCTGCGCCGGCGGCACCGGTGGTTACATCGGTCAGTATTTCACCCGGCACAACGGTTGCCGCAAAAAATTCATCCTGTGCCTTTACGGCTTCTGTATCCGGTGAAAACGATTACAGCCGGGAAGTTATGTGGAGCGTTTCCGGGCAGAAAAGCCGTGATACAATGATCGACGGCAGTGGAATCCTGACCATAGGGGCGGATGAAACAGCTTTGAGCCTGATCGTGAAGGCGGTTTCCGTGCAGGACGGCAATTTCAGTGCAACAGCGCTGGTGTCTTTGCAGAAGTCTGTCTATTTTATACAGGTAAAAGCCTCTCCGGATCACGGGGGCTCTGTATACGGGAGCGGTATCGTGGAAGAGGGAGGACACACCGTTATTTCCGCGGCACCCAACAACGGATTTGTTTTTGACGGCTGGACATCAGACAACAATAAAATTTCTGCAAATTCACAGTATGTTGTGGAAAACATACGCAGTGACAGAATTTATACGGCAAATTTCAGGCCGGTAAGCTGCCGGATCAATATAACGCTCAATAACAGCAATGCCGGTACGGTAACGGAAAGCAGAACCGTCGGGTATGGAGAAAGCATAACGCTGGAAGCCGTGGCGAAGGAAGACTACCGGTTTGACGGCTGGGCAGAGAACGGGGTGATCATAAGTACAGACAGTAAAGTACAGATCAACAATATCACGGAGGCAAGAAGCTTTACCGCCATGTTTTCCCAGAGCAAATGCAAACTTTCTCTGGCCTGTTCACCGGCGGATATGGGAGGCGTATCCGGTCAGGGAATCTATGACAGGGGGAGCAGTGTCAAAGTAACGGCTCATCCTGCACAGGGATGCAGGTTTGCCGGATGGACAGAGAACGGCAGTATCGTCAGTACGAAGTCAGAGTATTTTGTAGAGAACCTTTTAAGAGACCGGTATCTTGTGGCGCTTTTTGAAAAGGAGCAGAACAGAACATATACACTCCATGCATCGGTATCGTCTCCTGACGGGACCATCATACCGGGAGGAAAAAGTGTTGTCCCGGAGGGGTCGGGAATACTTTATACCATTGTACCTGCAAGCGGTTATTACATTGATGATGTATATGTGGACGGAAAATCCGTGGGCGCGGTCTCTTCCTATAGATTTACCGATGTAAAGGCGGAACATACTGTTTCCGTGAATTTCAGGGCGATACCTGCACTGCCCGACAGCGGTACGGCATCCTCCGGGACAGCAGACGGAAGCGGAACCGGTTCATCCGGCACAGATCCGGCAGACAATCCGGAAGGAAAGCAGGAAGACACGGAGGGACAACCGCAGACAGAGGAAACGGGACGGCTGACCGGCACACTGCAATATTTAAATATATCCGTAGAGGAGGCAGAGAGGCTGATTGATGCGGATGACGACATGGAACTGATGACAGGGGCACTTGAGACCGGCGATTTGCAGGTGACGATCCATAACGATTTTGCGGATCAGATGCAGGAGACTTCTTACAACAGCTTTTACGAAAATTCCAGTGTCACGAATTTTGACAGGGTCATGGCCCATATTTTAACCAGGGAAGAAAAAATAGAGATGCTTCAGGGGAACAGTCCTGTGCTGGTGAACTTGTACATAAACAATGCTGATAAAGAAGTATCGCGGACGACGATAAAAGCATTTGCAGAAAAAATGGTTCCGGCCATGAACATCGGGCAGTATTTTGACATGGTACTCATGGCTTCCAGGCATAGTGAAACGCAGATGATCTCTGAACTTCCGGAGAAATTGAGGGTAGTGATCAATGTGCCGGAGGATTTACGGGCAAAAAACCGGAAATTCTATATTTTAAGGCTGCACACCAACGAGGACGGGAGTCTGGACTATGCGGAACTGATGGATGAGGATGACGATCCGGATACGATCACCTTTTCTACCGACAGATTCTCTCCTTATGCCATTGCCTATATTGACTGGCAGCCGAAGGGAACAGAAGAGGGGGATGCTGAAAAGGACGGTGCGGGAAGCGGTATGACAAACATGTTTGTCATCATTGCAGTCATACTTGCCGTCATGATTACAGCGATGGTAACTTTTCTGTTATTGCATTTTATGAGATGGAAGAAATAATCAGGAAAACATCTGGATATCTGATCAGGAAGAGCCGGGGGCAGGAGTGTCTGACCCTGGCTCTTCTGACAGGATATATCTTTCCATGCAGAGCAGGTTCAGCCCGGCTCTGAGATCCTGCTCACGCCTACATAGATTTCTGATATCTTATACCAGGTAGGATAATCTACAATACCGGTTTGCGGCAGATTGAAGATCCGCTGGAATGTGCGTACTGCGTTGGCGGTATTGGTTCCATAAATACCGTCCGCAGTGATTTGCGGAAGGGCCGGATAGTTCTGGGCAATGCGGTTGAGCTGCTGCTGGATCTGCAATACTTTGCCGCCGGAAGCGCCTGTGCTTAAGTTATATCCGGGCCAGGAAGAGGGAACGCCGGATACGGCTACAGCAGTGTTGATATACATGTCGCTGCCGTAGTAGTAGCGGATAATTTCGATGGGGGTGTAGCCTTCGTCGCCCAGATACTTGGAGCCCCACTGGCTCAAGCCGTTACAGGTCACGTTCTTTCCGTCACAGTAGGAGGTGAAAATGGGCTGGCGCACGCCGGGCCGGGAGAGATAGTTGGCGAAGATGGAGTCCACCAGTCTGTCTACGTTGGAGTAGATATTTCTGCCCCGGATCCATTTCTGGTCATAGGCGGTGGAGGAAGTGATGGTAAAATTATATCCCTTATTCCGATACCACTCCGTATAGACCCTGTTCAGGGTAAAGGACATGATGGCCAGCGTGTTGGCGTAGATGGCGCTCTCCGGCCAGGTGGCATAGATTTCCGAAGAAACCACATTTTTGATGTAATCCCGGTATCTGACATAATAATTGCCCGCGGTTGAGTCGGAGGGTACGCCGTCATGGACGATCACATATTCAGGGATAACCACGCGGCTTAAAACGATCTCACCGGATTCGTCCATGGGTTTGATCTCGTCCTCCGGGATCTTGGGCGGATAATCGCCGTAAAGCGTGTGGTCGGGGATTACGATGGTCTCTTCAGGCTCCTGGGCTACTTCTGTGGGGATCATTTCAATATTTTGTACGGCTGTCACGTCAGGCAGCACTTCCACGCCGGATACGGTTACAGGTTCATATCCCGGAGCGGTGATGTTCAGTGTATATTCCGCGTAAGGCATGGGTGAGTTGGGGGTGAGGCTGTATTCCAAAGGCGGCGCATTTAAAGATATGGTGTCTGTCTGGCCGGAGGAATCGGTGGTCAGTGTCTCCAATGTGCTGTTCGGTTCCCCGGTGTATGAAATGGTTATGTCAGCGTTCTGAATGGGGATCAGTCCGACGTTGGCAGTAACATTGATCTGCAGGCTGCCGCGGGCCGTACCTTCGGACTGGGCACTTCTTAAGATAGGCTCTTCCATAAAAAACCTCATGAAATTCTCTTCCTGATATGATATGCAGGATGGCGCGGAATGCGCCTGTCCGGTGCATACCGGCCGTATCGGGATGCGTACCGCTGCTCCATATTTGAGGTTGCGCGGTCTGCTATGGAAATGGTATAATTTTAATAACTATGTAGAAGGGCAGATGTACGACGTGAGACAGGTAATAGAAGAGATCTTAAACGGAAAATTTAATTTTGACAGCGGATCTTTGGATTTTTCCTGTCCGCGGATCGAACTGTCACTTCATGCCGATGAAATCGTGGAGGATTTTTTCACAGTTTACGGGCCGGAAGGCCATATGACGGAAGGATATGTGGTCTCTTCCGATCTCCGCATGGAGTGTATTACGAACGGGTTTGGCGGCAGCCGGGATGAGATCCACTACCGGTTCGATGCCCATGGAATGGAGGCGGGCGAGGAGGTCAGAGGCGCTTTCAACATCATTTCCAATCAGGGTGAGTACTACCTTCCTTTTTCGGTGACGATTCTGCCGGAGACGATTGTTTCCAGTATGGGCAATATCAAGAATCTGTTTCACTTCACCAATCTGGCAAAAAGCAACTGGGAGGAAGCAGTGAAACTGTTTTATTCCGATGCTTTTCGCGGGGTGTTTACCGGCAATGACAGACATCACTATGCAGCTTATCAGGGATTAAGCGCTGTTCGGGGCAACGAGCATAACGTGGAGGAATTTCTGATTGAGATCAACAAGAAGAAAGAGGTGGAGTACATACTGGAGGAGACTGAGGTGAAGATAGAGGATCCTCTGGAAAATACGCGGTATGCGCTTGTGGTTAACCGAAACGGGTGGGGATATACGCGGCTGCAGATCGGAACGGAAGGAGAGTTTCTGAGAGTGGAGGAAGACGTTGTGACGGACGCTTCTTTTCTCGGAAATATATACAGAGTATATTATTATGTGGACCATGAGAAACTGCATGGTGGAAATAACTATGGCTGTATCCTTTTGAAAAGGGAAAACCGGACGATCAGAGTGCCGGTTACGGTGGTGGTGCATGTGACCGGCAGGAAGGCTTTGGGAATCCAAAGGGAAAAGGGCCGGCTTACGGTGGAACTGATGGAATATTATCAGGCTTTCCGTCTTAAGAAGATCAGCACAAGGACATGGATGACAGAGACAAACAAGCTTCTGGGACGTTTGACGGAACTTGACGACAGGGATATTACTTTGAAGCTTTTTCAGGCGCAGATCCTGCTGACGGAGGAGCGCTATAACGAGGCTAAATGGCTGATCGAAAAGCATGAGGAGCAGGTGATGGCAGTTCGGGAAGAGTGCCCGGAACTGTGGTGCTATTATCTGTACCTCACGACGCTGTACAGTCAGGATGACAGTTATGTGGATGACGTTGCGGCGGAAGTGGCGGATGTTTACGAGCGTAACCGGGGAAACTGGCGTATTGCCTGGCTGTTATTGTATCTTTCGGAAGAATATATCAAGTTTTCGTCCCGGAAATGGGAACTGCTGGAGGAACTTTTCCGGTATCACTGTACCTCTCCAGTCATTTATATTGAAGCATGGCACCTGCTGTGCCTCAATCCGGCAATGCTTCTGAAGCTGGACGGGTTTGAGCAGCAGGTATTGTGTTATGCAGTCAAAAATGATCTTATGAAGGAAGAAATCATCCTTCAGGTCGTCTATCTGGCACAGAAGCAGAGAAACTATTCTGACAGTGTTTTGCGCATACTGAAAGGGTGCTATGAAAAATGGCCGCAGAATGAGATTCTTCACGCGATCTGTACGCTCCTGATCAAAGGAAGCCGGCAGGGGGCGGCATATTTTGAATGGTACCGCAGGGGCGTGGAGCAGAATCTGAGAATCACAAGACTGTACGAATATTATATGATGTCTGTACCGCCGGAATTTGCAGGACAGCTTCCGAAGATGGTGCTGATGTATTTTGCATACCAGAGTGACCTGCATTATGAGACTACGGCCTATCTTTACGCTTATGTACACCGACACAGGGAGGAAATGCCGGATATTTATGTAAACTATACAGCGGCCATAGAGCGTTTCGTGTCAGAACAGATACGGCGGGGAAGGATCAATAAGGATCTGGCATATTTGTACCGCAATATGGTCAGTCAGCCCATGATTGACGAGGAGAGTGCGCAGCAGCTGGCATCTCTGATTTTTATGAGGGAGATCAGTGTTGATTCCGACCGGATCAAAGAAGTGATTCTTGTATATCCTTACATGAAAGGTGAGTTTGTCTACCCTGTGATTGCAGGACGGGCACAGGTTCCGGTGTATGCTTCGAACTGCAGGATTCTGTTGGGCGACGGGGAGGGCAACCGTTATACCACCAGTATCGGATTTGTGTCGGAAATGCTGTTAAGTCCGGCAAAGCTTGCATTGATGATTGCTCCTTTTGTGCGTGAAAATCCGGGATACGGGATTTATGCATGTTTTGAATATCAGAATTCTGTCACTGTGCAGGATGATAATGTTGACCTCTATGTGCGGCTGGCCGGATCAGATAAAACTGCGGAAACCGTGAAACGCGAAATCCGCATGAAGCTGGTAGATTTCTATTATGAAAAGGACCGGATGCGGGAACTGGACAACTATCTGCTTGAACTTTCCCCGGAAGATATATCCGGACGGCAGCGCAAAGAAATCATCCGGTATATGACCATTCGGGGTATGTATGAGGAGGCTTTCGGCTGGATTCGGCAGTATGGGCCTTACGGTGTGGATGCCAAGACCCTTGTCAAGCTGTGCAGCCGTCTGCTCAGTCTGCATGAGACGGAGGAAGACCCGGTTATGACGGGGGTACTTCACTATGTGATGCGTAAGGGCAAGTACGATGAAAATATATTAAACTATCTGATCAGATATTATTCGGGCAGCCTTAAGGATATGCGGGATGTGTGGAAAACAGCGGCAGACTTCGGTATGGATACCTATGTGCTGTGTGAGAGGCTGATCATACAGATGCTGTATACGGGTGCATATGTGGGAGATAAGATGGAGATCTTCCGCGTGTACAGCAAAGGAATTGGAAATGAAAGACTGAGGGCGGCTTTTTTGTCACAGTGTTGTTATGACTATATGGTCAATGAACAGATCATGGAGCCTTGCATATTCAGGAACGTAATGGAACTGTATCAGACGGATGTACCGGTGCATTCTGTATGCAGAATCGCGTTTTTGCGGTACTATGCAGAAAACAAACAGGAACAGGACGAGCAGGTGAAAAAAGTTTGCTGTGATTTTCTGCAGCAGTTGACGGACGAGCAGATCGTTCTGCCTCTTTATAAAGAATATCAGGGATACATTCCCCAGATGGATGAATATCAGGATAAGACGATGGTGGAATACCGGGCCAGACCGGGAAGCAGGGCGGTTATACATTATGTGATCCAGGGTGAGGGCAGCACCGGAAACGAATACTGCAAGGAAGAGATGCGGGATGTGTTCGGGGGAATCTGTGTTAAGGAATTTATCCTCTTTTTCGGAGAGCGGCTGCAGTTCTATATTACCGAAGAGTCGGAGAACGGAGAGCAGCTGACCAAAAGCGGGACCATCAATAAGAGTGATATCGGGCAGGAGAATTTTGAGAGCCGGTTTACGGTGCTGAATGACATCATGACCGGAAGGACACTGCATGACTATGATACGGTGGACGGTCTGCTGCGGGAATATTACAGACAGGATTTTATGGTGGATAAAATATTCAGGATGCGCTAGACAGCATGAGAAAAACATCAGCCGGGGTTATCCGGCGATGGTGCCGGGATTGCTGTGATGTGCATCAGGCGTGACAGTGAAGCCGAAGGCTGAACCGTTACGATGTGAGGGATAACAGCATGTTCTTGGAACGAAAGGATGACGGCAAACTGCATAAGGGAAGTGTGCTGGTGGGATATGACCTGGGGGAGCAGTATTCCCAGATCAGTTACTGTGTCTACGGGCAGGAGGAAGTGGATACAGTTGCCACTGTGGTGGGAACAAAGCAGTATAATATTCCGACGATGTTATGTAAACGAAAAGGAGTCAATCAATGGTTTTATGGCAAGGATGCTGTGAAGAATGCCGGAGAAGAAGAAATGTTTCCGGTGGAAGGCCTGCTTGCCCTTGCCAGAAAAGGCGAACAGATCAAACTCGATGATGAAGATTTTGATCCGGTGGCGCTGCTGACCCTTTTTATCAAGCGGAGCATGACGCTGATGAACTTTATCGCCACTGTCGAGAAGATTGACGGGATTATGTTTACAGTGGATGAACTGGATGATAGAATGGTAGAGATTCTGGCACAGGCATCGGCCAATCTTGGACTTAAGACGACACGGATCTTTTTCCAGAGCCATACGGAGAGCTTCTATTCCTTTATGCTTCATCAGCCTCAGGAATTATGGAATTATCAGGTGCTGGCCTGTGAACATGACGGCAGGCGCCTTAAGATTTACCGGATGGACTGCAACAAGCGCACGACGCCTGTTGTGGTGCTGATTGAGGAACAGGTTTATGAGACGCTGGTCATTCCTGAGGAAGATGAGGAGGAAACGATCCGGCAGGATGCGTATCATATGGCGGATGAGCGTTTTTTGGGTATCCTGCGGGATATGTGCAGCGGCAGGATTATATCTTCCGCTTATCTGCTGGGAGATGGTTTCCGGGCAGACTGGGGAGAGCAATCCATGCAATTTCTCTGCCGTAACAGGAGAGTTTTTCGCGGAAATAATCTGTTCAGCAGAGGGGCATGTTACGGTCTGCTGGAAAAACTGGAACCCAGTGAGGCCGGGGCAGGGCATGTTTTTCTTGGAAGGGATAAGTTGAAGT
>ERZ808035.434-NODE-434-length-38233-cov-14.835544_pt1 | contig 38233 bp, 32 predicted proteins | sample MGYA00380189_ERZ808035 | MGnify/ENA primary metagenome ERZ808035 (study PRJEB31490, sample SAMN06133407) | mouse gut metagenome | isolation source: M5_1 | host: mice | place: China: Chengdu | collected 2015-05 ...
TGCAGAAACTGCAAGTGCAGTAAAAGCAGCGCTTGCGTATGCGAATGAGATATTTGCAGATGAAACTGCAGATCAGGAGCGTGTAGACGCAGCAGTTGCCGCATTAAATAAAGCAGTAGACGGACTGGAAGCTAGTACAGGAACACCGGCGGAAGGCGATGATAAAGTGGCAGCAGGTGATAAGACAGATAATAAAGCAGCTTCTAATAATACAGGAAGCAAGACAACAAATAAAACAGCTGGCAATACAGCAGCTAAGACAGGTGACAGCGCAAATCCGGTAGTCCCGGCAGCAGCAGGAATGGTAGCTCTTCTTGGCGTATGGTTTGTTTGGAAGAAAAAATAAAAATTATTAAAAAATTTAAGGTAACCTCGCAAGTTCTTGGACTTGCGAGGTTATTTTTGTCGTTTATCTCATAATTTGACAATCTTACTTTGGGGTGATAAGATAAAAAATAAGGCAAGAATAGAAAAATATAAGAGGAGAAGTCGTGAAAGCATTATCCACATTAGGAAGTATTAACCAAGAAAGACAGCAACAGATCAACAGAACGCTTATACTGAATCTGTTGAGAAAAAAAGGATTGTGTGCAAGGGTTGACCTGGCGAGACTGTCGGGACTTCGAGGAGCTACAATTACGAACATTATAAATGAATTTATACAAGCTGATTTTGTGATAGAAGAGGGCCTTTTGACAGGGAGCAAGGGAAGGCGCTCGATCGGTATCAAGATCAATGGAGCCCAATATAAGGTTCTAGGCATTAAACTCGCCAGAAGATCTTATGGTCTTTCCATTCTTGGAATGGATAATCAATTATATAAAGCAAAGCAATTTTCGTTTTCGAAAATGACAGAAGCAAAAGATATGATTGCAGAGGTAAGAGAGAATGCAAAGAAAATAATTGCAGAAGAAGAAGGAGAGGTACTGGCGATTGGAGTTGCGGTGCCAGGACCATATAAGAAAAAGAATGGCAAGCTTGTTTTTATGACGAACTCAGCCGGATTTGAAAATGTAGATATCTTGGATGAAATACAAAAAGGTTTTGATATTCCGGTATTTATTGAGAATGATGCCAATGCAGGAGTAGTAGCTGAGCAGTGGAAATATGATGAACAGTCGGAATATCCGGAAGAAAATATCGTATATGTCGTAGCGGGAGAAGGAATCGGATGCGGCATTATCTCGAAAGGAGAATTGCTAAGAGGAGACAGCGATACGGCAGGAGAGATTGGACATTGTTCCATTAATTTTGAGGGACCTGTATGTGAATGTGGGAACAGAGGGTGCCTGGAAATGTATTGTTCCATGGGAGTGCTCAACAAAAATATACGCAGCCGAATGGAAAAGAGTGACGATACTATTTTAGAACCAGACTTTTCATATGGGGAACTTAAAGCTGCGATAGCAAAAAAAGATACGCTTGCGGTTGAAGAATATTTGAAAGTCTGTGAATTTTTGGGAATCGGAATCGTAAACATTATCAACCAGATAAATCCGGGAAGTATTATCATTGGAGATTTGCTGGCTGAATTGGATAAGGAGATTTTTATAAATACAGTTCAAAAGACCGTACAGCAAAGAGTCAGAAAAAGTATCTGGGAAACTTTAAGAATGGAGACAAGTACCATCGGGGAAGATGCGATCTTAGTAGGAGCGGGGCTGATAGCAGTTGAACGGATTTGCGAGGATCCGTTTGCATTTGTGAAAAAGAATAGAGAATAAAGGAAAGCTGATGCAAGAGAGAATATTTTGTATCAGCTTTTTGTTCGTCTGGGAGAGGTTTTGGAATTCTAAGAATTTTTTGGAGCATCCAAGGTGTTTGTGAGAAATAGACAAAAATGAATGAAGATTTTTGGATAAAATATAGAAAGTGAATAAATATATAGAAAAATCAGAGAGAGTGTGATACAGTATATTTATTAATTCGATTAATTAATTAGAAAAGAAAAAAGTGCGTAAATATAATGAGCTATCGCGTGTTATTATTTTACTATAGAATATCCTGTCTCTTGTATTGTGAATTTACTTATATTTATTCAATTATGTTAACGATATTGAACGGAAAGTTATCCTTGTCGATAAACCGGGAATAACAATGTTAGGGGGATTTATTTATGAAGAAGTACAGAAAGATTTTATTTTTGCTTTTCGCGCTTGTTATATCAATAATTTTGCTGGCTGGCTGTAATTCAAAAGAGGAGGAGTCAGAAGAGGATTACTTGCATCTATACAGTAAGGGAATTGATGAGAACGGTTTTTGGAAAGGTATTAAAGCGCTTGATTATATCAAGGATTTTGAGTATGAAGGAATCGCGATTCCTTCCGAGGTATATGAAGTGACTGAGGAACGTCTTCAATACCAAATTGATACTCTGATGTCCGGATATATTGCAAGAAATAAAATCACAGACCGTGCGATTGCCGATGGAGATACAGTGAACATTGATTATGAGGGAAAAGTAGACGGAGTTGTGTTTGAAGGCGGATCTACTATGGAAGTAGGCGTGGACGTCATTATTGGAAAAACAAATGACGAAAGAGATGCACAAGATACGCTAAGTTTTCTTGATGGATTTCTGGAAGAGTTAATCGGACATATGCCTGGTGAAACGATAAATATCGAAGTAACATTTCCTGATGATTATTATGAAGAACAGTTGAGAGGAAAAACGGCTGTATTCACAACAACCATAAATTATATTGTTGAACGGGAAGAATTGACAGATGCATTCGTTGCAGAACACCTGTCTGAAAGCGATGGATGGACAACCATCGAAGAGATGAGAGCGGGCATGAGAGCGCAGATTCAAAAAAATTTGGTGCAGCAGTACATTATGCAATATCTTGCGACGAAAGTTTCTACCAAATCTGTCCCGGATTCACTGGTAAAATATCAGGAAAAGATTCTGTTGAACGATTATCAGGAGCTGGCAGACTATAACGGAATCGAATTGGAAGAATACCTAAAAACGGTTGAAGGTTTTTCCGGTATAGAGGAGTGTATGGAAGAGGCACAGGATAGTCTGATAGAAAATGCAACATATACCCTTGTTGTACAAGCCGTAGCGGAAGATGTCGGGATATCAGTCACCGATGAAGACATAGAAAACTACTTTTCAGAACATTTGTGGTCAAGCGATGTTTCCACACAAACGGATTATTATGGTTTGCCTTATGTAAAACAAGGAGTTTTAGGACAGAAGGTTGTTGACTATATTGCAGAAAATGCCAAATTGGAATAGTGTTGGCAATACAAATCAGTAGGAAGCGTAAAAACGAGAGAAGGGAGATGGTATATTTATGAAGAAGGGAATTATACTCAGATGTGTACTAACGCTTATGCTGCTGGTTGGCATATATGGAGGCGGGAGCCTTACCGTACTGGCAGCAGGCCAAGTGACCGTGCAGGTAAACGATGTTAATGTCAGCCCTGGGGAGACGGTTACAACGGAATTGGTCATGAACGGAACATTTGCAACTTTTCAAGGGCGTCTGTTGTATGATACGGATGCGTTGATCTTGGAAAAAATGGAAGCTGCGGATGCGATTTCCGGAGGTATGACAATATTCAATCAGGATGCAGTAACGGGTGAATTTGTGGATGCTTCTTTTGCCAGCGCTTCAACCAGTGATATGGAGATAAACGGCACAGTTCTTACGCTGACTTTTCGTGCCGGCGATGAGGCAAGCGGGTCCTATTCATTCCGTGTAGAACAGTTCCAAGTCTATGATGCGGCAGGGGAAGAGCTTACTGTCGAAGCTGTAGATACGGTTGTGGACAGAGAGACCCTGGAACCAATGGGAACCTTCGAATCAGGTGACACAGAGCCGGAAGATTCCGGAATATCGACTGCGGAAGTGAAAAAAGCCGAGCAGGAAAATAAGCAATCGAAAAAGTCAAAGCCGTCAGGATCACAAGCAGTGCCAAAGCCGCTAACCAGTAGTTGGAACGGCAGTGTACAGTCCGATAACAATGGAGGAATCATCCTATTTGCTATTTTGGCTATTGTGGTTGTCGCAGGTATAGCAATCGCTGTATTCCTTCGTAGTAAGAAAAAAAGAGATAAGTAAAGAAACAAAGTGTTCGATTATGTTTTTAGAAAAAATTTTTAGGAGGACTTTCAAATGAAAAAATTATTATCATGTGTAATGTCATTCGTACTGTTATTATCAGTATCCGCAGTAGTTGCAATACCTGCGTTGGCTGCTGAGCCGGCAACCTTGTCAGTATCTAGTGCAAGGGCAGAGAAGCCTGGAGATACCGTTACAGTGGATGTCAGTCTTCAAGGTACAGTAGCTGGTATCCAAATCGAGATTCGGCATGATCCAGAGGTGCTTACACTTGTAGAAATCAAAGAAGGACCGCAATGCCCAAATGGGTTGGTTGAAAAAAGCGTTGAAAATAGCCGTTTTGTATATGCATCGGCTACAGAGAGCAGTGTAGATGGCGTTATTGCACAATATACATATGAAGTGAATCCGAATGCGGCAGTGGATACGGAATCTGAGTTAGAAGTAGTGCAGGCTCTTATGGTGCCGGAAGATATCAATGCTAGTTATAATGCAACGGTGACAAGCCATGGTTCGGTGGTAGTAGGATCTGATGACGGCAGCGAGCCGAGTGAACCGAGTGAGCCAAGTGAACCGGAAGGACCTGGAACCGGTGAACCGGAAGGTCCGGGGACGGGCGAACCAAGTGATCCGGGGACAGGCGAACCGAGTAATCCGGGCGAACCGGGAAATACAAATAAACCGGGCAGCTCTTCTGATGATCCGAAGAAGAGTCCTACTACGGGTGATACAAACGCAGAGCTGTTATGGATAGCTATGCTTTTGGGCGGAAGCGCTATCGTATCGGCAGCAGCTATGAAGAAACAAAGAGTATAGTTGTTGTGGGTAATGTGATAGGAGGGATGCTAAAAAAAGGAATAAATAAAGTAACAATAAAAACTGTGAAAAAAATAATTTAGAAGGAGGAAGGGAAAATGAAGAAGAGACGTAAAGTAAATAAGAAAAAAGTGATTGCTACGCTTTGCACGGCTAGCATGTTAGTAACTGCATATGCAATTCCAGCATTGGCAGATGATCCGGTGTATGAGAATTATGCAAAAATAAGATTTGTTGAGAACAAGAACGGTCTTGTCCTTGGTTACAGCACGGAAAGTGGTGTAGGCATCCTGTATGATGTGGATTCCGGCTATTATTTTAAAGATCTCAATAAGAATGGTAAGATTGACAAATATGAGGACTGGCGTCTGGATATCGAAACTCGTACAGATGACCTTCTGTCTCAGATGCCGCTTGAGCAGAAATTTGCACTCATGGGGCATAGCGGAAATAATGTGGAAAAGGGACAGCGTATGTCTGTTAACAGAAGTATCGGAAAAGGCGAACAGGCGGATGGCAAAACCGGTAATGGTCTTCAGATGAGAGCCGAAGCTACCGAATTTGGTATTCCTTATTCTTACAGTTCAGACCCGGTACATACTGGGGTTATTGACACAGGTTCCAACGATGAAGGCGGCGGCGGTACAGGTTTTGCGCCGGTAACAACTATCTCACGTTGGCCGAATACTCTGGGTCTGGCAAATTCTTTTAGTGCTGATCTTCATTATACTTATGGCCGTACAATTGCTAAAGAATACAGAAACAGTCAGATTTTCCAGCAGCTTGGGCCATTGCTTGACCTTGCAACACATCCAACCTGGAGCCGTATCGCGAGTGCTGTTACCGAAGATTATGACCTGCTAGTCGACTTGGGACAGGCAGAAGTTGCCGGAATGCAGACCACCGAAACTACTTATGAAGATTATGGATTACCGGAAGGTTGGGGAAATGAATCCATCGGCGCTATGGCGAAACATCTTCTTGGTACTGCAGGCGGTGAGTTTGGTTATGAAGGTCATACCCAGATCGGCGGATGGCTGGCTTATCCAGGCGGCGGCTACGAGAAGATGATCGATACCATGGCAGCAGCAGGTGGTATTGGAGTCTATCCGGAACATTCTTCTAAAGTTGTGAACGCTGGTATGACAGCATATGGTATCGCAGTTGGCGATGATGGTCTTGGCAGACACAATGAGCTCCTTGGCGACAAACGTTTCTCTTTAGTTGGCGGCGGCTACAGCAAATGGCTGATGACGGATTACTTAAGGGAAGGTAAAAACTGGGATGGTATGATTACTTCTGATTGGGGTATCTATGGCGGCACTGCTAACTCCAATCATGGTATGCAGAATAAGTTTGGTGTAGATGATACTCTGCGTTATTTCGTTTCTTATATGTCCGGTATGTCTCAGACTGGTGGTACCGGTAACGTTGCGACTTGCCAGTTGGCATATGATCTTGGTGTAAACGGTGACGCGTCTCTTGGCATTCCTGCATATGGTCAGGAATACATGGACAATATGGTTGATTCCAGAGCAGGAAACGTTATCAAGACGATCATGAAGTGTGGTCTGTTTGAGAATCCATATACGGATCCTTATAAATCAGATGCAGAGAATGGAAGCAGCGAACTCAATGATATTGCGTTCAAGGCTCACCATGAATCTATCGTTATGCTCAAGAATCATGACGATATTTTGCCACTTGAAAACAATGACGAGCTGAAAGTCTATGCAGTTGGCAGCTATATGGGAGGAAGCACCAGCGGTTATGGCGCTCAAGGTCATGATAACAGAGGTATTGCAGAGATGGCTGGACGTTTCTATAATACCACAGAGAATCCGGAAGAAGCTGATGTTGGTATCGTAATGCTTACTGGTCCGAATAACAGTAATGGTGTGGAAGGTCAGGCTCAGACAGCTCAGTTTGCTCCGTATACGAAGGAAGTTGGACGTGAAGTTTCTCTTGGCGGTTACTGGTATCATGCAGATGGTTCCATCGTTCAGGCTACAGAGATCCCTGATCCATCCATCGGCGATTACAAACAGAACATGAGTAATATCGGATTCACGAATCCAGGTACGCAGGAAGTTTTGGATACGCTTCTTCAGGCAAAAGAAGCTTTGGGTGACAAACCAATCATCCTGATTCTTAACTATAGAAATGCAGTTGTTCCGGCAGAATTTGAACCGTTGGTAGACGCTATCGTTGTTGGTGTAGAGACTGCTCAGGAAGCATTCATGAATGTCATCAGTGGCAGATATGAGCCAACCGGTATGCTGGCAATCACTATGCCGCGCAGCATGAATCATATTGAAATGTCTGCAGAAGACGTTCCGGATACAACTCCATATGTTGACGCTGATAACAATGTATATCAGTTTGGTTTCGGCTTAAACTACAGCGGCAGAATCGTTGATGAACGTACGGAACAGTATTTGAATCTTACCGGAATCAACGAAGTTGAAGCAATTGATGATAAGCAGGTTAAAGTTCCAATCGAATTGTTAGGATACAAGTATGGACCGACTGGCGTAAAAGCAAATGTATACTATGATGAGTCTGAATTGACCCTCGTAGGTTATGAGTCTGCTCCAGGTTCCCTGATTGTAGGCAATGGCGATCGTTTCGTATTTGCAAGCGCAACTCCGGTTACCGAGAATACGGTTATTGGTTATGCGATCTTCGAAGTTGCGAAAGGCGCTAGCTTCGATACTTCCAAAGTATCCTTCGCTATGGATGGTGCAGCTTACGACGTAGACCTTAATCCGACAACTGCTCGTTTCAACGATGCAGAAGTTACCAGAGTTGCTATTCCTGGTGATGTTAACTTTGATGGAGAGGTAGATATCAGAGATGCAGTTTTAGTTCTGAAGTATGTAGCTGGTGAGATAGAATTATCTGAAGGCCAGTTTGCAGCGGCAGACATAGATGGCAATGGTGATGTCAATGTTGCAGATGCAGTCGCCATTATGCAGATATGTGTAGCATAGTTGTTTTATTACAAGTTTAATCTGAATACTTAGGCGTTATTAGATGTAATAGCTGCCGCTTGTCTTGGAACGAGCGGCAGCTATAATTTTGTAAAAAATAGATAAAAGGAGAAGAGTATGAAGAGAAAGACAATTTGGAAAAAGACAGGTATATATGCCATGACCGCGGCATTAACGGTTTCTTGTATATCAAATGCTGCTTTATGCTTCGTAGAAGGACAAAACAGCATGCAAACGGTGGATATTATAATGGTTCTACAGATTATACATCCGTAATCTATCCGGCAAAATCCATCATGGAATTAGCGCATGTAGAAAAGAGACTGAAAGAAGATGAGACGTTAAGTAAAGAACAAAGAGATTATTTTGCAGAACGTTATGAACTTCATATGGATTCTCTTACAAGAGCGATGGACAGACTGGTATCTCTTGACAGAAACTTTGATACAGAAGGACAGGGTACGTTTGAGGATGGTGCTAACTCCTGCTCTGCAACACAGTATGACGCAGAGATGAAACTTACTTGTGCAGCGCCAAATATGATGAACTCTCCTCATGGATGGTCTGCATGGAACATTTATGCATTATTTAATATATATGAATTAACAGGGGATGTTTCTTATCTTGAAAGAGGTATGAATGCGATGGGCTCCTGTGCACAGCTGATGGGATATGATGGAATCCTTAACTGGGCATTTGTCTCAGATCCTCAAAGAGATACGAACTTCTTTGTAAAAGACGAAGAAAAATCGGAAGGAGACGTAATTGTAGGGAAACACGAGATACGTACTATCGGTGAAGAGTATGTACCGATGATTAGTTACTGTGGAAAGCGCGAAGAACACATGGGTAACTGGGTACACTGCGATGGGCGGCGGACAGGGTTCCTGCTGCGACAATGACGTGCATGAAGTATTTAAGGCGCTTGGCGAAGTTGCTCTTACAAAATCTTATGTATATGAGAAAGCAGACGGAAGCTTTGAGGCATACAATGCGCAGGTACATCTTGATGGGGATACGCTTGTAGTAGTGCCAAGTGAAGATGTGGTATCTAATGTAAGTGTACAGCTTCAGAGTGACAGAGCAGTTTCTGTAGAATTCTATGATGGAGTGAAGACAGAAAATGTGTCAGCAGGCGCACCGGTTTGGGTAAAAACAAAAGAAAATGCGGTGGACACAAGTAAGCTTGATAAAGACAGTTCATTGAAAGACTTAAAGGTATCCGGCGGTACGATGGACAAAGCGTTTGATAAAGAGGTCATGGAATATTCTGTAGACATCGGAAAGAAAGCCGGTGAAGTAACGATTACTCCGGTGCCAGGCAATACAGCAGCGAAGACAGGTGACGTGGAAACGAAGCGATTCCGGCGGCGGCAGGACTTGCGGCAATTTTAGCAGCATTGCTTAGATGGAAGAAAAAATAAGCTAATATAAGTGAATTATAGAGAGTACTTTTATTTTTGGAAGAATTACGTTATAATCAGAGGGGTGTGAAAGAAATGTGTACACGAAATGAACTTAACTTAATATTGCAGGCAATGGCTCAGGCATATCAAGCAGTATATGGAGCAAATATTGTGAAAATTATTTTGTATGGCTCTTATGCCAGGGGCGATCATCAAAAAGATTCGGATATAGATATTGTAGCTATTGTGCAGGGAGAAAGACAAAGTCTTCAGCAAAAGTTGAAAAGAGTGTGGGATATTTCATCTGATTTAGAATTGGAGTATGGCATTATCATATTCCCAACGGTCATTCCGTTTGCAGAATATGAGAAATATAAAAAAGATTTACCTTATTATAGAAATATTCACAATGAGGGGGTAGAAGTAGTTGCCTGATAATAGAGAGGATTGAAAGCATATAGGCTGGAGATGGCAAAAGAGCGATTATACTCCTCAAAAATTCTTTTAGAGGCTGGAAGTTATAAAGATTCCATAGGACGTTCTTATTATGCAATGTTTACGGCTGTACGTGCACTGCTAGCAGTAGATGGGCAGGACTTTTCAAAACATGCCGGGTTATTGCGTATTTTCAGAAAGAGTATGTGAAGACAGCAGCGTTTGAAAAGAAATATTCAAAATATATTAGTCAGGTATTTCAAATCCGAAGCAATACCGACTATGCAGACTTTTTTCTTGTGTCGTTGCAAGATGCAAAGGAGCAATATGAAAGAGCAGAAGAATTTGTAGAAGTGATTAAGGAGTTCTTAAAAACTGAATAAAGGTTACTGCATCAGCAGTATAAGCTTAGTAAGGGTTCTCCGGCTTGCCGGCGGACCCTTATTAAAGTTTGCCTTTTATAATTTGTCTGCTTGTAGAATGACGAAGAATCAGATAAAATTAGTCATAGCAAATAGATTTATTATGAAAGTGAAAGGAGCATAGATTTGAGAAAACGTATTTTACAGACGATAGTACTTACGATTGTAGGATTATGGCTGTCAATTAGTGTGTCGGCGTTGGTTTCCAGGAGTGTGTGGAGTGTGTTTCGCCCACCGGAGCTGATAGGGGAAAAGGCTGTGGGGATTGACATAGAAAATATTGGTATCCGTGTGACAGAAGCATATTTTGAAAAGTTGAAAGGCTGGAAAGTACCGTATGACTACCGGATTATAGAGGCGAAGCTTGAACGCGTGGAAATATTGAAAGAACTAGAAGAGGATTATGTGCAGCTGGATTATAAGGTGAGAGCTGCAAGTGCCTGCTCGCAGGTGATTTCTAATCTGGGACTTGTGGGGGCGGAAGAACTATATACATATTATTGGCAGACAGTATTGCATTTTGAAAAGAAGGACGGCATATGGACTGTGGATAAAAGGATGCGGCCGGTGGAATATCAGCTGCAAAGTCCATCCATGATAGAAGAGTTTAAACGTCAGCAGACACAGCACTATAAGATGCAGACCAATAAAGAGATGATGTATTACATACGAGATGGTGTGCTGCAAGTGACTTATGATGGCGGAGAGACATTCAAAGAAGTAAAAGACGGATATGAGATGGTATGCATTACGCCAAACGGAACCTATGACGAGCTTCTTATGGAGAACAGTTATATTGTCACGCCGGAATTTACGGCGTTTGTGGCATATCCCGAGGAAGGCGTATCGCTGTTATACAGTACAGATGAGGGAAGTACATGGAAGACAAGCAAGATAAGCGATATGGGATATCGGGCAAATACATTTGTTTCAAAAAGTGAGAGCAAATATTACGTGACTTCGGCAGTTGACAGAACCGGGGGCAGCGATTATTATGTGACCTTTGTTTCCGAGGACCTTAAAACGTGGACAAGGATTCATCAGCCGGAATGGATGTATTCCAACCTTAGCTGTGTGTATTGGAACAATGCAGATGTTGGATATTATGCAAAGGGTGATTTGTGTTATATGTCAAAGGATGGAGGAAACAGCTTTTCTCAGATGCAGATTCCGATGGCGGAGGAAATAGTTTCAAAGCTGGGATTCAATCCGTTTGATACGATCGAGATGATGTATGAGGAAAATGGAATTACTTATATGGTCATCGGGCAGGGAGATGATGGCGATTACGCGAAAGATGGAAAGATAATCAAGGCATTGTTTCGGTCGGAGGATGGAGAAATCTTTACTTTTGCAGAAGAGATTATGGACTCTGTGGAACTGGCAGGATAAGGAGGGTGTTATGAAGATGATAAGAATTTTAGTGTGTGCCATAGCAGCCGCAGCATCCGGCTGGTTTCTGTATAACGGAGCAGAATTGTTCTTTTTTTACCGCGATTTGCGGCAAAGCAGTTTGCTTATGGCATCCGGAGGCGCTCTGGCTGTTTTGTATGTGTGGAATATTTGGCTGCTTCTGAAAAAGAATAAGGAAGAAAAGGTTGCTGTCGAGAGAAATGTCAAAGCCATGCTGTGTTCGGGGATGGCATATGGAATGGCAGCAGCGGGCATGGCAGTATATGTGATGCGATATAGGGGGAAGATGTGGATTTTAAGTATAGCCGTGATGGTATTTGCCATTACATTTCTTCTGGATATTGTTATGACAGAAGTGGTGAGGAGATGGAGAATCAGCAGGATTTTGGCGCTCCCGGAAAAAATAAGTGAAGAAGAGAGTGATGGAAATGAGCAGTAAGATACTTGTAGTAGATGATGAGAAAGAGATTGCGGATTTGGTTGCGTTGTATCTGGAGAATGAGAATTTTACAGTGATAAAATGCTACACGGCCATGGATGCATTGAGGTGTATTGAAGAAGAAACGCTTGATATGGCGATTCTGGATGTTATGCTGCCGGGGATGAGCGGTCTTGAGCTCTGCCGGAAAATCAGAGAAAAGTATCAGTATCCGGTGATTATGTTGACGGCAAAAGGAGAAGAGATTGATAAAATCACGGGTCTGACTTTAGGAGCGGATGATTATATTACAAAACCATTTCTGCCGCTTGAGATGGTGGCGAGGGTAAAAGCGCAGATTCGCCGTTATACACGATATAATCAGAGTGAAAACAAGAAAAAGGAAGAAGGAGTGATCGTGCATTCGGGATTAGTGCTGAATATAAAAACACATGAGTGCACCCTGAATGAAAGACCGCTCACATTGACGCCTACAGAATTTTCGATTTTGCGTATTTTATGTCAGCAAAAAGGGAATGTGGTCAGCGCGGAAGAGTTGTTCCGTGAAATATGGGGAGACGAATATTACAGCAAAAGCAATAATACAATTACGGTTCATATTCGCCATCTAAGAGAAAAGATGGGGGATTCATTTGAAGAGCCAAAGTATATTAAGACAGTCTGGGGGTGCGGATACAAAATTGAGAACTAAAAGCAAAAAACGATTACTTTTTGTTTGCCTGGGAGTAGGATTTTTAGTATGCGTGCTGCTCTTTTGGGTAGCAGATAATGTATTTAACGGATTTTTCAGGGAATGGTTTACCGATATATTTACGATTTCGGAATGGATGATAGATAAGCAAGGGAATAGCATTTATGTACACAATCTGATGTGGTATAAGCTAAGGACACCGATTTTTTTGATTGTATTTGTAAATGTGGTAGTATGGCCGGTAGGAATTGTTTTTGCAAGTCATTTTTATGCACAAAAAAAAGTTCGTTCGTCCATCAGTTGGACAAGTGATATGATTCAAAGATACATGCAGAATGATTTGGAAATATCTCAGGTATTTCCAAAGGAATATTCGGAAGTTTCCGCACAGATGGCACAATTAAAATCAGATATGCAAAGAAATGAACAGATTTTAAGAGAAGAGGCAAGTCGGAAGAATGATTTGATTACGTATCTGGCACATGACTTAAAGACGCCGCTTACTTCGATTATCGGATATTTAAGTCTCTTGGATGAGCTTCCGGAAATGCCAATGGAACAGAAGGCGAAGTATGTCGGTATCACACTGGATAAAGCAAAGCGTCTGGAAAAATTAATTAACGAATTTTTTGAAATTACCCGTTACAATTTGCAGCAGATTGTATTGGAAAAGGAAACGGTGGATTTGTATTATATGCTCGTGCAGATGACAGACGAATTTTATCCGATTCTGGAAGCACATGGAAATCACATTATGCTGGAAGCGGACGAAGACATGATCGTCTATGCAGACGTGATGAGGCTTGCAAGAGTATTTAATAATATCCTTAAAAATGCTATTTCTTATAGTTATCCGGCCACCGAGATCAAGGTTCGTGCGGTGAAACGAAAGGGGAGCGTAAGCATTTCTTTTGAGAATAAAGGAAAAACAATTCCAAAACATAAGTTAGAAGCTATTTTTGAAAAATTCTTCCGTCTGGATGATGCGCGCGCAAGCAATACCGGCGGCGCCGGACTTGGACTTGCAATCGCAAAAGAAATTGTAACTCTTCATGGCGGAGAAATTACTGCCGAAAGCGAAGACGGATGCACGGTATTTAAGGTCAATTTACCAGTTTTACAGGTTTAAGAAGAAGGGTTAGTCAAAGATTAATCGCATCTTAATATTTTCTTAGGAATGAAACAATTGTATGTTAAAGTATAAAAGCCTCTTGTTTAGTATGATGAATACAGAACAGGAGGTTTTGATTATGAAGAAAATAAAGAATCGTCGTAGGAAAAATGTAAGAAGAATGTGTATGGGAATTTTGTTGACAGGGTGCGTTGCGTTAGGGGGAAATGCAGTTCTTTCCAATAAAGAGGAGATTTTTTCTGCACTCAGGCCGATGTTAAGCCAGGCGTCTGCGGGGAAATATGAAGAGAAAGATGACAAGAGGGATGAAAAGGAAGCGTGGAACTTGATATTGGTCAATCCATGGAATGAAATGCCGGAGGGATTTGAAGTAGAGCTTACACAATTAAAGGACGGACAGGCGGTTGACAGCCGCATTTATCCGGAACTACAGCAAATGCTGGATGATGCGAGAAAAGAAGGATTGATTCCGTATGTAAATTCTTCTTACCGTACCAATGAAAAGCAGATCCAGTTATTAAAAGATGAGATTAAGATGTATCAGGAGCAAGGTTATTCGAAAAGAGAAGCAGAAAAAATCGCAAAGCAGTGGGTAGCAGTTCCGGGAACAAGCGAACATCAGCTTGGGCTTGCGGTGGATATTACTTCCGCAGATCGGAATGTGCAAAGCCCATATGAGATCTGGGAGTGGCTTGCAAAACACAGCTGGAAATATGGATTCATTCTTCGTTATACCGAAGAAAAGCAGGAGATTACCGGAATCATGCCGGAAGAATGGCATTATCGTTATGTGGGAAAAGAAGCAGCCAGAGAAATCTATGAGCAGGGAATCTGTTTGGAAGAATATCTGGAAAAACGATAAATTTTGTGACAAAGATAATTATAAACTCTTTTTAGTTTCGTAACTTTGGAAAATATTTGTGATAAATTCTTTAAATATTTGAAAAAAAGTGTTATTGTTAAATTCTAAGGAAGACAACACAAGAGAATGAAAGAGAGGAGGGTAGGTAGATATAAGGTTATTAAGACAATTGATGATGCTGTTATAATTTAAAGAAGTTAGTACAAAGAGCAGCAATTAGAAGCCGTCATTGTCATTCGTAAGTTTAACCGACAACATCTGACAGAAATAATAAAGAAAGGGAAGATATGATTATTAGCTTCTAAATAATTATAGAAAAAGTTATGAGAGATAAATTAAAAAGAGTATTGACAGTTGTCGTTGCATTTGCAATGGTACTTAGTTCATTTGTTGGATTAACTCCGGTAACTGTAAATGCAGCTTCAGAAAATGAAACTGAAACTTATGCTATTTTTCCATTACCTCATGAAGTAGTTTATGGAGAAGGAAGTTTTACGATTTCGAATGATGTAAACGCAGTGTATGGTCAAGATATTGATAAATACACAAAAGATCATGTAGCTGACGTGTTTGGTTTGTTAGAAAAAACAACTACAGCTGCGGATGCTATTGATGCTGACAAAACAAATGTAATTGTTGGTATCTATAATTCTGAAGATTATGCAGACACTTATTTTAAAGAAAACAATTTAATTGATGATGAAGAATTATTTGCTAAATATGATTCTTATATTTTAAGTGTACAAGATGGCGTGATTGCTGTATTAGGAAAAGATACAGATGCTGCTTTCCACGGAATTACATCTTTAAAGCATATCTTTACACAGGTGAAAGACAGCAGCATTGTGAATTTGAAAATAAATGACTATGCTGACGTGAAAGCGAGAGGTTTCATCGAAGGATATTATGGAAATCCATGGTCGAATGAAGATCGTGCAGATTTAATGACATTTGGCGGAGATTATAAATTAAATCAATATATTTATGCTCCAAAAGATGATCCAAAACATAATAGTCAATGGAGAGAATTATATACGGAAGAGGAATTAGAAGGAATCTCTATAGCTGCAGAAGCTGGTAACAGGAGTAAATGTTACTATGTTTATGCATTACACCCATTTATGACAAATGCTTTCAGATTCTATTCAGACGCTGTTTATAATGAAGACTTAAATATTGTTAAAGCAAAATTTGAACAGTTGATGAATGCCGGAATCAGACAATTTGCTGTTTTAGCTGATGATGCTGCTACACCAAGTGGCGGAGACAGCAGTTACATTAGATTGATGACCGATTTAACAAACTGGTTAATTGAAAAACAAGAAACAGTAGAAGGCTTGAAAGTGGACATGGCGTTCTGTCCAGCTAACTATTATGGAAGTGGTACTGGTGTAACAGGATTAAGAGGAATGCCTGAAAGTGTAAAAATTATTCAGACAGGCGGACAAGTATTTGGTTCAACAAACGCTACTTTCTTAAATAACTTCTATAACAGTATGTCAAGAAGTGCATATATGTGGATTAACTGGCCATGCAGTGACCAGACAAAAGATGGATTGATCATGGGCGGAGCAACCAGATTCTTAATTCCAGGCGCTGATCCTAATAAAATTGCGGGTATCGTTTTAAATCCAATGCAGCAATCAGAAGCAAGCAAACATGGTATTTTAGCAAATGCAGATTATGCATGGAACATATGGGAAACGGCAAGTGATTATGACAGAGTATGGAGCGATGCATTCAACTATATGGATCATGGAACAGTTTATGATACAGAAAGCTCTATTGCTTTAAGAGAACTTGGAAAACATATGATTAATTCTAATACAGGAAACCCGGAATCTGTAGAATTAGCTCCAAAATTAACTGATTTCATGAATGATTTAAGAGCTGGAAATGATATTCTTGTAAAAGCAGATGATTTGATTAAAGAATTTGAATTACTGCAAGAATGTGCTTATACTTATAGCGAAAATCCAGGAAATCCAAGAACAAGAGATCAGATTATCTATTGGTTAGACTGCTGGAAAGATACAACAGATTCCATCATTAATTATTTGAATGCTGCAAAAGCATTACAGAATAAGGAATCATTAAGTACGATTTGGGATTACTATGCAAGAGGTCTTGCAGCATATGATGCCTCAAGAGATCATGGATTCCACTATGTTGACCATACAGAATATGCAAGAGTAGGAAGACAGCATATCTATGCATTTATGCAAAACTTAGATACGAATTTATATAGCAAAGTTACAGCACTTATTGATCCGGAGCAACAAAACATTACTTTTATTACGAATCGTTTGGATGGAGCAACCGGTAAAGTAAGCAACGTTTTCGATAATGATCCAAGTACAGAAATTATCTTTAAAGTACCAAATGAAATTGAAACCGGCACATATGTTGGTCTTGAGTTTAGTAAACCAACTGATATTAATAGTGTTATCTTTAGATTAGGACAAAGTGCAAACTTAAGAGACACTTTCCAAAACGCTAAAGTACAATATACTACAGATGGAGTAGAATGGATTGATGTAAATGGTGAAGAATATTATTTGCCAGAAGAAATTAATATTTCCGGTCTTGATTTAAAAGCGGTGAAAGGAATTAGAGCAATTGCTACTGCATACAGATCTAACACATGGTTAGGCGTTCGTGACATTGTAATAAATAATCAGGGATCCGAAGAAACTCCTACGAAATACTCTGCAAATGTTATTCGCACATCCAGATATGGTATTTATCAAAGCTATACAGAAGCCAGATTGACCGATGAAAGTGATGATACGTTTGTATGGTATAACCAAAATTCTGAGGTAGGCGATTATGTTGGTCTTGATTTAGGAGAAGTAAAACCATTAGGTTTAGTAAGATTTATCATGGGAGCTTCCGGAAATGATTACTGGATGGGCTATGATTTAGAGTATTCAACTGATGGTGAAAACTATACTGTATATGGAAGTTACACACAAAATGTAGAAAAGAAAACAGTAGAAGAAGACTTAACAGGAATCAATGCTCGTTATGTGAGAGTCAGAAATACAAAAGATAAAAACGTTTGGCTGAAAATGTCTGACTTTAGAGTGAACAAACCGAAAGATACATTCGTTGATACAAACAATGAAGAATTAAAGAATATTGCAACTGCAGTTGAGGAAACAAAGGTTTCAATCGTATCTCCGGCAGAGGCGATTACGTTAAATCCTGATGAATATATTGGAGTTACATTATTAGGAATTAAAGAATTAACTTCAATTGACCTGCAATTAGTAAATGGTGATGATTTAACTTTACAAGTATCTGCAAACAATGTTACTTGGGAAACTGTAGATCCGGCAAGCACAGATTTGCCGAATGCTCGTTATGTAAGATTGATCAATAACACTGATGAAGCAATTACATTTGAAATTACTAAATTCTTAGTAACTTTCAATATTGGTGATGCTGCATTTGAAGCAAGTGCACCTGAGGTAAATGGCTTTGCAGCTAAAAATATGTTTGATGGTAACTTAACTACTTCTTATAAACCAGATACAACAGAAGCAGGATATATTACATATACTCTTTCTGAACAATTGGATGTTAGAAGAATGACGATTATCCAAAAAGACACTATTTCTAACGCTAAAGTATTAGTATTAGTTGATGGTGTGAATGGTAAAGAATGGGTAGAAGTCGGAACTTTAGATAGTTTATTAACTGAAATCGAATTGCCATTCAGAAAAGATGTTTATGCATTGAAATTCGCATGGGAAGCAAATAGTATTCCTACAATTACAGAAGTAATCACATTCAATGCTTCAGGAGAAGAGGAAGATGCGGACAAAGAAGATCTGTCAGCACTTATCGATTATGCAAAAGAAGCAAAAGAAGATCCAAGCTACCAATATGTAGTTGCCAAAGTAAAAGAACTGTTTGAAGCAGCTCTTGCAAAAGCAGAGGAAGTAAATCTTAATCAGGCGGCAAGTCAGGCACAAGTAGATGCAGCATATGATGCACTGCTTGCGAAAGTACATCTGTTAGACTTCACAGGCAATGCCGAGACCTTACAATCTCTTGTAAGCATTGCACAAGGTAAAGTAGAAAGTGCATATACAAAAGAGAGCTGGGCGCCATTTAAGGCAGCGCTTACAGAGGCAGAAAAAGTGGCTAAGGATCCAAATGCACTTCAGGCAGAACTCGATGCGGCACACGATACCTTGCAGGAGAAAATGAATGCACTTGTGAAGATTACGGTAAATAAGGACAAGCTTGCGAAGCTCGTAGCTGATGCAGCGAAGTATGAAGCAGAAATTGCGAAGTATACGGAGGATACCGCAGCGGCATTTACTGCAGCGTTAGAAGGAGCAAGGGACGTACTTGCAAATGCAGAAGTGCAGGCTGAGGTAAATGCGGCATATAGTTCACTTCTTAGCGCAATCTTTGGACTTAGAGAAACACCGAACAAAGATAAGTTAGAAAACTTACTTGGCAAGGTGGAAGCGATGGATTTAAGCGCATACAGTGCGAAAACAGCAGGCGCAGTGAAAGCAGCATACGCAAAAGCCATGGCGGTGTTCAAAGATGAAAATGCGGACCAGAAAGAAGTCGATGCGGCAGTAGCAGAATTGGAAAAAGCAATTGCAGCAGCATCTGGCAGTGTATCTGGCGAAAAAGATGAAACAGCAAAATCAGAGGATAAAGTAGCTTCTGATAATGCAGGAAACAAGACAACAAAGGGTAAGACAAACAAAGTTGCTGGTAACACAGCAGCAAAAACAGGAGATGCAGCAAATCCATTTGCACTTGCTGGATTAGTATTATTGAGTGGAATAGTTCTGATCGAAATGAGAAAGAGAAAAGCTGCGTAAAACTAAAACGAATGATTGCTAAAAAAAGAACTCATTTAGAAAAGGCTGCATATTATATTACAAAAAGATTTCAGGGGTAATATATGGCTTATAAAATTATGATTGATGCGGGGCACGGAGGAAGAGATCCAGGGGCAGTTTTTAATGGACGCCAGGAAAAGGACGATGCGCTTCGTCTTGCGTTGGCTGTCGGACAGATTCTAGAAGACAGAGGAGTTGACGTGGAGTTTACACGTACGACGGATATATATGAATCACCGACGCAGAAGGCAATGAAAGCCAATAACGCAGGAGCAGATTTCTTCGTATCGATTCACAGGAATTCCTTTCCGACACCGAATGCCGCATCCGGCGCAGAGGTTCTTGTATATAATAGAGAAGGAATCAAGAGTGAGATGGCAGAAAATGTAGTGCAGCAGCTGGAGAATGTTGGATTTCGTAACTTGGGTGTCAAAGAGAGGCCGAATCTTGCAGTACTTAGAAGAACACAGATGCCGGCAATTCTCGTAGAGGCAGGTTTTATTAACTCGGATACGGACAATCAGATTTTTGATGATAATTTCAATGCTATTGCGATGGGAATTGCAGATGGAATCATGGATACTTTGGGAATTAGCGGAAGCGGCGCCGGAGATACTGTATATGCGGTGCAGACAGGAGCTTTTAGAAACCCACGATATGCACAAGAACTTCTGGATGAGCTTTTGGAATTGGACTATCCGGCATTTATATCAGAAGGAAATGGATATTTTCGTGTGCAAGTCGGTAATTTCGGTACATTGCAAGAAGCGACAGAGATGGAAAGAAGGCTTAGGCGGGATGGCTATCAGACAGTAATTGTAACGGATTAGCAAATCAGAATAACGAATCAGAAAACGAAGATTGCTTGCAATGTATAAGCAATCTTCGTTTTTGAGTTTAAAGATGGAGGAAAGAACCTAAAACCACACTTTCAAAACCATAAAATTCGTGTATAATAATTACAAAAGGTTTCGGAAAGAAGTGAGAAGATGTATACAGTAGTAATTGCAGATGACGAAGAAGAAATCCGCAGATCATTGATTCGCAAAATTGATTGGGAAGGAATCGGATTTCAGGTTGTCGGAGAGGCGAGTAATGGTGAAGATGCGCTGGAGCTGGTAGAAAAACTGGAGCCGGATCTACTTTTGACAGATGTAAAAATGCCGTTTGTTACAGGGATTGAACTGGCAAGGCAGGTGAGGGAGATACGACCGACGATGCAGATTGCGTTTTTAAGTGGTTATGATGATTTTTCCTATGCGCAGCAGGCGATCCAATATAATATTATCAGTTATATGTTAAAACCTATTTCTTCGGAAGAGCTCGCGAAAGAGCTTTTGGTTATACGCGATAAAATGGAGAGGAAATTTCGGGAGTTTGCGATGACAGAGGCAGAAGCTGATGTGGGCAAATCAGAGTTTTTAACACCGCTTATATTGGATGGATTTCAAAGAGAATTATCGGAGGAAGAAAAGGAAGAAGTAGTGCGGGAAGCAGTAGCATGCCGCATACTGGAGAAGGGAAATCAGGACATATTCAAATTTACGGTCATTGTGACCAGCATCACGGATCAAAACGGAAACAATAAAACCACGAGGACAAGCTTAAAAGCGATTGATTCTATCCTTGGAAAATATGTAAGATATGCCAGCATATACACGCAGGGGAAGATCATTTCCTTATTGATGGCAACAAAGGCAGGATTCCACAAATATCTGCATATTCTCGTGGAGGACATCAGTCAGAGTGTGAACAGAATCATGGGATATCGCTGTACGATAGGTGTAAGCCGTATTGCAGAACATATCAGCAGTGTACATGGATGTTACCTGGAGGCAATGAGTGCCGTTGCTTATTCGGGACACAATGGAAATGCCGTGCATTTTATCGGTGATGAGGAGCGGATGAACACACTGAATCAGGAATACCTGCAGAATACGATAAACGATCTGGAGAATCTTCTAAGAGGCGGAACCGAGCAGGAGGTTGCGGAGTATCTGAACGATTTCTTTGGAAAAATTGAGGATAGAAGCATAACCGGAGCAACGGCAGATTTTGTTTTGCTGCAGATCGCATCGGTGGTTTTCCAGACATTATATGTAGTGACCGGATATGAGACTGTTGAAAAATTTCAACAAAAATTTCCGATGTATAATATACAGATAAGAGGAAATCTGAAGCAGACGCTGCAATATTATATGGAATTTTGTCAGATGGCAAGAAAATTGATTGCAGAACAGCGCAAAAAGAGCAGCGAGGTATTATGTGAAAGGATTTTACGGATTATCAACGAAAGGTATATGGACGCAAATCTTTCACTTGCAGAAGTAAGCGGCGAAGTGTCGGTGAGCCCGAATTATTTAAGTGCTCTGATGAAAAAAGATACCGGAAGTACATTTAAAGATCTTCTCACCAGACGCAGGATTAAGGCTGCGGAGGAGTTGCTTCTTGGAACGGCATATAAAATCAGAGAAGTGGCTGAAAAATGCGGTTATAATGATCAGCATTATTTTAGCTATTGCTTTAAAAAATACACGGGACAGTCCCCGAATCAGTGCAGGAGAATACATGAAGAAAACAAACAAGAATAAAACGATCATAAATAGAATATCCATATCGGAGATATTCACAGTTGCCGTTACGGCAATTGTTGTATGTGCGTCCAGTATCGCATTATTTACTTTCGTTACGGTTTATAAAAATGCAACAGAAAAAAATGTTGTCACAAGCATTGAACAGGCAGTTGGACAGGTCAAAAATATGGTTACCAACTATACGGAAGAAATGGAGATGCTCATGCAGATGTTGGATACCAAGATGGCAGAAGGAGAGCAGGAAGCGGGCGAATTCTTCGGCAATCTGATGGAAGTAGGTAACGACATCGTGGCAATTACAACTTATGATGATGAAGGAACGCTGCTGGACTGCTGGTCAAATGGGCAGAAATTGAAAGAAAATTGTATCCGCAATCTTTCTTACACGCCGGAACTTATAGAAAATGGCGAGCTTTTAAATATTTCAAAACCACATGTAGAGACACTTTTTGTTGACTACTATCCGTGGGTGGTGACAATTTCACAATATATGGAAAATGCGAAAGGTGAGAGTATCCAGGTGGCAATGGATATTCAGTTTTCCAATATTGCGCAGTATATTGACAACGTTGGAATCGGACAGCATGGCTACTGTTACATCATGGACAGTAAAGGCGATATCATCTATCATCCGCAGCAGCAGCTTGTCTATGCAGGCCTGAAAGAAGAAAAAGACAGCGGTGAACTTCGTGAGGGAACACATATCAATTCAGAGGCCATATATTCCGTGGTCTCTTTGGAAAATTGTGACTGGCATATCGTGGGCGTGTGTTATGTAGATGAGATGATTACCAATAGGGTGGAGGAGGCAGTAAATACATTACTAGCCATTATTTTGGTGGTGATCATCAGTTCCTTTATTGCCGGAAGTATCTTTTCGAAAATCTTTTCAAAGCCGGCAAAACAGTTGGCGGAAGAAATGCAGGAATTTGAGAAAGATACGGATAATTTTGTATTTCGGGAAGTCAATGGGATGAAAGAAATTACAGCTATTTCGGACTCGTTTGAACATATGGTGCTTCGTATTCAGAAGCTGGTAGAGCAGGTGAGGGAAGAGGAAATTACTCTTAGAAAGACCGAATTAAAGGCTCTTCAGGCGCAGATCAATCCGCATTTTTTATATAACACACTGGATGCGATCGCATGGTGCTGTGAAGAGGAAAGACATAAAGATGCAGTGGAAATGGTCAACGCGCTGGCAAAGCTGTTCCGGATCAGTATTAGCAAAGGGCATGAATTGATTACGATAGAAAAGGAATTGCAACATGCGCAGAGCTATCTGAAGATTCAAAAATTCAGGTATAAAAATCAGTTTGTATATTCTTTTGATGTGTATGAAGAATGCCTGCCGTATTTATGTAATAAGATAACGTTGCAGCCAATCATAGAAAATGCGATCTACCATGGGTTGGACCGAATGGTAGATGAAGGCGAGATTCGAATCAGAATCTATCCGGATGGAGATGATATTGTATTTACCGTGAGCGATAACGGAGTGGGAATGACGCCGGAGCAGTGTCAGGAGATCCTGCAGGATGAATCCGGTGAAAAAACAGGTATTGGTATCAAAAATGTAAATGATCGTATCAAGATTTACTTTGGAGAAAATTATGGTCTGACGATCGAAAGTGAATTGGATGAAGGAACAACAGTGACTATTCGTATGCCAAAGGTGATGGAGAATAATTATGAAGAAAAATAAAAGAAAGTTGGCTGGCATATTTGTATTACTTTTTACAGGGGTATTGCTTACTGGAATTGTGAGCTGTTCCAGACTGGAAAAGAATGGTCATGAGAATCAGGAGAGAACTACTCAAAAGAGGAAGGTAGCCATGATTACGAAGTCTACCACATCAGCCTTTTTTAAATCGGTATATTCCGGGGCTAATGCGGCAAGCACAGCATATAATATGGAACTTTTATTTGAAGGACCTGACAATGAGGAAGATTACCAGACGCAAAACGAAATGATTGGAAAGGCAGTAGAAGAAGGATATGAGGCAATTGTATTGTCGGCGGCAGATTATAATGCGAATGCGGAGGCAATCGATGAAGCAGCCGAAGCGGGGGTGAAAATTATCGTAATTGACAGTGATGTGAATAGTGACAATGTATTATGCCGGCTTGGAACGGATAATTATAATGCAGGATGTGTTGCGGGTGAAGCGGTTCTTGCGTCTGATGAAGAAAAACTTAATATCGGAATCGTAAATTTTGAAAGAAACACGGAAAATGGTCAGGAGAGAGAAAGAGGATTTCGGGATATCGTTGAAAAAGACAGCCGGGTAGGTTTGGTAGAGACAATTAATGTACTTTCTACGATAGAAGATGCAAAAGAAGGAACCTGGAAGCTTCTGAAGAAATATCCGCAGATCAATGCAATTGTAACATTTAATGAGTGGACAAGCCTTGGGGTGGGATATGCGATCCAGGAAAAGGAACTTGGAGAGAAATTACATGTTGTCGCATTTGACAGCAATATTGTGTCGGTTGGAATGTTAGAAAGCGGTGAGGTAGACGCGTTGATCGTACAAAATCCATATGCTATGGGATATCTTGGAGTAGAGAGTGCATATAAGTTATTAAATGGGATATCTGTAAAGAAAGGAAAAGTGGATACATCTGTCATGTGTGTGACAAGGGAAAACATGTATGATGACGAGTGTCAGAAAGCATTATTTGCATTTGAAACGATTAAATAGGAATTACTAAAATTGATATTTATGGCAATTTTTGTATATGAATAAAGAGAAAATCGTAGAAAATTATACAAAAACCATAAAAAAATGAATATGCAAGTGAAAAAAAATGTGTTATACTATGTAAAGAATAATTTATATTAAGGAGGAGAAATTATTATGAAAAAAAGATTAGCCTTATTGGCAATGGTAGCAGCTCTTGCGGTTTCAGCAGTAGCTTGTGGAAAAACAGAAGAGAAACCGAAAGATGGAGACAAAAAGACAGAATCAACTACAAAGAACAAAGACAAACCATTAGTATGGTTTAACCGTCAGCCATCCAACAGCTCCACCGGAGATTTAGATATGGCAGCATTAAGCTTTAATGATGATACATATTATGTAGGATTTGATGCAAATCAGGGAGCGGAACTTCAGGGCCAGATGGTAAAAGAGTATATCGAAGCAAACATTGATAAGATCGACCGTAACGGTGATGGTGTGATCGGTTATGTACTTGCAATCGGTGATATTGGACATAATGACTCTATCGCACGTACAAGAGGTGTACGTAAGGCTCTTGGAACAGCTGTAGAAAAAGACGGAGCAATCGTAAGTGATCCAGTAGGAACAAACGGTGACGGTTCTGCAACAGTAGTAAAAGATGGTCAGGTAGGCAGCCTGAAAGTACGTGAGCTTGCTTCACAGGAGATGAAAAACTCAGCAGGAGCTACATGGGATGCAGCAACAGCTGGTAATGCAATCGGAGCATGGGCATCTTCATTCGGCGATGAGATTGATATTGTAATATCTAACAACGATGGTATGGGAATGTCAATGTTCAATGCATGGTCAAGCGATAAGAAAGTACCAACATTCGGATACGATGCAAACAGTGATGCAGTAGCTGCAATCGCAGACGGATACGGCGGAACAATCAGCCAGCATGCTGACGTACAGGCATACTTAACGTTAAGAGTACTTCGTAATGCACTTGACGGAGTGGATGTAGATACAGGTATTGGAACAGCTGATGAGGCAGGAAACGTATTGTCAGAAGACGTATATGTATACAAAGCAGACGAAAGATCTTATTACGCATTAAACGTAGCAGTAACAGCAGAGAACTATAAAGATTTCACAGATTCTACAGTAGTATGGAAACCAGTATCTAATCAGCTTAGCGAAGAAACAAGCCCAACTAAGAAAGTATGGCTTAACATCTACAATGCATCAGATAACTTCTTAAGCTCAACATACCAGCCATTACTTCAGAACTATGATGATCTTATGAACCTTGATGTAGAATACATCGGAGGAGACGGACAGACAGAGTCTAACATCACTAACCGTCTTGGTAACCCTAATGAGTATGATGCATATGCAATTAACATGGTTAAGACAGACAACGCAGCATCTTACACAGCTCTTCTTCAGTAAAAATTATTACAATACGAGAATAAAAGCAGCAGATTTTTTGGGAGAAGAAATTCTCCCAAAAAATCTATTTACAAGAAAATATTTATGAACAAGTAAACAGTTGATACGGAAAATATCAATACATACTACAGGAGTGAGAAGATGACAGATAAGAAAGATGATATTGTCTTATCGATAAGCGGTATGAGCAAATCCTTTGGTCGTAACAGAGTTCTTGATCACATTAATATGAATGTGAAACGAGGAACTGTTATGGGACTTATGGGAGAGAATGGCGCCGGTAAGTCAACGATGATGAAATGCCTCTTCGGTACGTATCAGAAGGATGAAGGAAAGATTTTCCTGGACGGAAAAGAAATTAACTTTTCGGGACCAAAAGATGCCCTTGAGAATGGGGTGGCGATGGTTCATCAGGAATTAAATCAGTGTTTGGAAAGGAATGTAATCGACAATTTATTCTTGGGACGCTATCCGGTTAATTCTTTAGGGGTTATCGATGAGGGAAGAATGAAAAAAGAAGCTTCCGAACTTTTTAGAAAATTGGGTATGACTGTAGACCTTACACAGCCGATGAGAAATATGTCGGTATCACAAAGACAGATGTGTGAGATCGCCAAGGCGATTTCTTATAATTCCAAAGTAATTGTGCTTGACGAGCCAACTTCTTCATTGACTGTGAAGGAAGTAGATAAACTCTTTGAGATGATGAGAATGTTAAAGGAACAGGGAATCGCCCTGATTTACATTTCTCATAAAATGGATGAAATTTTTGAAATTTGTGATGAGATTTCCGTACTTCGTGACGGTAATCTGGTTATGACAAAGAGTTCAAAAGATACGGATATGAACGAACTGATCGCAGCGATGGTAGGTCGTTCTTTGGAAAATCGTTTTCCGCCGGTAGATAACGTGCCGAAAGACGTAATTTTGTCGGTGCAGAATTTATCTACCAAGTTTGAACCGCATTTACAGAATATTTCTTTCGACGTAAGAGAAGGAGAAATTTTTGGGTTGTATGGTCTGGTAGGAGCGGGACGTACAGAATTAATGGAGACAATCTTCGGTATGCGTACCAGAGCGGCAGGACGTGTATACTTAAACGGACAACTTATGAATTTTAATTCTGCAAAAGAAGCGATGGAACATGGATTTGCGATGATTACAGAAGAACGAAAAGCGAATGGATTGTTCTTGAAAGGGGACCTTACATTTAACACTACAATTGCAAATCTGGATGCATACAGATCCGGTTTGGCGCTTTCCGACACAAAGATGGTAAAGGCAACTGCAAAAGAAATCAAAGTTATGCATACAAAATGTATGGGTCCGGAAGATATGATTTCAAGCCTTTCCGGTGGTAATCAGCAGAAAGTAATTTTTGCAAAGTGGCTTGAGCGTAGTCCGCAGGTCTTCATGATGGATGAACCGACGCGAGGAATTGATGTTGGTGCAAAATACGAGATTTACGAGTTGATTATCAACATGGCAAAACAAGGAAAAACAATCATTGTTGTTTCTTCTGAGATGCCGGAGATTTTAGGGATCACGAACCGAATCGGCGTTATGTCGAATGGACATCTTTCTGGAATTGTGAATACAAAAGATACAAATCAGGAAGAACTTTTGAGACTCAGTGCAAAATACCTATAAATGAGGGAGAGAACGAATATGGCTAATAGTAAGATTCTTACGGCTGATCAGGAAATGCAGCTGCGTCAGCCAATCGACGATTATGTCGGTAAAATTCAAAAAAAGATTGACAGTCTCAGAGTAGATGGGACAGATAAGATCGTTTCTTACCAGAACACGATTGACGGACTTAAGAGGGACCGTACACTCTCAAAAGGCGAAAAAGCAAACCGCATTGCGGCTTGTGAAAAAGAGCTTAGCAAAGCAAAAGCAGTAGAAGCAAAGAATAAAGGCGAGGTTTCCAAATTAATCGCAGATGCAGAAGCTTATCTGGCAGCTCATTATGATAAAGAATATTATAAACCTGTACAGGAAAGCTGTGTAGCGGAAAAGATTGAAGCAAAACAAAAATACGAGAGAAAACTCGTAGAGTTGGAAAAAGAACATAAAGGTATTCTTTCAAAACTTACTTCACAGCAGGAAATCAAGGATGAAAAGTATGTTTACAAAAACAGACTGTCTAATGCTAAGTTAGAATTGGAAAAAGATTATCAAAGCATTAAAGACAGAAGACATGCGGCATTAAGTCACAAATATCATTTGCTTGATATGCTCCGTCTGTCTAAATTCTCCTTTATGGAATCGAGAGCACAAAAATGGGAAAATTACAAATATACATTTAACCGCAGAACGTTCTTGCTCCAAAATGGTTTGTATATTGCTATTATACTTATTTTTATCGCATTGTGTATTATTACACCGGTTGTAAAGAATACACAGCTTCTTACTTATAACAACGTACTTAATATTTTGCAGCAGGCATCTCCGCGAATGTTCCTTGCACTTGGTGTTGCAGGCCTTATCCTCCTTACAGGTACTGACCTTTCTATTGGTCGTATGATAGGTATGGGTATGACAACAGCAACTATCATTATGCATCAGGGTATTAATACAGGTGGTGTATTTGGACATATTTTTGATTTTACGGGTCTTCCGGTTGGTGTAAGAGTAATCTTTGCATTATTTATGTGTGTATTGCTTTGTACAATCTTTACTTCAATTGCAGGTTTCTTTACCGCAAAATTCAAAATGCATCCGTTCATTTCTACAATGGCGAATATGCTTGTAATTTTCGGTTTAGTTACATATGCAACAAAGGGCGTATCTTTTGGTGCGATTGAACCTACAATTCCAAGTATGATTATTCCTAAGATTAATGATTTCCCAACAATTATTCTTTGGGCATTGGCAGCAATTATTATTGTATGGTTTATTTGGAATAAGACAAAATTTGGTAAAAACTTATATGCAGTAGGTGGAAATCCGGAAGCAGCATCTGCATCAGGTATTTCCGTATTTGCAGTAATGCTTGGAGCATTTGCTTTGGCAGGTGTCTTATATGGATTTGGTGCATGGCTTGAATGTGCGAGAATGGTTGGTTCCGGATCAGCAGCTTATGGACAGGGATGGGAAATGGATGCCATCGCAGCCTGCGTAGTAGGTGGTGTATCCTTTACTGGTGGTATCGGTAAGATTTCAGGCGTAGTTGTTGGTGTATGTATCTTTACAGCTTTGACATACTCCCTGACAATTCTTGGTATTGATACAAACCTTCAGTTTGTATTCTCTGGTATCATTATTCTTGTAGCAGTAATGCTTGACTGTCTGAAATATGTACAGAAGAAATAATAAATGTCATAAAAAAGAGCCGGATAAACTCTGGCTCTTTTTATATGATAAGGGGTTTGATTTTTATCATAAAAAATATGGGAGAATACTATGGATGAGTATACATTACTTTTGGTTGATGATGAGGAAGAAGTGATTCAGGCTATTTTGAAGAAAATTGACTGGAAAGGTCTGGGTTTTTCTGTTATTGGACATGCTGGTAATGGGGTGAAAGCACTTGAGATGATAGAAGAATTTCAGCCGGATGTTGTTATGACGGATATTAAGATGCCTTATATGGATGGCATGGAGTTAAGTAAGCACATCAGAGAAGAATATTCGGAAACAAAGATTTTGATTTTTACGGGCTTTGATGAGTTTGAATATGCAAAAGAAGCACTTCATCTGGAAATTGAAGAATATGTTTTGAAACCATTAAATGCGGCAGAACTGACACAGGTTCTAACTAAGTTGAAGTTAAAATTGGATGCGGAGATAAGTGACAAGAGAAATGTGGAGATTTTGCAGAAATATTATATGGAATCACTGCCATTCTTGCAAATGAATTTTTATTCCTCTCTTATAGAAGGGCGGATTCGTGAGGAGGAGATACCGAAATATCTTGCTGAGTATCAAATTGCATTTACCGGTCCGTTTTTTTGCTGTCTTGTGATTCATACCTCTCATCGTCAGACGGCGCAGGAAATAGATCATCAGTTGTTGACTACTTCTGTGCATAAACAGGCGAAAGAGTATTTGGGAGAACAATGGAAAGCGAAAAGTTTTTCTTATTTGGATGATTTTGTGGTGATTGTTCAGCTTGAGCACGAAAATGTTATGTCAGAGCTGACTGATAAATGTGACCGATTTTGCCGTTATGCAAGGCGTATTATCGGGGCAGTTGTTACGATTGGAATTGGGCAGGTATGTACCAGTGTTATGGAACTTCCAAAGTCTTACAGCAGCGCAAGCGAGGCGGTGTCGTATAGGGTAATTTATGGAACGGGACGAGCTGTAAATATTCGTGAGATTGCTCCTCAGGAGACTAAGAACTCCAAAGAGACAAACGATGCCGGATTGGCGCAGTTGTTTCAGTCTATTCATTTGGGGATTGAAGAGGATATTTTAAAAGCAGCAGATACGTATTTTGAGCAGGTATTCTTTAATGTTACATCATTGCAGCAGCATCATATCGCAGTGATGGAGCTTGTGAGTGCCCTTTATCGGTTTGCTGCTGATAATGATATTGCCTGTGAAGAATTTTCGGGAGAGATACGGGAACTTTATGGAACCCTTTTGAATATGGAGATACGGGAACTTTTAGAATGGCTTAGAGATATTAGTCTGCGTTTTCAGGTACAAATTGCTAGTGTAAGGTATAAATCAACGAGAACATTTATTTCCAAAGCAACAGATTATATTTGCAGCCATTATATGGAAGAAGAGCTGTTCTTGGATCGGGTCTGTGAGTTTTTGGGCGTATCGAATTCGCATTTTTCCAGCACATTTAAGAAGGAGACGGGAAAATCTTTCATTACTTATCTGACTGACTATCGAATGGAAAAAGCGGCGTATTTGCTTATTGAAACAAATGAAAAAAGTTATATGATAGCTAGAAAAGTGGGATATGCGGATCCAAATTATTTTAGTTATGTATTTAAGAGAAAATTTGGTGTAGCACCTTCTAAATACAGAACAGAGTATGCGGAAAGGGAGAAGGAAAGGAATTTGTATGACAAAAAAGCAATTAGCACTTGAGGTAATTGAACGTTTGAAAAAGGAATATCCGGATGCGGGATGTACGTTGGATTATGACCAGGCATGGAAGCTTCTTGTCAGTGTTCGTCTGGCAGCGCAATGTACGGATGCAAGAGTAAATGTAGTGGTAGAAGATTTGTATGCAAAATTCCCGGATGTTGATGCATTGGCAAAAGCGGATGTGAATGAAATAGAGCAAATTGTCCGGCCGTGTGGGCTTGGAAAAAGTAAGGCAAGGGATATCAGTGCATGCATGAAAATATTGAAAGAAGAATATGGCGGAAATATTCCTACGGATTTTGACTCACTTTTGAAGCTGCCCGGAGTGGGCAGGAAAAGTGCGAATCTGATTATGGGAGATGTATTTGGAAAACCGGCAATTGTAACGGATACACATTGTATCAGGCTTGTGAACCGTATTGGACTTGTGGATGGATTTAAGGAGCCGAAAAAAGTGGAGATGGCATTATGGAAAATCATTCCTCCAGAAGAAGGCAGTGATTTTTGTCACCGACTGGTATATCATGGAAGAGATATCTGTACGGCAAGGACAAAGCCGTATTGTGATAAGTGTTGTTTGGCGGATATTTGCAAAAAAAGGGTAACAATTTAGCCATAACAGTTTGGAGAAATGACGATTTGAGAAAATCATATGGAAAATGTTTAGATGAAATGAAGGAGATAGCGATGAGCACAAACATATTAGCAAAAATAGCAGGAAAAGAGATTACAGAAGCGGATTTTGAAGCATTCTTGAAAGGAGTGCCAAGAGAACAGCAGGCATATATTTCTAACCCTGAATTTAGAAAACAATGCCTTGATCAATTGGTTTCCCTGCATTTGTTTGCCAAGCTGGGGGAAGAGTTGAAGTTGGAAGAAACGCAAGAGTTTAAGAAAGTAATTGAAAATGCAAAAACAGATATTCTTGCACAGCTTGCTATGAAAGAAATATTAGGTGGTATTACAGTTACAGAGGAAGAACTTACGGCCTTTTACGAAATGAACAAAAAGGAATTTAAGAAAGGGGCTACTATAAATGCGAAACATATTCTTACAGATTCCGAAGAGAAATGTAATGATATTCTTGCAGCGATTGGAAAAGGGGAAAAAACTTTTGAAGATGCGGCAAAAGAATTTTCCACATGCCCTTCCGGAGCCAAAGGCGGAGATTTAGGCACATTTGGAAAAGGACAGATGGTAAAAGAATTTGAAGAAGCAGCATTTGCGGCAGAAATTGGTCAGGTCACAGGGCCGGTAAAGACACAGTTTGGCTATCATTTAATTAAAGTGGAAAAGAAAAATGAAGAAACAATTGCAACATTTGAAGAAGTAAGAGAAACAATCCGCAGAAATCTTCTTCAGCAGAAACAAAATGCAGTATATACGGCAAAAGTAAGCGAGCTTCGCGGTAAATATGTAGAGGAATAAATATGGCAGACAGATTAGAGTTTCATGAAAAACTGAAGGGCATTTTAGAACTTGCTGCCAGACAAAATAGCAGAATTACGACAGAAGAAGTCGAGAGATATTTTAAGGAAGATCAATTATCGCAAGAGCAGATAGAGCTCGTTTATGAGTATCTCATGTCACAAAAGATCATAGTGAAAGGCTATGAAAAAGAAAACAGTCGAAAAACTGATGACAAAGAGCTCAAAATGGATGCAGACGAGGAAGCTTATTTAAAAGAATATTTAAATGATCTAAAGGCATTAAAACGAGCAAAGCCAGGAGAGAAAGATATGTTATTCGGGCGCTTGGCATCCGGAGATACTTTGGTGAAAGCGAGATTGACAGAAGTTTATCTTGAAGAAGTTGTTGAGATTGCAAAAGAACTATATCATCCGGAAATCTTTTTTGGAGATCTCGTGCAAGAAGGTAATGTCAATCTTATGCTCGCACTTGAGGGACTGACAGAATTCGACAATCCTGAAAAAGCCGTTTTATGTGAAATTCGCCAGGGTATCACAAGCCTTATAGAAGAGCAGACCGAAGTGAAAAAACGAGGTCAGAAAATGGTAGAAAAAGTCAGTGCGTTGGATGAGGCAATCACAAAACTTACTGATGAACTCGGGCACAAAGTCACATTTGAAGAGTTGATGGTGTATATGGATATGTCGGAGCAGGAGATCAAAGATATCATGCGGTTGGCGGGAGAAGAGGCAGAAGAAGGATAAAAAACATCAAACGAAAGCGTCAGAGGGTTTTTAAAAACCCTCTGACGCTTTCGTTTGATGTTTTTTAACTTTTTAATTTTCAATTTTTTCTTCGTTTTCATCTTCCTTGCGATGTTGGTTTAAAAAGTCTTCGCTAAGGTAAGCATGTACGAGTTCTACTCGATTCTTATCCATCTTTTCTACGACAAGGCGGATACCATTGGTAGTTACAACTTCGTCTCCGGTTTCCGGCATACGGTCGAGCAGCTCGATGATGAAGCCTCCCAAGGAGTCGTAGTCTTCTGATTCTAAACCAAATTTTAATTCGTCATCCAGGTCGTCCAGATTGGTGGAGCCTTCGATGATATATTCTGAATCGTTAATTTTTCTGATATTTTCTTCTTCATTTTCATCGTACTCGTCGTGGATCTCTCCGACAATTTCTTCGAGGATGTCTTCTAATGTGATAAGACCGGCGGTTTCGCCGTACTCATCAAGAACGATTGCAATATTGAATGAGGCTTCCCTCATTTCCACGAGTAATTCTGAAATATTTTTATATTCGTATGTGAAATATGGTTCGCGGAGAATATTTTTTACATGGAAATCTCTTTTGTTGTCGAACAAAAGAAGATCTTTCATATTGATTGTTCCGATTACGTTATCTGTGGTTTCTTCGTAAACAGGGAGTCGTGTAAATTTGTCTTCGCGGAAAATTTCAAGCAGTTCTCCGTAAGTGCTTTCTACATCTGCAAAAGTGACATGGATACGCGGAACCATGACATCTTTTGCCTTGGCGTCTCCTAAATCGAACACATTATAAATCATCTCTTTTTCTTCTGATTCAATGACGCCGTCTTCGTGGCTGACATCTACAATTGTACGCAGCTCTGTCTCTGTCATAAGGTCATTTTTGGCATTTGGGTCAATTCTTAATAAGAATAAAAGACCTCTGGAAAGGCTGTTGACTATGAAAATAAATGGTGTCATAAGTTTCATAAAGAAACTGATGATCGGAGCATAAATAAGCGCCATTTTTTCTGCATGGATCGTAGCCATTGTTTTTGGTGTGATCTCACCAAAAATCAGAATCAGTAATGTGATAATAAATGTAGCAATACTGACTGCGTAGCCTCCGAAGCTATATGCGATTGTCGCTGAGATAGAAGCGGAAGCTGTGTTCACCAGATTATTTCCGATAAGGATGGCGCTAAGCATCTTTCCGGAATCTTCCGTGATTTTTAAAACGGTAACAGCACGTTTGCTGCCTTCTTCTGCCAATGATCGCATACGGATTTTGTTTACAGTGGTAAGAGAAGTCTCCGCTGATGAGAAAAATCCGGATAACAGTAATAATACAACTAAAGTTACAATTTGTATGACCGAACTCGAGTCCAATGATATGTTCACTCCTTCTTAAAAAATAAAAATGTTTGCCGGATAATCCGGTTGAATATACAAATTTTACTATAACGTATTTTAAATATTTTTGCAAGGTTTTGCATATAAGAAGAAGGATAAAATAGGTTATGAAAGGGCGCTTTACTTTGTGGAAAGTTTGTTGTATGCTAAGAAACAGAAAGAAAAACAGGAGACATCATTTATGACGATAGATTTTAGAAAAGAATTGATAGAAATAACAGAAGAAACAAGAGTGCAGGCGCAGGAGCCGATGAGCAGACATACAACATTTCGTCTTGGCGGAAATGCGGATTATCTGGTAGATGCAAAGAATGCAGACGAGGTGAAAGCTCTGATAGACCTGTGTAAAAGGGAGAATGTTCCGTTCTATGTTATAGGAAACGGCAGTAATATTCTCGTAGGAGATAAAGGATACCGTGGAGTAATTATCCGGATTTTCAAGCATATGAATGAAGTGTGGGTAAAAGAATGCGTAGTTTATGCGCAGGCGGGCGCACTGCTTTCTAAGATTGCAAATGCAGCATTGGCAGAAAGTCTGACAGGATTTGAATTTGCGGCAGGGATTCCGGGGACTCTAGGAGGCGCTGTTGTAATGAATGCGGGAGCATATGGAGGAGAATTGAAAGATGTGCTGCAGTGGGCGGAAGTAGTTACAGACGACGGAGAGATCCTAAGATTATCTGCGGAAGAACTGGAACTAGGGTATCGTACCAGTATTATTGCCAAAAAAGGTTATGTTGTTCTTGGCGGCGCAATACAGTTACAAAAGAGTGATAAAGATAAGATTAAGGCACAGATGGATGATTTGAAGGAACGCCGTATCACGAAGCAGCCGCTGGAATATCCAAGTGCAGGGAGTACGTTTAAACGTCCGGTGGGATATTTTGCGGGAAAGCTTATTGATGATGCAGGGCTTAGAGGTTTTAAGCTCGGCGGAGCACAAGTGTCACAGAAACATTGCGGATTCGTGATCAATACGGGAAATGCAACGGCAAAAGATGTTGTGGATTTAATAGAAGAAGTACAAAAAAGAGTAAAAGGAAACGCAGGCGTAACCTTAGAAACAGAAGTAAGACGATTAGGAGACTTTTAGATGAGATTTGTGATTGTGACCGGTATGTCCGGTGCAGGAAAAAGTACAGCGCTTAGGATGCTGGAAGACGCAGGGTATTTTTGTATTGATAATCTTCCAATCTTGTTGATTCCGAAACTTGCAGACCTTTTGCTGATGCCAAATTCTGAAATTAATAAAATCGCACTTGGAATTGATGTAAGAAACGGGGATGCATTGAAAGAGATTGCAAAGACATTGGAAAATCTGGAACAGTCAAGCCTTGAGTATCAGATTTTATTTTTGGAAGCCAATAACAGAGTGCTTGTGAAACGTTATAAAGAGACGAGACGTAATCATCCTTTGTCAAAAGAGGGGCGTGTGGATGAGGGCATTTCAGAAGAAAGAGTAAGACTTTGGTTTTTGAAGCAGAAGGCGGATTATATTATTGACACGAGTCAACTTTTAACAAGAGAGCTGAAAGAGGAAATCAATAAGATTTTTGTGAAAAATAAGGAATTCAAGAATCTTTATGTCACTGTACTTTCATTTGGCTTTAAATATGGAATTCCTAATGATGCCGATTTGGTATTTGACGTTCGGTTTCTGCCTAATCCGTATTATATAGAAGAGTTAAGGCCATTAAGCGGAAACAATGCGGCAGTTCATGACTATGTTATGGCAAATGAAAAATCTTACGAATTTCTGGAAAAATTAACAGATATGATGAAGTTTTTGATTCCGAATTACATACAAGAAGGAAAACATCAGCTTGTAGTAGCAATCGGATGTACCGGGGGAAAACATCGTTCGGTCACATTGGCAAATGAATTGTACCGTACATTGGCTTGTGAAGAAGAATATGGCATTCGGATTGAGCATAGAGACATAGAGAAAGATGGGATTACGAAAGCAAATTAACGGCAGGTGTAGAAATGTCATTTTCGGGAATGGTAAAAGAAGAATTATCAATGCAAAAAAGCAGAGCGAGACATTGTCAGATTGCAGAGCTTTCAGCAATCATTAGTATGTGTGGCAATGTGATAATTGACAGCAGAGACAATTATAGATTGAAAATTTGTACAGAAAATATTGCTGTTGTAAGAAAAAGCTTTACATTGATTCGAAAAGCATTTAATATAAGAACTGATATTGCAGTTCGGACAAATCGAGGGAATGGAAATATATCCTATTTGCTGGCGGTGAAAGATCCAAGTGAGGCACAAAGGATTCTGGAAGCAGTCAAACTTCGAAGTGATAATGGCGATATATATGAGGAACTTTCTGTTGTAAGAAATGTCGTGATACAGCAAAGCTGCTGTAAAAGGGCATTTATCCGAGGCGCATTTTTAGCGGGCGGATCTATGAGTGATCCTCAAAAAGCATATCATTTTGAAATTGTATGCGCAGCAGAAGCTAAGGCAATGCAGCTGAGAGATATTATCAATAGTTTTGATCTGGATGCAAAGATAGTAAAGAGAAAAAAAGCATATGTGGTGTATCTGAAAGAAGGAACACAGATCGTAGACGTACTGAATGTGATGGAAGCACATGTGGCGCTTATGAACCTGGAGAATATTCGTATTTTGAAAGAGATGCGGAATTCTGTGAATCGGAAAGTGAATTGCGAGACGGCGAACATTAATAAGACTGTTTCCGCAGCGGTGAAGCAGTTAGAAGATATTCAGTATATCAAAGATACAGTTGGATTTGAGAAATTGTCAGAAGGACTTTTGGAAGTTGCGCTCATGAGATTGCAGTATCCGGAGGCGACCTTAAAAGAGTTGGGGAGTTTGCTGACAACGCCTGTGGGCAAATCAGGGGTGAATCACAGGTTAAGGAAATTAAGTGAAATTGCCGAGAAGGTAAGGGAAAACAAGGAGGTACATTATGATTAGGAAACCAATTACTGTAAGGGCTGAGGAAGGATTAGATGCAAGACCTATTGCTTTGCTTGTTCAGGAAGCAAATCAGTATACAAGTAAGGTGTACGTTGAATTCCAGAATAAGAAGATTAATGCAAAAAGCATTATGGGCATGATGAGTCTTAGCCTTGGCAGCGGTGATGAATTTATGATAGTGACAGAAGGAGACGACGAGAAGGAAGCTGCCGATGGCATTGAAGATTTCTTTACAAATACAAAATAATCTTTGAAAAGATTGTGCTCAGGCGCAATCTTTTTATCTTATAGGAAATACCTTGTCACGCTAAAGCGTGAAAGCTTTTCCTATAAGACAAAACCCTCCGGGAGGATACGCACTCGCGTGAGCGGAAGCAGTCAGC
>ERZ808035.436-NODE-436-length-38069-cov-6.356891_pt1 | contig 38069 bp, 40 predicted proteins | sample MGYA00380189_ERZ808035 | MGnify/ENA primary metagenome ERZ808035 (study PRJEB31490, sample SAMN06133407) | mouse gut metagenome | isolation source: M5_1 | host: mice | place: China: Chengdu | collected 2015-05 ...
TGTGTGCATCATCGTTGCAATTCACACTGGATAACCGTAAATTAATGCGAAATCTGGCATAGGTGTGAATTGTAACTATGTTAGTTACGGCTCATGCAGGACTTGGCATTTACTGCTAAGTTCGCACGGAAACGTATATATCGCAAGTAAAAATCCATTTGCAAAGCAAATTTTGCATATTATATGCTATAATAGCCGCAGAGGAAAAACAAGCGACGGGAAGCGGCATTTTTCCAGCGGCTGCGCCTGAATTTGCAGATTGGGCAGGAACGGGGGATTTTTATGGACAATAATAAAGTGTTTGCAATGAAGCTTTCGAAGATTTACCCGCTGCTGGTGCAGAAGGCGGTGAAGAAGAACCGTACGAAGCAGGAGGTTGATGAGGTGATCTGCTGGCTCACGGGATATGATGAGGACGGGCTGTGCAGGCAGATTGAGAATGACGTTGATTACGGCGCGTTTTTCGAGCAGGCGCCCTGTATAAATCCGAACTGTACGCTGATCACGGGCACCGTGTGCGGGGTAAGGGTTGAGACCATACAAGATCCGCTTATGCAGAAGATCAGATATCTGGATAAGCTGATTGACGAACTGGCGAACGGGCGGCCCATGGAGAAGATCCTGCGCCAGTAATCAAAAGGGTGGTGAAGCGCAAATGAAAGGGTTTGAGAGGTCAAACCAGTTATTTTCGCTCTGCGGTTTGAATTGCGGGCTCTGCTCCATGCACCTGGGCGGGCATTGCCCGGGCTGCGGAGGCGGAAGCGGAAATCAGTCATGTAAGATCGCCAGGTGCAGTCTGGAACATGGCAAAATAGAGTATTGTTGTGAGTGCGGAGAATATCCGTGCAGTCACTATGAGTTGATCGGCAGCTTTGATTCCTTCATCACGCACAGACATCAGAAAGAGGATCTGCGCAAAGCGATGCGCATCGGCATAGAGAATTACAATGCCGAGCAGAAAGAGAAAGCGGAGATTCTGCGTATACTGCTGGCTGATTATAATGACGGACGAAGAAAATCTTTTTATTGCGCGGCGGTCAATCTTCTGGAATTGACGGATATTAAGAACATCATGAAACAGATCACAGAAAACGGAACCCTTGCCGGTCTGACGGTCAAGGAAAAATGTTCTTATGCGGCCGGTTTGTTTGAGCGTACAGCCAGAGACAAAAATATAGAATTGAAACTCAGAAAAAAGTGAAATGAGGTATGCAATATGATCGATCTGCAGGATAAAAATTATGCTCCTGTATTAGAAGAAGTGGGAGAATATGTGGGTAATCCGGTATTTATGAAGTTTTGTACGGAAATAAAAGAGACTTATGGCTGCAGTGAAAAAATAGAGTACAGTTGCTGCAGCATGGAGCCGGGATGGAATGTCAAGTTCAAGAAGGCGGGACGGACCTTGTGTACCCTGTACCCGAAAGAGGCATATTTTACGGTGATGGTCGTGGTTGGTCTTAAGGAAAAAGAAGCCGTGGAGAAAATTCTGCCGGAGTGTACCGCCAGACTGCAGGAAATATACGCACAGACGCAGGAGGGAAACGGACAGAAGTGGCTTATGATCGATCTGGAAGATCAGGACAGTGTGTATCAGGATGTTTTCCGGCTGATTGCAATTCGCAGGGGAAAGCAGGTTGAAAAATAAGTCTGACATGGCTGACCGGATATATCGGGCCGGGATGCCTGACGGAACATAGATGGTTGAGGAGGAGAAGGAAAACATATGCTGAATCTGTTATCAAGTCTGGACGATAACATACTGCTCTTCTTTCAGGAGGCAATCAGGAATCCGGTTCTGACGCCGATCCTGAGGGTGATTACGACGCTTGGAAACGGTGGAGCAATCTGGATCGTGTTGACGATTTTTATGCTGTTACTCCCGAAAACAAGAAAAGTCGGGTTTATGACAACACTGTCATTAATTGGCACGCTGCTGGTGAATAACCTGTTTCTCAAGAATGTGGTGAACCGCACGCGGCCGTATGAGGTGATAGAAGGACTGACCTATCTGGTGCGTGCGCCGGTGGATTCTTCCTTTCCGTCAGGGCATTCGGCCTGTTCCTTTGCGGTGGCCTGTATCATGTTCCGCAGACTGCCGAAAAAGTACGGTGTACCGGCGCTGATCCTGGCAATTCTGATTGCCCTGTCGCGGCTGTATGTGGGAGTGCATTATCCCAGCGATGTGTTGTTTGGAACAATAAGCGGTATTGCTATAAGTTACGGGGCGGAGGCCCTGGCGGCGTGGGTCATGAAACGGAGGGAAGCAGGCCCTCACACAGAAATGCTGCGGCATGGAGGTAAGAATGAAAATGATAATTAATCTGGCGGGACGTAGTGCAGTGGCTGTTCGTTTTTTTATTGCCCTGGCAGTTGTTTTGTCCGATGTTATGTGTGCAACAGTAGCCTATAACTATTGTGCATTTCAGTGGGGCGGCAAATATGAGGGATGGAGTGCACCGCCGGATGTGGCTTTTGTATCCGGGATTCCGTATGCGGTGGGGATTGTGATATGCCTGATTCTGGCACGGATCTGTCATAAGAGAGAACAGAAACAGAGAGAAAGATGAGAAAATGACTGCCTGCTATCCGGTGCCGGAGCAGATCAACGGTTATGAGTATGAAGCGGCAGCCTGTGCGCGGGCCATTAGAGCCGGGCAGACAGAATGTGAGGAAATGCCGCACAGCGAGACACTGCGGCTGATGCGCATCTTAGATACGGTCAGGGAGCAGTGGGGATTTAAGCAGCAGCGTAATTCTTGAGGAGGCGATTTAAACATATGACAAAGAGCATGACAGAAGGGAAACCTTTGCCTTTGATTCTGCAGTTTGCGGTTCCTTTGTTGATCGGAAATCTCCTGCAGCAGACATACAATATCATAGATGCCGCTATTGTGGGGCGGATTCTCGGCGCGGATGCGCTGGCAGGTGTGGGCGCTTCCAGCAGTGTCCAGTTTCTTGTACTGGGATTTTGTATCGGCGTCTGCTGCGGGTTCGGGATTCCCATCGCCCGCAGCTTCGGAGCACAGGATTATGACAAAATGAGGAGTGATATTTTTCACGGGATGGCGCTGACCGGAATTTTTGCAGTGGTTCTGACGGTGTTCTGTGCACTGTTATGCCCGCAGATTCTTCAGATTCTGTCCACACCGGATGATATTTATGAAAATGCATACAGATATCTGTTTATCATTTTTCTGGGAATTCCCTTTAATTTGCTGTACAATCTGATGTCCGGGATTTTCCGGTCTGTGGGAGACAGCAGGACGCCCTTTATGTTCCTTGCTTTTGCCACGGTGTTAAACATCGGACTGGATCTGTTTTTTATTGTGGTGCTTCATCTGGGCGTTGCCGGCGCGGCGGCGGCTACGGTGATGGCTCAGGCGCTGAGCGGGATTCTGTGTTTTATTTATATGAGGAAAAAGATGCCGGTTCTGCATCTGGGGCGGGAGGACTGCCGATGGTCGGGTGATACGGTGAAACTGATGCTGTCTATGGGACTTCCCATGGGACTGCAGTATTCCATTACCGCAATCGGAAGCATGGTGATGCAGTCGGCCAACAACGGTCTGGGAAGCGTCTATGTCTCCGGTTTTACGGCGGGTGCGAGGATCAAACAGTTTGCCATGTGTCCTTTTGATGCGCTGGCTACAGGTACGTCTGTATTTTGCAGTCAGAATCTGGGTGCGGGTAAGATGGAGCGCATAAAGACAGGGATTAAGCAAGGCACGGCGGTGGGAATCCTGTACGGGTTGTTTGCGGGATTGGTGATCATCTTTTTCGGCAGGACATTGTCCCTTCTGTTTGTTTCGGGCGAAAATGGGGCAATTCTGGATGCGTCTGCCAGATATCTGAGGTGTATGGGGTATTTTTTCTGGAGTCTTGGTATTCTGAATGTCTGCCGTATGTGCACACAGGGGCTGGGTTTTTCGGTGCGGGTAGTGTTTGCCGGACTGCTTGAGATGGCGGCAAGGTGCGTGGTCAGCCTGTTTTTTGTGCCGGTGTTCGGATTTACGGCGATCTGCTTCGCGGATCAGTCGGCATGGCTTTCGGCTTGTATCTACATCGTGCCGACTTGTATGCACTGCGTAAAACTGTGTGCGGATAAGCTGAAGAATTATGATGTGTAAAAAAATACATATTTTATGATAACTTCAAAATGTTTTTCGGCTGATACTGATAATAGATTATACTGTTTTGCAGAAGCGCTGCTTTTGGATGGGGTATTGGCTTGTGTCAGGGTTTCTGCGTGAGACGCATTTCAGGAAAAATGTTTCTTTCGGGAAAGATGAAGCAGGCAAAGCGATCTGAAAAGATGTCTGTGTATATGCCAGATGAAATGATAACACGTAAATAAAAAGCGGACAGTATGTAAAAGGAGAAATCACATCATGCACTTTGTAGACGCCAAAGGAATCTTATCAGCGCATAACGGCATGAATCTGTACCGCGGCTGTTCGCATGGCTGCATATACTGCGACAGCCGCAGTGAATGCTATCAGATGAAGCATGATTTTGAAGATATCGAGGTAAAGCAGAATGCGCCGGAACTGTTAGAGCGGGCGCTTCGCTCCAAACGGAAAAAATGCATGATCGGCACAGGGGCGATGTGCGATCCGTATATGCACTGCGAGGAGGAGCTTCGGCTGACGAGAAGATGTCTGGAACTGATCGACGAGTACGGATTCGGCGTCACGGTGCAGACGAAATCAGACCGTATTCTGCGGGATCTGGATCTTTTGCAAAGCATTAACCGCAAGGCAAAATGTGTGGTGCAGATGACGCTTACAACATATGACGAAGATTTGTGCCGCATTGTGGAACCGAAGGTGTGTACGACGCATCGTCGGTATGAAGTACTGCAGATTATGAGGGAAAACGGTATTCCCACAGTAGTGTGGCTGTCGCCGGTCCTGCCTTATATCAATGACACGCGGGAGAACATCGAGGGGATTCTGGCGTATTGCCGGGAAGCCAATGTGTACGGGATCATTTGTTTCGGGATGGGCGTGACTTTGCGGAAAGGGGACAGGGAATATTTCTATGCCGCACTGGACAGACATTTTCCGGGAATGCATGAGAAGTATCACCGCCGGTTCGGGTACGATTATGAAATTCCAAGCGAACGGTCGGGAGAACTGATGAAGTACTTTCGGGATTTTTGCAGGAAAAATCATATTGTCAGCGATGTGGAGAAAGTGTTCGCCTATCTGAGTGAATTTCCGGAGAATAAGGGGTATGAGCAGTTGTCGCTGTTCTGAAAAATGTCATAAGAATATGGAAGTTTTAGAAGCTTTTAAGGAGATGAGCAGGTACAGACGAGACTGTAAAAGGGGCGAGATGATCGCCCCCCTTTGATATCTAATCCTTCTTTAATAATTGTGTCATTTTATCAACCATCTCATTGATTGCACCTGCCTGTGTGGCAACTTCTGATGTGTCATCGGCATTACTTTCCGCCATTTCATTGATTGCATTGAAACGTTCATTTTCCTCTCTGACACTTGCAGCAATATCCTGATTGATGGAAATCGTTTTATTAATGACTTCCGACTGCTTTCCGTGTGCTTCGCTCATGGTATTGATTGTTTCCACAGATGTATTTAATAACCCGGTCATATCCTGTATGCTCTGGAATACATTCTGGAAATATTCGTTTTGTGTACCGAGTTTTACAGAGTTTTCATTTACCTGTGCAGTAATATCTTTGACATTCTGCTGTACTCTTTCTATCACTGATTGCACAACCTGCAATGACTGCTGTGTGCTGTTTGCCAGATTCCCTACCTCTGTTGCTACAACAGCAAATCCTCTGCCGGCTTCCCCGGCTCTTGCAGCCTCGATAGCTGCATTAAGTGCCAGTAAATTCGTGGAACTGGAAATATCACTTATGAGATTTAAGGTTACGCCGATTTCCTGTACTGCCTCAGATAACCGTTGTGTTATTTCGGTGGTGGCCTTCATTGACTCAGACACTTCGCCGTTAATGGTATGCAGGTCACCGAGAAGCTTTTCATTCTCGACAGATTTATCCAGCAGATCTTTGGAAACCTGTTCCACCTTTTCAACATTATCTGCAACTACGTTTTCCCATTCACTCAATTCACTGAGATTTGCCATACTTTCGTCCGTCTTTGAACTGAGAAGATTACTGCTTTCAACTAACTGCTCGCTTGTAGCCGCTAATTCCTCGGCAGAGGTACTTTCGTTCTCCGATATCTGTGAAAGTGACAGACCTGCTGTGTGCAGGTTTTCGGATAATGTCTGCACTGCCGCAAGAACACTTGTAACATGTTCGTTGTTCTTTTCCAGTTCGTCTTTCTTTGCATTCACCAGAAAGTGTGCGACAAAGAAAACAAATATGAGCAGTCCCGTCAGAGACAGCGCGAGTGCAACCAGACACATAATAACATCTGTAAGGAACAGTTCATCCTTAACCGGAAGAAGGTCTGTGCCACGAACAAACCAGCCAATAAACAGTGAAACCATACAGGCAAGCCCGCTTATGAGCAGCATTTTAATATCCAGAAAGAATGCCATCAGGATAAGGAAAAAGAATAAAAATCCCCAGAATGTTCTGGTCGGAAGCATGTACAACAGATAATTCCACTGGATTACCAGTACAACTACTGAAAAGATCTTACCGATTCGTAATCTGCCTTCCTTTAAAAATCCTTCTTTATCAAAGGAAGACCTTATGATCAGTATTGCCATAACAAAAAAGGACGAATCCATTATTCCCAGACCGATTGTTGCAAGCCATGGTACTGTAGGATATAATCCAAACATTTTTTCCGTATTAAACATAACAGTAGCGCACATACAGGCACTTACCAATATGATAAGTCCCCATTTAAATACCGTAGATAAATACACCTCAACCGCGGTTTTCTTTCTGTTCATAACAGCTTACATCCTAAAATTCATATAATTGTACAATATAAGATAATCCGGCACCGACAGTACTGATCACAATTCGATTCCCCTGTCCGGCATATTTGTCCCACATCCTGTTCAGGCATAAGATCGGGCAGGTATTTCCGGTATACCCGTATTCCATGCCTAAGAAATGATATTTTTCTTCCGGTATATGCAGAAGTTCAAGCGTTTTCATATTGAATTCGTCACTAAGCTGTGAAAATATGAAAAAATCTATATCATCAACCTGCAACGAGTTATTATGTAACACTTCCGTTATCATATCGTGCCAGACTTGTAGCAAAAAATCCATTTTAAACGGATTCCAGATTAATCGTTTCTCATTTGGTTCTATAGCTTTCAGCGGAACTTTTGCCATTCCACATCCCGGATATGTCACCTGCCTGTAATACTGTGCATCCACATTGACTTTTGTTTCCAGAAATCCTCTGGCTTTCTCTTCTTCACAGCTTTCCAGTACGATACAGGCGGCCGCATCCGCAAATGTCCCGTATACCACTGTGTCAGACCATAACGCAATCGGTGTGATGCAGAAACAGCCGACAATCAATGCTTTTGAAATATCCGATGTTTTCATGTACTTATATACAACATCCATTCCCTGGATCATTCCGGTACAGTTTGAATTCAAATCAAATGCAATTTTCACATTTTGCAATGTTTCTCCGTATAGACCGGTCAGAGTCATTGCATTAGACGGAAATAAATATTCGGGAGTATCCGTACAAACCACAAGCATCTCAATACTCTGTAAGTCTATATTGTGCTTTTTGATACAATCATCAATTGCATTCCGGCACATGGTTATTGTATTTTCGCCTTCCGAGATAAAATATCGTTTCCGTCTGCCTAAATGGTTCATCAGACCATGGGCATTGAGGCCCTGCTTTTCAAAATGCTCGTCCAACTGCTCATTATAAACTTTATTAGACGGAATATATACACCAGTCCCCTTGATTAAAATATTTTTCATAAGCATAACCTCCGACTTTATGACATCAGATCATCCGAGCTATAACCTACATATAAATTCTATATACACCTGCAACGCATTTTCATTGGAGGTTCTCCACAAAAAAATGTCGTTTATCATATGATATGATAAACAGCACCTTCCATGGCATAGAGGAAATTCCTACACATGTTCGATAAAACGAATCTCGAAAAGCAGTCTTCTTATTTTCATATATTCTATAAATAACAAAAAAAGACAGCCTGTACGTTCTTATGTTGTATGCGAACATATTTCTTTTATTTTACATAGCTGTCAGATTCTTTATGCTGTAATAGCCATATTGTACCATCGTTGTGCATTTCTGTCAAATTTTTAGCGGATTTTTAGCGATTTTTCTACATTTTCGGCGTTTGTAATATTTTATATGAGATATTTCTATGACATTTGCCCATATCAGCTTTTCTGCCTGCAGAGATACGAGGCAGCTTTTGTGTGCATTAATTTCTGCGATTTACAACAAATAATTGTTAATATTGCCAGTGAATGTGAAATCTAACGTGGTGTGAATTATAATGAGATGGTTACAGGATGAGCTCCGGGGTTGTTGTACAGATTTGGTGAGTATGCTATTCTTTATTTAGTGAGAAAAATGTGCGGACAGGAATTAGAGCCTGATGCTCCGAGAGAGAATCTATGCAATGACTGCAGTCTTTGCGTGAAGGCATGTCCCGTGGGCGCGCTGGAAGAGCGGGAACTCAGGCAGCAGACTTGCTGGGATCATGCCTTCGGATATCCGGTTTAACTGATATCCAGTTCTGGCGGGACGTCAATCTCGTCGGATACATATTTTCCGTTTTTCTTCCGCTGCCGGACGCACTCTGTTAAAAGATACTCAATCTGCCCGTTCACGGAGCGGAAGTCGTCTTCCGCCCATGCGGCAATTGCATCATAAAGCTTTGCGGATAATCTGAGGGGCACTTGCTTCTTGCCTGAATCTCCCATGTAATCCTCATTTCTGCGCACAGTTTCATTGCGCTGATTTATGTTACGTGTAAAATTCTTTTTTTACATTTTCTTAGTATAACGAATCATTACGATCCGGTGTACTAGTACAACGAATATTAATTAACTGACACATTGGCTTGCCTGATTTTTCATCTGCTTCGTTGTTGTCAATCGACGTAGCCACCGCTACGCCTCATTCCTCCGCCTTGCATATGAAATAATCATTCTGCGTCAATGTATCAGAAATTAATTATTCGTTGTACTAGTAGAGACTTCCGGAATTAACCACCGGCTGCGCGTCATGGTTGCCGCACAGGACTACCAGCAGATTGGATACCATGGCAGCCTTACGCTCCTCATCCAGTTCTACGGTGTGGTTCTCATTCAGCCGTTCTAAAGCCATTTCCACCATGCCTACTGCACCGTCCACGATCATTTTCCTTGCGTCGATAATAGCAGATGCCTGTTGTCTTTGCAACATCACTGCGGCAATTTCGGGCGCGTAGGCGAGATAGGTGATTCTTGCCTCGATAATTTCCAGTCCTGCTTCGGCAACTCTTGCCTGAATCTCATCCCGGATCTTAGCGGCAACGATCTCGCTGGAACCGCGCAGACTGCCTTCATCTGCCAGGCCGTCTCCGGTGGTGTCCACGCCCGGTGCCACATCATAGGGATAAATGCGTACAATATTACGCAGAGCGCTGTCGCACTGCAGAGACAGGAATTCTTTATAGTTATCTACGCTGAAGACGGCTTTGGCGGTATCCACGATGCGCCAGGTCACGGCGATGCCGATTTCAACCGGATTGCCCAGACAGTCGTTGATCTTCTGGCGGCTGTTATTTAAAGTCATGACCTTTAAGGACAGTTTCTTAGAGGAGACTTCTGGACTGACGTTGATGGAAGAATCGGAGATGGATACTCCGCCTATGCCTTTTACATCACCGCTCTGGCTCAGCTTTGTATGAGAGGCGGGGTTTACGCCGCTGCAGAATGGATTGACGAAATAGAATCCGTCACCTTTCAGCGTGCCGGTATATTTTCCAAATAAAGTCAGTACCAGCGCCTCCTGAGGCTTTAACACCTTCAACCCGCAGAACAGAAGCCATCCCAGTGCTATAAAGGTCAGACTGATCACAAAAATGGTGATTGTGAGAGGCGTTGATGTTCCGTCGTCCAGGTGAATGATGCCGATGATAAGTCCCGAAATTGCGGCTGCGTACAACAGGAGTGTAAGAAGCAGCATGGGCATACCGTTCTTTTTGCCTTGAATGATTTTCTCTTCTAATGTGTTTTCGTTCATAGTGATCCTCCGTTCTGAAGCGGCAGAAACAAGTCTGTGCTGGCTCATGCAGTCTTTTTCTGCGGTTTTCATGTGAAATTTCTTTTTGATATCATTATGATATCATATTAATTTTAATTGTCAAGAGAGAAATTTAAGTGAATTGGTAACAGTTTCTCTTTATATGGATCATTTTGAGGAACATTGACGAAAGCGGGAGTGAAAATTATAATATAGTGTGGAGAGTCGGTGGGGGAAAGGAAAATTGATATGTCTGTTACCATTTTTACAATGACCCATAAGAAATTTAAAAATCCGGAGGATCCTGTTTATATGCCTTTGCATGTGGGACGGGCGCGGGGAACTGATTATGGTTATGCCGGGGATGACACGGGCGATAACATATCTGAAAAGAACTGCTATTACGGGGAATTGACGGGTGTATACTGGGTCTGGAAAAACATCCGTACATCGGATTATGTGGGTATCTGCCATTACAGGCGGTATTTCTGCACCGAAGAGGGCAGAATTTTCAACGAAAAGGATTATTTATCAATTCTGAAAGATTATGATATTATCACGTCCAAGAAATTAAAATTGAATTTTTCTTATTTTGACGGTTATGCGAGTGACTATAATATCTTTGACCTGGTGACCACAGGCGAAGTGATCCGGCAGATGTACCCGGAATATTATGATGCCTTTGAACGCTTGGTGCATGGGAACGGCACGTATTTTGGAAATATGATGGTCACTTCCAAGGCATTGTACGATGAGTATGCTTCATGGCTGTTTTCCATTTTTGCTGAGGTGGAAAAAAGAATTGATCCCAGCGGATATGATGATTATCATAAGCGTGTTTACGGGTTTATATCAGAGTTCCTGCTCTATGTCTGGGTGAAGGTGAAGGGACTGAAGGTCTGTGAATGTAAGGTCGGGATGACCACCGAGAAATATGAGACGGGACAGATGAAGGAGCGATTGTCTGCATTTTTCCGGATGGGAGATCTGGACGGGGCGAAGGAATATTTTCTTGGTGTTTTGGAAAAAAGACCGGATGTACTGATGGAGGCATCGGACATTACAGGAGAACTGAAGCTGTCTATGCAGGTGATCGCCGTCTGTGAATTGGAGCGGCAGACTTACGGGGACAGTGTGCTGGACAGGATGCTGCGGGAGTGTGAGGACAGCCTCATGCATCACAATATGCAGGAAGACACCGGAAGCATTGCGCGACGGAATACCGGAGAAGAGAGTGGGGATTCAGGATGCGGCCGGAACCGGAAATATACAGGACAAACTGTTGAAAAGGACGGATTGTTTGAGGAACTGATGGATTATTTTAACAGGCTGAATGAGGTGGTCAATGCCTGCAAAATAGGACAACCCGGTGAAAAGGAACTGACTTTTCTGCAGAAGACACCGATAACAGATATTGCCATAGAAGCTTCCGCCAGGCTTTTTATCGCGGAGGATGAGGAGGTGGAGAAGGCTGTCGGGAATGTAAAGCGGTATGAGCGGGCAGAATCTCATTTTTCAGAAAAAGAAACCCCGGCAGTTTAATGCCGGGATCTTTTTAACTTTCAACGAGTACGGAAGTGTCAACGGAAGGGTCGTTGGCATCACCCTTGACTTTGCCTGCATATTCAAGAGTTCCTTCTTTGGTGTATCTATAGAAGTGACTGTAATAAATATAATTGTCTCCTTCCAGTTCACCGGATACAAACATAAGCTCCACGTAATCATCATCAGCGTCCAGATCATAGAGTACAGGTTCTGCCCAGGTGGAGATAAATGTTGTAAGCTGTTCCCGGATCGTTTCATCTTCTTCAATAAAATCGACATCATTTATGACCAGATGAGGATGGGTTTCATAGATGCCGTCTTCATTGGCAATGTATTCCATGTAAAGGGAAATGGAATCTTCCAGTCCATCACCGTTCAGGTCATAGGCGTAGGTATAGTCAGTGTTCGGGGCTGATGAATTATCCTGACCGGGATAGGTTTCACCGTACTGCAGTTTCAATACAAATCTGCCTGAATAAGCATAGGACTCTTTGAATCCCATATCGGACAGGTCGCTGTAAGGAATAATGAATTCGATGGTGCCTGCAACATAGGGACCAAGGGCATAAGGATTGCTTATGAAAATCAGGCCGGACGGGGACAGATACCACGCGTCATCGGCATACAATACGGATTCCAGTGTTCCGTTGGTAATGTCGTCGCTTGAAAACATGCGGACTGAATAGGCATCTGTCTTAGCCAGTTTCTGGTTATAAGCCAGCGTATCTTCGCGGAAAGCGGAAGGATCATCGCTGAGATCAGAAAAACTGAGCAGTTCACCGGTTTTGGCATTATAATTGACACCGTGAGTAATATAATTATCGTGGGCACCGCCGGAAAAAGAACCGTAAGTTATGGTAAAGGAGATGATACTGCTGTCGGCCCGGATCGTTTTAAACGTCAGGCTCTCACTGTAGGCCAGCGGCGCATAATCAGCGTCGTTTTCCGTGACGGAAGCAATCATTTCGTCGGCCCAGTCTTCTACTTGTGTGTCGGCATTGGCGGAATCGACGCGGGCCCGGATGTCGGCATTGATCTTTTCGGCGGCTTCCATGTTACCGTCCATGGACACAATAGGATATTCACAACTTTTGTAAAAATATACCGTGCCGTTTTCGGTGGTCTTGTTATTTTCCTCTTTGTGCATTTCTATTCTTAAATTAGATTTCTTGCTACTGACAGAAGTGTCATTTGTGGGTGTGCTGCTGTCTTGCGTACCGTCATGGCCGGTTGAAGATCCGCCGGAGATTCCATCAGCTTTGGGGTCAGTGGATGTGCCACTGTCGGATGCCTGGGGAGCATCTGTTCCGGTAATTTCTTCTCTATTTGTATCTGTGGTATTTTCCCGGTCTGTGCCGCAGGCTGTGCAGAGCAGTGCGGTACATAAAAACAGGGCCAGTAATCTGCCGGATTTATGTTTCAATATATTTTTTCTATGCATCTGGTTAGCTCCTCTCCGGCTGACAGATATGTCATATTTCAGCCGCATAAAAGTGATTTGTTGTTGTATCAGTATGACACGACATCCGGAGAATAACAAGACCGGAATATGAAATGATGCAAAAATGATGCAAATCAATCTATGGGAAATCGTGTTTGCAGGTTTTTCATTGCGTGCCATCCCGGAAGGTGCATTAAACGAAAAAACAAATATTTTAAATACTGCTTGCCAAATTTTGTGCGTGGTGTTAACATTTTATGAAAGCATATATTCTTTGATCTTAGATCAGTATAGTGATTTGCATTTACCGGGGCGTTCCGGGCTAAGTCTCTGTCTTTGAATAGAGCCGTGAGCGTGCAGTATCATAATACGCTGATCTTCTAAATATTCTTTGTACATTTCAGAAATCTATGCTTTTATTCACAAACTATAACGGGCAGGAGGTTTCTGAGTATCTCCTGTACACAGGAGGTAAAAATATGGAAAAGGATTTGAAGAAAAAGGGATATTTCTATGATCCTGAACGCTTTGCTGATTTGATTAACGGTGTGGTATGTTCGGGGAAAAGCGTATTGTCTGCATCCGGTTTAACGGATCAGGATTCGCAGACCGGATTCTATTGTTCGGAGGCAAACAGCGGAAAGGAGTATGGGGCGAAGAAGAAACAGCGGTATAGGGATCTGGTCAGAAAAGCAGCTTTTGGGGTTAATTTTATGGTGATCGGGATTGAGAATCAGGAAGAAGTACATTATCTGATGCCTCTAAGGAGCATGGCCTATGACACTGCAGAATATGAGAGACAGGCTGCGCTGATCAGACGCCGGGTAAAAACAGGCAGTGGCATAACTGCCGCAGAGTTTTTATCAGGTTTTACGAAGGAAAGCAGACTGAGCCCGTGCTTTACTTTGATACTCTATTACGGGAAAGAATGGGACGGAGCCAGAGACCTGCACGGAATATTGGATTTTACGGGCATTCCACCGGAACTGCGGGACAAGGTTAACAATTACAGTATATACGTCTGCGAAGTAGGGAAATTTGAGAATACAGAGGTTTTCCAGACGGACATTAAACAGGTATTTGACTGTGTCAGGTGTGCTGAAGATAAAGAAAAAATGTATGAGCTGATCATGAGCGATCCGGCATACCAGCAGCTGGATGAGGACACTTATGATATCATAGCCGAATACACAAAAACAGACGAGCTTATAAATATGAAACAATACAAACAGGAAGGAGGAAAAGTCAATATGTGTAAAGCAATCGAGGAAATGATCGAGGATGGCCGCATGGAGGGCATAAATCTGGGATTTAAGCAAGGAATAGAACAGGGAATAGAACAAGGAATAGAACGGGGAATTAAGGCGATAATTGAGACATACATTGAATTCGGAAGTACGAAGGAGATGGCGGCGGACAGGCTGATGGCCAAATTTCATCTTGAAAGGGATGAGGTGGAAAAGTATATGAAGCAATATTGGACAGTGGAATGTGGACAATGACTTTCAGGCATGTATTCATGGGTCTGCATTTAATAAATAATAAAGCTTTTCAACCTGCAGTCTTTGTGTTATAATGCGAGTCGAGAATTGAATTGTGCATATATATGCAGAATATGCATACACAGGCATTGATGAGGTTCAGGCTTTAGAAAAAAGTTCAGAATACAGGAATGATTCCGGCGGGCGAAAGGATGACGACAGATGACAGGCATTCAGGCATGGTATACCGATATAAGCGAACTATTTTATAAATGTTTTATCAGAGAAGATAGATATAAGCTGCTGCTTGAGGGTGTCGGCGTCACGATCAAGGTGTCACTTCTGGCAGTGGTGGTCGGAATCCTGATCGGTATGTTGATCGCCATGTGTAATCTGTCCCAAAAGAAGCTGCCGAGAGCGATCGGCGGAATTTACACGGATGTGATACGTGGTACGCCTTCTGTGACACAGCTTATGATTATTTATTTCGTTATTTTTGCCTCGGTGAATCTGGATAAATGGATCATTGCGGCGATTGCCTTCGGTGTCAATTCCGGCGCTTACGTGTCAGAGATTATCAGAGGCGGTATTCTTTCCGTGGATCACGGACAGACCGAGGCGGGAAGGTCATTGGGGCTGAACGCTTTTCAGACGATGACGAGGATCGTGATTCCTCAGGCTGTGAAAAATATCTTTCCGGCTTTATGTAATGAGTTCATTGTGCTGATCAAGGAGACGGCTATTGTCGGTTACGTTGGCCTGATGGATATCCAGAAAGCGGGTGACTTCATCAAGAGTGCCACATATGAGGCATTTATGCCGCTGGTGGGAACTGCCGTGATCTATTATGTACTGATCAAGATCCTGACGCTGTCTCTCAGACAGGTCGAGAAGCGGCTCAGAAGATCTGATGCCAGATAGACGGCTGTAACAACAGGAGAGGAGAAGATCCGATGATCAAAGTGAAGAACTTACATAAAAAATTCGGTGACCTTACGGTTTTGGACGGAATTGATGAACATATTGCACCGGGCGAGGTCGTTGTTGTGATCGGGCCTTCCGGTTCCGGTAAAAGTACCTTTCTAAGATGCCTTAATTTGTTAGAGACAGCTACCGACGGCGAGATTTATGTAGATGATCAGCAGATCAATGCCCCGAAGGTGAATGTGAATGAAGTGAGACAGAAGATGGGAATGGTATTCCAGCAGTTTAACCTTTTTCCGCATCTGACGATCATGGATAACATTACATTGGCGCCGGTACTTCTTAAGAAAATGACGAAACCGGAGGCAGTGAAAAGAGGACAGGAACTTCTGGAACGGGTCAATCTTGCTGAAAAGGCATCCGCATATCCGGCACAGCTTTCCGGAGGGCAGAAACAGCGTGTGGCTATTGCACGGGCACTGGCCATGAATCCGGAGATTATGCTTTTTGATGAGCCTACTTCTGCGCTGGATCCGGAGATGGTTGGCGAGGTTTTGGATGTTATGAAGGATCTTGCAAAATCCGGTATGACGATGGTGATTGTTACCCATGAGATGGGGTTTGCCAGAGAAGTGGCATCAAGAGTGCTTTTTATCGATCAGGGAAAAGTGATGGAGAGCGGCACACCGGAGGAAGTGTTTAACCGGCCGAAGAATGAAAGAACGAAACTGTTCCTGAGTAAAGTTCTGTAGCGGATGGGGCGGCAGAAGCATTGTGTGTGATATGCTGCATGAATCCATAAATTGCGGGACAAATGAAGACGGTATCAAACTGCCTTTATGTTGTGTTGTTTGATGGCAAAGCAGAAAAGGCGGCTTTAGATATAAGCCGTTGTCTTGAAAACATGTAAGAAGACGGATAACGGCGGATACACAATTTATCTATTTTAGGAGGAGATTATTATGAAAAAAGTGACAAAGACAGCAGCGCTTATACTGGCTATGGCTATGACCGTGTCTGCACTTACAGCATGTGGAGAATCCAGTGCTACAACAGGTGCGGCAGACACAGAGACAGCCGATGATGCGGCGGGCACAACGGATGCAGCAGCTTCTGATGAGGCAGCAGATGCCGGCAGCACAGCAGTTACCAGAACAGAAGGTGTTATAACTTTCGGTACGAATGCAGAATTCCCGCCTTTTGAATTTGTGGCAGGAACAGGTGTGATTGATCAGTATGACGGTATTGATATGGCCATCGCAAAACAGATCGCAGAAGAGAACGGTATGACGGCTGCAGTTGAGAACATGGAGTTTGACTCTTTGATTGTGGCATTACAGAACGGTCAGATCGATGCGGTAATCGCGGGCATGACAGTGACAGAGGAGAGACTGGAAGCCGTTGATTTCTCCACACCTTACTATACTGCAACGCAGGTTATGATCGTGAGAGAAGATTCTGATATCGCGGCAGCAGCCGATATAGCGGACAAGAAAATCTGTGTTGTACAGGGCTATACCGGTGAAGTGTGTGTGAAGGATATGGGTTATCCTTACGAGGCGTTTAAGAAGGGCACAGAGGCGGTTATGGAACTTGTAAACGGCAAGTGTGATGTAGTCGTGATTGACTCTGCGACGGCTCAGAAATATGTAGGCGATAACGCGGGCCTTAAGATCGTGGAAGATTCTGCGGCTTTTGAGTCCGAAGAATATGCGATCGCTGTTCAGAAAGGTAATACAGCCCTTCTTGATATGATCAATAAGGCAATTGATGCAAAACTGGCTGACGGCACAATCTCTGAACTTGGTGTGAAGTACACGGAAGAGGCAGCAGCAGAATAAATTTTTCACACATAAAGGGAGACTACGGCCTGAGCGCGTAGCCTCCCTTTTTTGGGTATAGGAAATTCCTCCCGCTTATTCGAGTTCGCGAAGCGAAACTCGCAAAGTTATTTGCGAAGCAAATTACTTTTGCTACGCTTTCCACCGTGCCAGTGTCGGGAAATATTGCATCAATGCCGCTTTTGCTTCTTCCAGGTTTTTGCAGCGTCCACCTTCTACTTCAAAGGGAGCGCAGAAATCAACCATCTGCTCCAATGTGCAGTCCTGTGCGAAAGCGCTGTCCTTATAGCAGTAGCAGCAGTACATATCGTTTTTGCTCCCGTCCTGTTCGGTTCCGTATTGATTCTCCTGCATCGGCATGCCGCAGCTCTGGCATATTTTCATTTCTGTTTTTGTTTCCATTGTGTAATCCTCCTGTAAATTTTGTACAAATGATCGGCAACAGTGAGACCAAAGGCTTAACTGTTACGGTTACGGGATTACTTTATCATATATAACCTGACATAAGCGTGTCATGTTTTGTGTGAAAATTTTATTTAGATTTTCTTTGCTTCTGTTTTATGGAATTTCCGAGTTTCGTTTCCGACTCCCGGTTTCCGCGCTCAGCGTATCAGATACTTGACAGGAGAAGAAAAAGGCATTATAATGAACAATGTTCACTTTGGAGGTAGGTGCATTTGTATGAATACTGTTGTGACATCCAGGGAGGCCATTCTGGATGTGAGCCGGGAACTGGTCAAAAGACAGGGGCAGGAAGCGGTCAGCATCAGGACAGTGGCTGCTGCCTGCGGGGTTTCCGTGGGTTCGATCTATAATTATTTTGAATCAAAGGCAGATCTTGTGGCGGCGACGGTGGAGAGCGTATGGTGTGATATCTTTCATTTTCCGGAGGATAAAAGCATCTTTGAAAGCTTTATCGGGTGTGCTGAATGGATCTTTGACAGCATGAGGGCAGGCAGTGAAAAATATCCCGGTTTTTTTGCATCCCATTCCATGGGTTTTTCAGGGGATGAGAAAGCGGACGGGACGCAGCTTATGAGCAGATCCTGGGAGCATATCCGAAGCAGGCTTTCCATGGTTCTGATGCACGATAAAAATGTTCGTCCGGGGGCATTTGACGATGTGTTTACGCAGGAAAAATTTGTGGAGATCATATTTTCGCTGGTTATTGCCGCTCTGCTGCAGCAGAATTATGATTTTGCCGGAATACGGGAAATGATCTGCAGACTGATTTATACCTGTGAGTAACATTCGGACAGTGGGAAAAATGGCGGATGACGCTGAACAATGAGAAAGAGAGGAACAATTTATGCAGGCTGTTATGGAAACGTTATTTGACATTGTATATCTGGTATCCGTGATCACCATCGGAATCATGATGATCAAAAAAAGCGGAGAGAACAGACAGTACCGTCTGTTTGGCATTATGGCGGTGGTACTTGGCGCAGGAGATTCCTTTCATCTGGTTCCCCGGGCGCTGGCGTTGTGCACCACCGGACTGGAAAATTATACCAGCGCACTGGGAGCGGGGAAATTCATTACTTCTATAACGATGACGGTTTTTTATGTGATTTTGTATTATGTGTGGCGGATACGGTATGATATTGAAGGACAGAAAATCAAAACGGTTATGGTATATCTGCTGTCGGCATTGCGGATTGTCTTGTGTCTTTTCCCGCAAAATGAATGGCTTAGCGCAGAGGCGCCGCTTTCCTGGGGAATTTACCGCAATATTCCGTTTGCGCTGCTGGGTGCATTCATTATCATATTATTTTTTAAAAGCGCCAGAGAGCAGGAAGACCATGGGTTTAAATATATGTGGCTGACCATCGTACTTAGTTTTGGTTTTTATATTCCGGTAGTGCTTTTTGCCGATGCGGTTCCCGTGATCGGGATGCTTATGATCCCTAAGACCTGTGCTTATGTGTGGACGGTTCTGATCGGTTATTTTGCAATGATCCGCGAGGGAAGTCCGGCTGAAAGGCATTGAGATACCGGGGCTCCACTTTTCATGAAATGCTTTCGTACAGCCGTTTCATTTCCATGATGCGGCGGTGCAGTTCCTGTCTTACCGGTTCCGGTGCAAGCACTTTGGCAGAGGGACCGAAGGACAGGATCATGCCGTAGACCCAGTCGTCCATGGGGCATCGGTAGTGAATCTCAAAATGGCCGTCGGACAGCACTGTGATCTCATCTTCCTCAAAACGGTCATAGACGCGGTAGGCTTCTTTTTTGTGGATCCACAGGATGACTTCCGGCTGAGAATCAGTAGAACTGCCGCCCATGGAACAATCCGTGTCCGCGGGGTCACCGCTTCCCGAAAAAGAACCTGCCGCCGGATCTTCGGTTTCAATAGAATGTCGGGGCACAAAAGCCTCACCTGTTATCTCCACTCTTTTCATGCGCAGTACCTTGAACAGGCGCATAGCCTGTTTTGTACGGCAGAAAGCGCGCACATACCATGTATATTCTTTAAAAAGAAGCTGTACGGGTTCTACACACCGGTGATTCATTTCGCCGTTTTGTCCATAATAGTCAAATTCTATGACCAGATGGTTTAAAACAGCTTTTCGGATCTGATGAAAAAGATCCTTGCGGCATCCGCTCCAATCGGAGAAATCTATGGATACCCAGTTTTCTGATTTGTCCATGAAAAAATCACCCAGCTTACTCAAAATGGCATCATCTTCCTGAGCCCCTGTCTCTCTGAGGCTTGCCAGGGCGGAAAGGATCTGCTGCTGCTCTTCTTTGGAAACCAGCATTTTATTGAGGACAAACTGCTCTGTGAGGCTGATGCCGCCGTTTCTGCCTCTGGCGGCATAAACCGGAATGCCTGCCATACTGAGGGCTTCGACATCCCGGTAAATGGTCCGCACGGATACCTCGAAACGTTCCGCCAGTTCTCCGGCGGTAACAGTCCCCTTATTCATTAATATGTAAACGATGCTGAGCAGCCGGTTGATCATAGGGTTCTCCTTCGTTCTCCTGTCTTTTGTACGTATTATTATGCCACGACAGGCAGAAAAAGACAATGCGGATGATATGATACACATTTTCGAAATTATGCTCTGGATTTTCGTATATGATCCGTAAACTTAAAAAAGATTTTCTTGACAAAATAGATCAATATGATATCATAATGATATCAACAAGAAAAATAAAATTTCTGATTGCGTGATTTGTGTCTGTGCGCTGCCTATTACAAATCCGTCCACGCATATTCTTAATAAGATTAAGACAAAGCAGCGCAGAAATGAGGTAAAAATGCTGGAAATCAAAAATATGACAAAAACTTACAAGGGAAATAAACCGGCGGTAGAAGATCTTTCCCTTCGGGTACGGGCAGGTGATATCTATGGATTTATCGGGCATAACGGAGCCGGTAAGACTACCACAATCAAGAGTATTGTGGGCATTCATGATTATGAACAGGGGGAGATCTGGATCGACGGGATGAATCTGAAGGATGCCCCGCTGGCCTGCAAGAAGATCATGGCATATCTGCCGGATAATCCGGATTTATACGAGTACCTGACGGGAATACAGTATTTGAATTTTATGGCAGATATCTATGAGGTGCCGGTGCAGGTCAGGCAGGAGCGTATTACCAGGGAAGCGCAGGAATTCGGGATCTACGATGCACTGGGAGATCTGATTTCCACATATTCCCATGGCATGAAGCAGAAGACCGCACTGATCGGTGCACTGATCCACCAGCCGAAGCTGCTGATTCTGGACGAACCTTTTGTGGGACTGGATCCTGAGGCGAGCCTGATTTTGAAAAAGAAAATGCATACGATGTGCGAACAGGGCGGAGCGATCTTTTTTTCAACACACGTACTGGAAGTGGCGCAGAAGCTGTGTAACCGCATCGCAGTCATCTCGAAAGGACGGTTGATTGTGGAAGGCAATACAGAAGAACTGACCAGAGACAAATCTCTGGAAGAATTGTTTATGGAGGTGGTTGGACATGCTCAGACAGATCAGGCTGTTGACAAAGATATCCCTGTGTAATCTGTTCGGATTTAATGAATTTCGCTTTTCAAAAGATGAGAAGAAAAAAGGACGGTATCTTCTGCTCGGGGTGTTGTGGTGCTTTTTGCTCATACTTTTTGCCGGGTATCTGGCGGCCATGTGTTACGGGCTTATCACAATGCAGATGGGGGAAATGGTTCCGGCGGTGATCACGCTGGGCATTTCCATGGTCACTTTTATCTTCACCATGATGAAGGCAGGCCCGTTTCTGTTTGACAGGGGAGCCTATGAGAAACAGATTGCGCTTCCGGTGCATACAGGCTCCATCATAGTGAGCAGATTTCTTACCATGTATGCCACGGATATGCTGTTTGGTATGGTAATGATGGCCGCCGGCATGTGGGTATACGGCGTTATGCTGCGGCCGCCGGCAGCCTTTTATCTGTACGGAATCCTGGGCAGTATTTTGATACCGCTGCTTCCGTTGACAGTTGCTTCTGTTGCGGGGGCGCTGATCACGGGCATCACCAGCAGATGGAGAGGAAAAAATATGGCCTCCACGATACTTACCATTGGTTTCGTCTGTGCGATTGTCATCGGCAATTTCCGTATTTCTTCCATGAGAGGAGAAGAGTTTAAAGAGTGGATGGGCGGGCTTGCGGCCATAATGTCCGGGCAGATCAAGAGCATTTATCCGCCGGCGCTCTGGCTGTCGGAAGCGATGGTATATGGACAGGGCGGCAGGTTTGTGTTGTTTGCGGCTGTATCCGCCGGTGTGTTTCTGATCTTTCTGGCTGTACTGCAGCGTTACTATGCAAGGATATGCAGTCTCCTTGGCGTGAATGCGGCGAAACGTGATTTCCGCATGAAAGAGCTGCGTGCCGGATCGGTCATGAGGAGTATGGTACAAAGGGAACTGCGGCATTATTTTTCATCCACGATATATGTGACGAACACGCTGATTGGGGAAATCATGATGGTGCTGGCTTCGGCGGCTGTGCTGTTTGTCGGAAAAGAACAGGTGGAAAGCATGATCGGCATGCCCGGAATTCTGGAAAAGGCAGCGCCTGTCTTACTGGGGATGCTTCCGGCCATGATGCCCGCTACAGCCAGCGCCATTTCCATAGAAGGGAAACAGTGGTGGCTTATGCAGACGCTGCCGGTGACGGAAAAAATGGTTCTGAGAAGCAAGGTGTGGGCAAATATTGTGGTTGCCTTTCCGTTTTATGTGGTTTCGGTGGTGCTGATGCTTATTGCGCTGCGTCCGGGGATTGCGGGGACGCTTGGCCTGATCATCGTGCCTATGGTCTATATCGTCGTGAGCGCCTGGGCCGGAATTATGCTTAACCGCAGGTTTCCGGTGTTTGACTGGGACAATGAGGCCAGAGTAGTGAAGCAGAGTGCCTCCTGCCTGCTGATGTCGCTGATCGGGATCGTAATGGGGGTAGTGCCGCTTGTGGTGGTGTGTCTGTAAGCTGACAGTATTCAAATCTGCAGGAAAATTGTTTTTCATTCTTTATAAAATCTTCATAATTGCCGGGTATGCTGTCCTTAACAACAGGAAAAAGGCTTATAAGTTTTATCCTGAAACATGAAAGGACAGCATACAAATGGATACAATTCTTGAACTGAATGATCTCACTAAAAAATTTAAGAAACAGACGGCAGTGGACCGGTTATCTCTCCGGATTGAAAGAAATTCCGTCTATGGACTGCTCGGGCCGAACGGTGCAGGTAAGTCCACGACCCTTAAGATGCTCACTGGTATGCTTCATCCCACATCCGGCAGCATCCGGTTCGACGGGCATGAGTGGAGCAGGAAAGATCTGGATTCGATCGGCGCGCTGATCGAGACGCCGCCTCTCTATGACAACCTTACCGCGGAGGAAAATCTGAAAGTGCGGACTACCATGCTGGGACTGCCGGAATCACGGATCGGAGAAGTGCTGCAAACCGTTGACCTGACGAATACAGGCAGAAAACGTGCCGGACAGTTTTCCATGGGCATGAAACAGCGCCTTGGCATTGCACTGGCGCTGCTGAATGATCCGCGCCTGCTTATTCTGGATGAACCCGCTAATGGCCTGGATCCACTGGGAATACAGGAACTGCGGGAACTGATCAGATCTTTTCCGGGGCAGGGGATCACGGTAATCCTGTCCAGCCATATTTTGAGCGAAGTGGAAATGACCGCCGACCATATCGGAATCATTGCGGGCGGCAGGCTGGGGTACAGTGGTGCGGCAGATCCCGGACAGGATCTGGAAAAACTTTTTATGCAGGTGGTACGGGATGCGGGAAAGGAGTGTGCGTGATATGTTAGCATTGCTTCGCTCGGAAAAACTTAAAATGCGGCATTCCTTTGGCGGGCTGCTGCCACTGTCTGCCGCTATGCTTCAGATATTCATTTCTCTGATGCTGAGCAGAGGAACGGACTTTTTTACTATTAACGCATGGAACTGGTGGTATACGATGATTCTGCCGGGTATGCTTGCTGTTCTGTGCTACCTGAATATGCAAAAAGAGAAAAAACAGCATTATGCCAATATGCTGTTGACCAGCATCGCGCCGGATTACTGCTGGATGAGCAAGATTTTTTATTGTGCTGTAAAACTGCTGTGTGCAAATCTGATTTTTTTTATCGGTGTATTTGCAGGCGGCCTTCTGTTTGGCGCCTCTGTTTCACCGGCGGCCGGCCTTATGGCGGCAATTCTTCTGAGTGTCTGCTATTTGTGGAGCATACCTTTATATCTTATGCTCAGCGCACGTTTCGGCATGTTTGCCGCTGTCTTTGTATGCATGGGCCTGACCGTCGGAAGTCTGATTCTGCTGGGAGCCACAAAATTATGGTGGCTGTGTCCTGCATCCATACCCTTTCGGCTGATGTGTCCTGTGCTGGGTATCATGCCCAACGGACTGCTTGTGGAACCGGGAAGCCGGTATATGAATCCGGCGGTGATTTTCCCCGGTATACTGTTGTCGCTCCTGTGGTTTGCAGCGTTTACCTTTATGACAGTACGCTGGTTCCGGCGTGCAGGAACGAAATGAAATCTTAGAATGACCAGAAAGGAAATTTACTGATATGCATAATCTGCTCCGTAATTTAAAATCCGAGTATCTGAAAGCAAAACACACCCCGCTGGGCCCGGCTCATATCTTCATTCCCTGTGCAATGGCTGCTGTCTTTTTATGTTATTATGCCGTCACACCCTGGGATTCTTACACAAAAGTACAGGCATATTTTCAAATGATGGGTCTTGGTTACCCTTTTCTGATCGGAACCTTTTGTGCTATAGTAGCAGAGCAGGAGGCATACGCGGGAGCTTTTCAGGTCATACTCTCCGCCAGAGACAGAAAAGCGACATTTTTGTCCAAAGTACTTTTTCTCTTTCTGACAGGTGCTTTTTCTGTTATGCTGGCCTCGGTATTGTTTGGGACGGGATATTGTTTTGTGCTGAGGCAGCGTGTGGTCGCCTGGTCCTTTTACTGGATTGCCGGCCTGATCATGGCGGGAGGAAGCTTCTTTTTGTATCTATGGCATATGTTTCTTGCACTGCGGTTCAACAAAGGAGTGTCTATCGGGCTGGGCATTGCCGGGAGTCTGCTGGCGGCGGTGCTTTTAACGGGATTGGGAGATGGAATCTGGTTTCTGATTCCGGCTGCCTGGGCTTCCAGAATGGTCTGTTCGCTTATGCCTGCATACAGCGCGGAAGGGATTCCGGTCACAGACTGCGGGAAGGCTGCGTGGATCTGCACGGCAGCGACGGTGGCTGCGTTGATGATCTATCGGATATGGAGTGATTGCTGGGACGGAAGGAAAGGGAATGAATGAAACGCCCATGGATGACCGATAATTTGAGTAGAACAGGAGTGTATATGGCAAACATTTTAGTGGTGGACGATGATACGGCGATTCTGACAATGATACGCAGGATTCTGGAAAAGGACGGATATAATGTGACAACAGTGTCAGATTCTGCGTCTGTGAGCGGACAAAAGCCGGAAAGATATGATTTGATTCTGCTGGATGTGATGATGCCGGGAAAAGACGGATTTGCGCTGTGCGAGGAGCTGCGTGCCAGAGTAGACTGCCCGATTCTTTTTCTGACGGCAAAATCGGAGGAGAGCAGTCTGGTGTATGGACTGGAAAAAGGTGCCGATGATTATATCTGTAAACCTTTTGGCGCGGCAGAACTGCGTGCCAGAGTGGCGGCTCATCTGCGGCGGGAGACAAGGGAGCATTTTGCGGGACTTACCTTTGCAGGTTCCCGTTTTCAGCTTTCCGCCCGGCAGCTTCTGGTGGACGGAACAGAGATTGCCCTGACAAAAGCGGAATATTCAATCTGCGAATTTCTGGCCAGAAATCATGGCCAGATCTTTTCCAGGGAGCAGATCTATGAGAAAGTGTTCGGATTTGACGGAGAGAGTGATGAAAAGACAATCACCACCCATATCAAGAATATTCGAATGAAACTGGAAGAACATCATTATGCACCGATCAGGACGGTGTGGGGGATCGGGTATAAATGGGAAGACGCAAAGCTGTGATGGGATATGCATGGGGGATTAAAATGAAAACTGGGACAGGATATGACAAAAAGCGTAAGGAAATCCCTATTGGTTTGTTTTTTCTGAAATACTTTCTGTATATCTTTGCGGGGATTCTGTTGACGGCTGCTTTTTGCGGATGTGCCGTTCTGGGATTGTTCGCCGCTGATCTTGTTTATCCGGCCCGGCATGTGGAAAACCAGGTACAGGCTGCCGCAGAGAGCATTCAGAAGGCTGACCGGGTGACGAAGGAACTGATCCCGGAGCTGTGCCGGTATGTTTTGCTGGATCAGGAAGGCCGTATTCTGGACGGGGACATGAGTGAAAAGGAAGTGGAACATGCAAAAAACGTGATCCGCGGAAAAGAGTTGAACGGCGGTAATTTTTTTGGCGCGGATTTTTATGCCGGAATACCACGCGACGGGGAATACTGCATTGTGCGGTATCAGATTGCTGTACAATATAAATCCGCCCTGCTCAGAAAATACCTGCCCCTGCCGGAAACACTGATAATTATTGTCTTTTTTGTACTTGTTCTGGTGATCATTCTGACGACAGCAGTGCGGTTCAACAGTGTGATCAGGCAGAAGCTGGCGCCTCTGGCCGATATGGCCGACAGGATACAGGGTCAGGAACTGGAATTTGAGATAGCTTACGGCTCCGTAAAAGAAATCAATGCGGTTTTGAAGGCCATGGATGACATGCGGGCAGCCCTGAAAGAGTCGCTGGAAAGCCAGTGGCAGCTTGAACAGATGAAAAAGGAACAGATGTCTGCACTGGCACATGATCTGAAAACACCTTTGACATTGATACGGGGAAATGCGGAACTGCTCCGGGATACAGAACTTACGGAAGAGCAGGAAGAATATGCCGGCTGTATTGCTGACAGCGCCGGGCGGATGCAGAATTATGTACAGATGATGCTTGAAATGACGAAGGCTACTGCCGCGGTTCCCGTGATCAGGCGAATGACGGACTCAGATGCGCTTTTGGATGAGGTTAAGAGACAGGCCGGAAGTCTCTGCTCCATGCATCAGGTTACGCTGCAGTGGGAATGCCGGAAGCATGTGGGGGACATCTGGGTGGAAGAGGAACTTTTGCTGCGGGCATTTATCAATGTTGCGGCCAATGCGGCGGAACATACGCCTTCCGGCGGCAGAGTTTCCATAGAAGTGGACAGGACGGGGGATGAAATCACATATACGGTCACCGATACCGGGCCGGGATTCAGCAAAGAAGCGCTCAGACACGGGAAGGAACAGTTTTATATGGAAGATACGAGCCGCACTGCCGATGCTGCCCATTACGGTATGGGACTGTATATTGTAGACAGAATCGTGCGGCAGCACGGTGGACTGGTGTGTCTGGAAAATGTGTGTATGCCGGAGAGGGGAGCAAAAGTTATCATAAAGATTCCGGTGTCAGCGTCTGCACTAGCTCCGGCCGGTAAGGAGAGAGAAGGGTAATAAAAAAAGGACAACGAATCCTCATTTCTGATGGAAAACCGTTGTCCTTTTGTTATGTATAAAAATATGTTCAGATCATGTAATTATGCCCCATCACCGGATGGTGGAATAACCGAAAGCGTTGGCAAAGGCATCAATAGGCTTCTTGTCCTTGCACATGCTGCAGTCTTCGGAACTGCAGGTCTTATAGTCCGGGATATCGGAGGTGTTGAACAAAGCGTTGATGGGTATGCCTGTAACACTGTTGGCGGCACTGAAGATCGCGTTCACGCCGCTGATGGATGCGCCGTAGTAAGTCAGTGTCTGTACCGCTTTCGTGACGGTTCTTCCCGTGGTGGCGCTGGCCAGCAGAAGAAGGACATTTTTATCCTTGATCATGGGAAGATAGTTGTCGCGGAACAGCATCTGTCCGGAAGCAGAGTATTCCGGCGTGACGATGTAGATTGTCTGGTGTGCATTGCGGGAATAGACTCCTGCCCTCGTCAGTTCTTCGGCCAGAAATGCACCGATGATTTCACAGCCGTCTATACAGACGATGGTGTCCACTACCATGGAGATGGCGGTCTGTCTGCCCAGCTCTCTGGCAGCGATGGAAGCTTCGCTGAGTCTCGTCTTCAGCGTTGTCATATCCAAAAAGTAGTTAATATGGGAGTTGGGGGTTACAAAATGTCCGGGGATTGCCTTTAACTCGATGTTTGGGTGATTCTTGGAACGAATCTTGATGATTTCCTGCATATGCATACCTCCTTATCGTAATCATAGCCTTATTATACCGCTAATACTGTTGTAAATCAATGTTGTGTTGATAAAATCATATATGGTATACTGTTATAGAAAAGGAAAAATTCAGGCAGGCCGGCGGTGAGATCTGCACTGCTGACTTTGAGAGGCTGTACCGGTCTGACACATACATAAGAAAAAGCTGCATGTAAATGCCGACAGGGAACAGTAAAATAATTGTGCAGAAGGGCTGCACAGGAGAAAGGACTGTGTAAGAATGAAAAAAGTGTGGGAAACATGGACGGGGATCAGCCTTGTCCAACGGATTATCGTAGGTTTATCGGCGGGCGTGATTCTGGCGCTTGCTGTGCCGCAGGCTTCCGCGGTGGGGATTCTGGGCGATGTGTTTGTAGGCGCGCTGAAGGCTATTGCGCCGCTGCTGGTATTTTTTCTGGTTATGAGTTCTTTATGCAATGCGGGCAGGTCTCACAGTGGTGTGATCCGTACCGTTATCATCCTGTATATGTTCAGTACCGTGCTGGCGTCGGTGATCGCCGTTTTTGCCAGCATGATCTTTCCGGTGGATATGGTGCTGCAGGAGGCTGCGGATACGGCGGCTGCTGCGCCAAAAGGAATCGTGGAGGTGCTCAGTACCCTGCTGATGAATGTGGTTGCGAATCCCGTTTCAGCGCTGGCAAATGCCAATTATGTAGGAATCCTTTCATGGGCGGTGCTTCTGGGTGTGGCCTTTCGTGGAGCGAAGGGGAGTACAAAAGCGGTGCTGACGGATATCTCCGAGGGGATTTCCCAGGTGGTTGCGACGATCATCAATCTGGCGCCTTTCGGAATCCTGGGCCTGGTGTATTCCAGCGTGACGACCAGCGGCCTTGAGACATTTGAGGTATACGGCAAGCTTATTATACTTCTGGTGGGCTGTATGCTGGGAATTTATTTTGTTACCAATCCGATTCTTGTATACTGGTGCATCCGCAAGAATCCTTATCCGCTGATCTTCAAGTGTCTGAAGCAGAGTGCGATCACTGCATTTTTTACAAGAAGTTCCGCGGCAAATATTCCGGTTAATATGAAAATCTGTGATGAGATGGGACTTGACAGGGATACTTATTCCGTGACCATTCCGCTGGGCGCGACCATTAATATGGACGGTGCGGCCATCACGATCACAGTCATGACCATGGCTACGGTACATACGCTGGGGATTCCGGTGGATATTCCGACGGCGCTTGTGCTCAGTCTTCTGGCGGCGCTGGCGGCCTGTGGAGCGTCCGGTGTGGCCGGCGGGTCACTGCTTCTGATCCCCATGGCGTGTTCCCTGTTCGGAATTCCGGATACGGTTTCCATGCAGGTGGTTGCAGTGGGATTTATCATCGGTGTCATCCAGGATTCCGTGGAGACGGCGCTCAATTCGTCTTCTGACCTGTTACTGTCGGCTTCGGCGGAGTTCAGGCAGTGGCGTCTGAAGGGGAAAGAGATCAAGTTCTAGCAGGAAACGGGCGTCCGCCCTATAGAATTGACTGAACTGATATAAATAGCGGGCTAAAGTAAAGAGTTACCATTTACTTTAGCCCGTTACTATGATAAAATACAACAGGATTTTCAAATATAGAAGAAATGAGGAGAACATTATGAGAAAGAAACTTGCACTTATGCTGGCAATGTCTTTGGCAGTTGGAACAGTATTGACCGGATGCGGCGGTTCCGGTGATGCCGCACAGACGGCCGCGGGCACATCGGAGGCCGACCTTGTATACGCGGTGGAAGCCGGTTCGGCGGGAGAGGCGGCAGCCAAGGATAATGGTTTTCAGACCAATGTGGTAGCTTCCCAGGCGGATGCACTGATGGAAGTTGCTTCCGGTACATCCGGTGCGGCGATTATTGACCTGCTGATGGCAGGTGCGATGATCGGAGAAGGCACAAGCTATCCCGATATGAAGTACACGACAGAACTGACGACGGAAGAGTACGGTGTGGGATGTCGTAAAGGTTCGGATCTTGCATCTTTCATCAATTCCGTATTGGCGGAAAGTTATGCGGACGGTTCCATGAAAGAGACGGCAACGATCTACGGTGTGCAGGAAGCGCTGGTAGAGCAGCCGGCATCCGAGTTCCAGGCATCGGCAGAGGACAGTGATGTGGCTTATATTAAGGACAAGGGTACACTGATCGTTGGTATCACAGATTTCGCACCTATGGATTACAAGAATGAATCCGGTGAATGGATTGGCTTTGATGCAGATATGGCACGTATCGTTGCAGGCGAGCTGGGTGTTGAGGCACAGTTTGTAGAGATTGACTGGGACAATAAGATCATGGAACTGGAATCCAAAAACATTGATGTGGTATGGAACGGTATGACCCTTACTTCGGAAACAACTTCCGCAATGGAATGCTCCAATCCGTACTGCAATAATGCGCAGGTAATCGTAGTGCCGGCTGAGTGACGGAAGAAGCGAAACATTCAGCAGATTCCGGATCTGAATGTCCGGGAGTATGCCTTGAGAAACGGGCAGAAACAGGACTCTGTGATAAAGAAAGAAGAGCTATAACGAAGGAGAAACATCTATGTTTTGGAGTGTTACGCAATCGCTGCTTGGCGGTCTGTTGACAACGTTTCAGATTTTTATCTTTACATTGCTGTTTTCGCTACCGCTGGGGCTGATCCTTGCTTTCGGTTCCATCAGCAGGTTCAGGCCGCTGCGCTGGCTGATCCAGGTTCTGGTATGGATTATCCGCGGTACGCCGCTGATGCTGCAGCTTATTATCATTTTTTACGGACCGGGTCTGTGGCTGGGGCATAACATATGGAGCGGCAACGAAACCGGACGGATCACGGCTACGGTGGTGGCGTTCAGTATCAATTATGCCTGCTACTTTTCGGTTATTTTCCGGGGCGGTATTGAAGGAGTGCCCGCGGGACAGCGTGAAGCAGGACAGGTGCTGGGCATGACCAGAACGCAGATTTTCTTTCAGATTACACTTTTACAGATGGTAAAAAGGGTGGTGCCGCCTATGTCCAACGAGATCATTACGCTGGTCAAGGACACCTCCCTGGCACGTATTATCGCCGCGTATGAACTTACCTTTGCGGGCTATTCGTTTATGAAGAGTAACGGACTGACCTGGCCGCTGTTCTACACGGGTGTTTTCTATCTTATTTTTGTGGGTATTTTGACACTGTTGTTTAATTATATTGAGCGCAGGCTGGATTATTTCAGATAGTGGAACATGAAGGAACAGAGAGGTAGATTGATATGGCGATTCTGGAAGTGAAGAATATCGGAAAACAATTTGATTCCACCATGGTGCTGCACGATGTCAGTTTTTCTTTGGAGGAAGGGAATGCGCTTGCGATCATCGGATCTTCGGGATCCGGCAAGACCACGCTTCTGCGGTGTCTGAATTTTCTGGAGACACCGGACAAAGGATCCATTGTGGTGAAAGGAGAGACGCTTTTTGATGCGTCCATGCCTTTGAAAGAACAGGAAAGAGGGTTGCGGACCAAGCGTCTGCATTTCGGCATGGTGTTTCAGTCCTTTAATCTTTTTCCGCAGTATACGGCTCTTGAGAATGTGATGCTGGCGGAGAAGCTGCTGGCGAAGGAAAGACCGGATTTTAAACAGAATAAGAAGGATATTTTTGCGAAAATCGAAGAGCACGGAAAGGAACTGCTTGCCGAGATGGGACTGGCCGATCGTATGACCCATTATCCCCATCAGTTGTCTGGCGGGCAGCAGCAGCGTGTGGCTATCGCACGGGCGCTGGCATTGCAGCCGGATATCCTGTGTTTCGATGAGCCTACTTCCGCACTGGATCCGGAGCTTACCGGGGAAGTGCTCAAGGTCATCAGGGGACTGGCGGATCAGAAGACGACGATGATCATCGTCACTCATGAGATGGCTTTTGCCAGAGACGTGTCGGATCAGCTTATTTTTATGGATGACGGCGTGATCGTGGAGCAGGGTGATCCCAGGCAGGTGATTGATAATCCCAGAGAGGAGAGGACGAAGCAGTTTTTGACCAGATATGCCCAGGGGTAAACTGCTGCCCTTTGTGAGAACCGGAGACGATCCGGGATATTTCTTCAATGGAGATGGGCCGGTTATAATTCCGGTTGGTGTAATCCAGAACAGTATGCAGGCGGTTTAAGTCCCTTGTCCTGTGATCGGGTCTGGTATGCAGGTGCCTGACACTGAAATTATGGTAAAGCAGGTGCATAGGTTATGCATAGCATTTGCATGATGCTTTCATTCTTTGTGAAGCAAGAGGAGCGGATCTGTTGATGGAAGAAGATAACAATGTAAAAAAGGGAATGCTATTGTTGGGTACAAGCATCGTTGTGATCCTGCTTGCTTATGCCTGTCTGATCGTAGGTGCTATTTTGCAGGAGCGGGGGTATAACAATGCGGACATACTGCCTGTGGTGCTGACAGGGTTCTTTGGCGGAAATATGGTTGCTATTGCGCTGTTTTTTAAGGCTTATCCGATACTTGTCCGTTCGGATTGCGCGCGTATGGATGCAAGATATGCTGGAAAAGAACTGACAGAGATGTCATTTCCAAATTGGCAGGCTCTTGTACGGACATTTCTTCTTGATCAATTTCAATTTATAGAAGAGGGATATTACAGGAGAAAAAGGTTTTCACTTTTGAGGGATTTTGTTTGTTATTATGCCAGAATAACAGAGGATACGGATATAGAAAATGCCTTCCGGCGGGAGGGAATCCGGCTGTATCAGACACAGAGAAGAGAGAAAAATCTGTGTCTGCTTCTGTTTGTGTATCTGGACGAGGTCGGAGAAGAGGACAAAAAGGCGCTTAAGGAATTGAATAAAAGCAGTATCATCATGGAGAGTGTACTCAATCCGAATACTTCCGTGTCGGCTCTGGTCGTTGCCATAGACCGGAGAAGTAATACAGGATATTATATGGAGATCGGCAGACACGGCAGGTTCACTTTGTATGGGTACGGGTGCAGGATGATCAGAAAATTATTTGGTCAGGGGCAGTAAAGTGAATATGTGCAATTTACCGGTCTGCCGGGAGCAGTGATTGCGGAGGAGTGAAAACTGCAGCTCAACCCGAAATCTCCTGCTCCCGAAAAAGCTTGTCTACAGCGCATACATACTCGGAAATCCGGTTTGCTTTGCGTATCTTCTTCAGATACTTGTCAGGATTTGTGAAGCTTCGGCTCATATACGTCCAGAGTTCCTTCATTTTAAAAAGGGTGGGTGAATCGCCGGACATGATCTGTATATACCCGTCCAGAATCTCATCGTGGAAGGCACGCCATACATCCTGATCGGGAATCTTTTGACCGGAACGGGCTGATGTCTGGCCGTCTGTCCGTAAATGGCCTGCCAGAGCCGGATTTTGAATGATCCCGCGCCCGATCATGATGCGGTCCGGCCGGACAGAAATCTTTTCCAGACTTTCCGGAGAGACGATGTCTCCATTATAACAGAGGGGAAAACGTGTCTGTATCCGTGCCACCGCTGCCGCATAGGCTTCAGGATGTGCTGTACCTGTATAGAATTCCTGCTGCAGACGTGTGTGAATGATCAATTCGTGGATCGGATATTTCGCATAGATATCCAGAAGTCTGTCCCACTCTTTTAAATCGGATATGCCGAGTCTTGTCTTGATCGATATTTTCAGCCGACATTTTTCAAAGATCTCATAGAGAAAAGCATCCAGTTCATCGGGAATACTCAGGAAACCGGAACCCCGTTTTTTGGCGGTGACAGTTCCCGACGGGCAGCCCAGATTCAGATTGATGGCATCGTAACCATAGGAGGCGGCCTGTCCTGCGACGGCCAGAAACCGGCCGGCATTGTTAGTCAGTACCTGCGGGACAAGCGGGATTCCCACATTGTTTTCAGGCAGGATATCCCGGAGCTCTCTGGCGTTGATGGACTTCTCTTTAATAACATTTTTATCAGAGATAAAAGGGGTGAAATATTTATCAATCCCGCCAAAATATTTTGCATGGGCGTTGCGGTATATGTAGGTTGTGATTCCCTCCATGGGTGCCAGATAGCAGAGCATTGTTACCCTCGTTTCATATTTTTTTCTTCTGTAAAAAGATCATCGCGGGTGATATTCTGCAGCCATTTTCCACTGCGGTATCGCTTGATGACCCAGGGCCATTTTACGAATTCATCGGTACAAAGAAGAAAATAGACAACCAGCACGGGGAGCTTCAACGCGAAGGCCGCGAGAAATCCGAGCGGGACTGCGTAGCACCACATGTCAACAGTGTCGCAGATCAGCCCGAACCGTGTGTCACCGCCGGAGCGGAATACGCCTGCGATCAGTGTTGTATTGACGGCAGCGCCCATCACATAGTAGGTGTTGATGAGCAACATATATTTCAAGTAATGCATGGCCGTATCCGAGAGGGAGGCAAAACGCAGTACAAAAGGAGTAGCGATGAGAATCAGCACACCGCCGACTGCGCCGGTTATGACAGTCAGCTTTAACAGTTTGGAAGCATATTCTCTGGCACGCTCCATATTGCCTTCACCCATCACATTGCCCAGCAGGATACCTCCTGCGCTGGCGGTGCCGAAACAGAGCACCGTACCGAAATTGCGGACCACTACGACCAGAGAGTTGGCGGCCACTGCATCGGTTCCCAAATGCCCCAGAATCACGGAATACATGGAAAAGGCAACGCTCCACGAGATATCATTGCCCAGGGCGGGCAGGGAAAGTCTGATAAAATCCTTCAATAACAGCTTGTTGCGGATAAACATATAGGCCGGATTCAACCGCAGGTCCTTGCTGAATACCAGCGAAACAAAGATACAGCCCAGAAGCTCTATCACACGTGAAGCGGCAGTGGCGAGGGCAACGCCTGTTGCGCCCAGACGCGGTGCACCAAACAACCCGAAAATGAATACCGCATTTAAAAAGATATTCAATGTAAAAGCAAGCACATTCAGCACCATGGCGATCGTCACCCGGCCGATGCTTCGAAGAACGGCAAGGTATATTTCGATCACACCCCAGCACAGATAAGTCAGCGACATAATCCGCAGATAGCCCGCGCCGATGGGAATCAGTTCCGTATCATTGGTAAAAAGCCGCATCATAAGCTCCGGTGCAAAAAAAGCGAAACCAGAAAACACCATGGTGATCAACAGTGAAAATCTCATGGCGATTCCTTCGATAACACGGATCGCCTGCAGATCCTTCTTTCCCCAATACTGCGCACACAAAAGTGTAGCACCTGTGCCCAGGCCATAATAAACCATAAAAAGAACGCTGGCATAGTTAGAAGCCAGTGAAACCGCAGAAATCGACGACTGCCCCACATAATTAAGCATAACCACATCAGCAGAATTGACCGCGGCGCTGAGCAGATTCTGTATGATAATCGGAATCATTAATTTCAGTATCTGGGAGTAAAATCTGTCTTTCATCTTTATATTTATTCCTTTCGTTTTGTGAAAGCACACAATGTGGTGAAAATTTATAGCCTTTCTATATTTTTGTATCTTTTCCTAAGGCTGTTAAGCCATTATTATAGATGTGCGTACTTTTATTTGTCAACAGTATTTTATAGTCGCAAACTGCCTTCGCGAGTTACCCGTTTGCTGCCGGAAGGGGACGACTCTTTATAAAAACGCATATACAATATGTAACGATTATCTATACTTTTCACACTTTAGTGTGGTACAATCAATAAAAAGGCGAGAACAGCGAAGTGCATTCGAGCCAACCTCACCTAAATCAAAGTATCAAACCAAGGAGACACAACATGAAAAAAATGGAAGATTACGTACGCAGTATACCGGATTTCCCCGAAAAAGGCATCATTTTCCGGGATGTAACAAGCGTACTTCAGGATGCTGACGGGCTGGCACTGGCCATCGATTCCATGAAAGAAATGCTGGACGGCATTGACTTTGATGTGATCGTAGGTACAGAGTCACGAGGATTTATTTTCGGCGTGCCCATCGCTTACGCACTGCACAAGTCTTTTGTACCGGTGCGCAAAAAAGGCAAGCTGCCACTGGACACCATATCCAAAGAATACGATCTGGAATATGGCAGTGCAGTGGTGGAGATGCACAGGGATTCCATCAAACCCGGACAGAAGGTAGTTGTGGTGGACGATCTGATCGCCACAGGCGGTACGATTGAAGCGAGCATTCAGATGATTGAAGAACTGGGAGGCGAAGTGGTGAAGGTCATATTCCTGATGGAACTGGCCGGTCTGAAAGGCAGAGAACGCCTGAAAAACTACGACGTTGACAGCGTCATCATCTATGAAGGCAAATAAAGGCAGCCTTGACTGCCGACTTATGAGAAAAGGAGAAAGTGATGTTAGAAAAATGGTTTAAACTCAAAGAAAACAACACAAATGTCAAGACCGAAGTGGTTGCCGGTGTCACAACTTTTATGACGATGGCGTACATTCTGGCGGTCAATCCGTCAATCCTGTCCGCTTCCGGTATGGACAGCAATGCCGTTCTGATGGCAACGGCACTGGCGTCATTTATCGGTACGCTGGCGATGGCGCTTCTTGCCAATTATCCCTTCGCACTGGCACCCGGCCTTGGCCTGAATGCATACTTTGCCTATACGGTGTGCGGCGAAATGGGATATTCCTGGCAGATCGCGCTGCTGGCGGTATTCATAGAAGGACTTATTTTTGTGGTGCTTTCTGTAACGAATGTGCGTGAGGCAATCTTTAATGCAATTCCGCTTCAGTTGAAAAAAGGTGTATCCGTTGGTATCGGTCTGTTCATCGCATTTATTGCATTCCAGAATGCAGGCATCGTAGTTAATTCTGATTCTACATTGGTGACGGTGATTGACTTTACGGCAGATTTTCACACAGCGGGAATCAGCGCGCTTCTTGCGATCATCGGAACATTCTGCATTGCGGTTATGTACATTAAAGGCGTGAAAGGCGCCATCCTGATCGGAATTTTTGTAACATGGATTCTGGGTATCATCTGCCAGATGGCCGGGCTGTATGTGGTAACACCGGATGCCGGGTATTATTCCCTGCTTCCTTCCTGGAGCAGTTTCAGCTTCGGAGCCATCGGTCAGACTTTCGGACAGTGCTTTCAGGCGGATTTCAGTTCCGTCCGCGTCATTGATTTTATCGTGATCGTATTTGCATTCCTGTTTGTGGATGTGTTTGATACGCTGGGAACGTTGATCGGTTGTGCCAATAAGGCAAAGATGCTGGATAAAGACGGCAAACTGCCCCGGATCAAACCGGCGCTTCTGGCGGATGCCATCGCTACAAGTGCAGGCGCTGTACTGGGTACTTCTACTACCACTACTTTTGTGGAAAGCTCTGCAGGTGTGGCGGAAGGCGGAAGGACAGGCCTTGCGTCTGTGGTGACAGGTTTCCTGTTTCTGCTGGCGATATTCCTGGCACCGGTCTTCACGGCGATTCCGGGATTTGCAACCGCTCCGGCACTGTTGTTCGTTGGTTTCCTGATGATTACAGCAGTGGTACAGATTGATTTTGATGATATGTCCGAGGCGATTCCGGCATATCTCTGTCTCCTCGCTATGCCGCTTATGTACAGCATTTCCGAGGGTATTGCGGTGGGCGTGATCTCTTATGTGGTGATCAATCTTGTATGCGGCAAGGCAAAGAAAATCACACCGCTCATGTATATACTGGCGGTACTGTTCATCTGTAAGTATATTTTCTTATAAAGCGGTTCGTGAATTTGCTCTGCCGTTTATAGGAAAAAGTTATGGCTGAAAGTATTTAAACTGTTGTTAAATGCATATCATAAAGTAGAAAGATTCTGTGCGCTGCCGGTGTACAGAATCTTTCTACTTTTATGATATAGGATTAGGGTGTCTAAAGGTACTCTGTCAACTTTGCATAGGCAGATTGCACAAATATGTTCGTGAAGCTGTCTTGCTCAG
>ERZ808035.437-NODE-437-length-37994-cov-6.495793_pt1 | contig 37994 bp, 24 predicted proteins | sample MGYA00380189_ERZ808035 | MGnify/ENA primary metagenome ERZ808035 (study PRJEB31490, sample SAMN06133407) | mouse gut metagenome | isolation source: M5_1 | host: mice | place: China: Chengdu | collected 2015-05 ...
GGTTTGTGCCTTTTTTATGGACTAAAGTATTGATTTTTCAAGGTTCAGCACACCAATCGGTGTGGGAAGTTTGAGTATTTAATAATACGAGGATTACCATGCAAAAAATCATGATCATCGAAGACGATCCCGCAGTGCGGGAGGAATTGTCCCTTTTACTGAAAAATGAGGGCTACCATCCCATCCCGGTCACCGTCTTTCACAATATTGCACAGCAGGCCGCCGCGGAAATGCCCGATCTGATTCTGCTGGACTTGGGACTTCCGGAGCAGGACGGCCTGTCTCTATGTGCCGATCTGCGCCAGAGCAGTCATACGCCTGTCATTTTTGTCACCAGCCGGAATTCTACGGCGGACGAGCTGTCGGCACTCAATATGGGCGGCGACGATTACATTACCAAACCTTACAATATCCCGCTGCTGCTTACCCGGATCAAAGTCGTACTGCGCCGGAGCAGCCCGAAGGGGGACACGGATTGCCCGGCATACGGCGGATTGCAATTAAATCCTGCCAGGGGTACCGCTATGGCAAATAATCAAATCGCTGAACTGACGCGCAATGAAATTCAAATTCTGGCTCACTTAATGAGCCACGCCGGAGAGATCGTTTCCCGCGCAGATCTGACCGAAGCCTTGTGGAACAACAAAATCTACATTGATGACAACACCCTCAGTGTCAACATCACGCGCCTGCGTGGCAAGCTGGACGAACTGGGGCTTCCTGACTATATTAAGACACGGCGCGGACTGGGGTATCAGCTTTGATATTCCCGGCGCTTTTCGTCACGAAAACTGCTCTGACATGCGCTTAAAAACAGCACAGAAATGAGGGAAAATATGACTTTTCAAGAATTTCTATCCGACCGGACGGGTAAAATTTTATCGGAAATACTCATCATGGGGGCAATGTCCGGTTTTCTTCTTGCCACCGGAACAACGCCCGATATCATTATTCTTCTGCTCATATTCTCGTGTCTGATTCGCACGACTGTGTTCGCCATCGACTTTATCAAATGCCGTTCCCGTCTGGAAGAACTGCAAAGTATTATGGATGGTCTGGATCAGAAATACCTGTTTGCGGAATGTGCACCGCCGCCGAAAACCGCCTTTGAGCGCCGGCTTTTTGCTCTCATACGACGCTCCTGCCAGTCTATGACCGGGGCAGTCTCTGACGCGCAGGCCGCAGGCCGGTCGTATCGGGAATATGTGGAAAGCTGGGTGCACGAGGTCAAATCACCCATCACCGCCGCCAGGCTGATCTGTCACAGCCTCGACCCGGTTCACACACGCCGGCTTGCACCGGAGCTTGCGCAGATCGAGGCGCATGTGGAGCGCGCCCTTTTCTATGCCAGAGCACAAAACCCGGAACGGGATTGCATAATCCGGGAATGCAGTCTTGCGCAAATCGTATCGGAAACCATCGACACTTACCGCACACTGCTCCTGCAGAACAATATGTGCATTGAAACCGAAAATCTGGATCATCAAGTCTACACGGACAGCAAATGGACCGGTTTTATCCTCGGGCAGCTTCTGCAAAACGCCGCCCGTTATACAAAAGCCGGCACCCCCTCAGGCGCTGCCACGGACTGCGGAGCACCCTCGCAGCCTCAGAAAGCAGAACCTGTTTCCGCAGACAAAAATGACACATCTGTCATTGTCATATCCGCAGAACTTTCTGACAGACAGGAACTTATACTCAAAGTATCGGACAACGGGATCGGCATTCCCGCCCATGAACTGCCCCGCGTCTTTGACCGGGGATTTACGGGCAGCAACGGGCGCGTGAAGGGCGGCAGCACCGGCATGGGACTGTATCTGTGCCGCAGACTATGTGGATTTCTTTCGATCAACATACAAATCACTTCCACTGAGCATGAAGGTACTTGTGTAACGCTCTCTTTTCCCGCCAAAGCTAAGTAAACAAAACCGGAAATTCTTACAAAAATGTAAGGCAAATCCATATCACTTCGATACCAACCGTTCTGCTGTTGTTGTATGCTGACAGTATCATCAGCTCTGCCGGAAGCAGCCGGAAATGCGGGGCAGATTCCTGAATATTCCCCGGCTGCAGAACCGGACTTGCGTTTGGGTCCGCGCACCTAAGAGTATTTCTTCGGAAAACTCTGCGCAGAGCGCTTCGGAAAGGAGTACATTATGCTGCAAGTGAAAAACATCGAAAAATATTACGGCAGTAAAAATCACGTCACCAAAGCCTTAGACCGCGTCAGTTTTGATGTGGAAAAAGGTGAGTTTATCGCTATTATGGGGGCTTCCGGCAGCGGCAAAACCACCCTGCTCAACTGCATATCCACAATCGATACGGTAAGCGCCGGAAGCATTGTCCTGGAAGGAACGGAAATCTCGGAACTTGCCGAGGGTGAACTCGCCCGTTTCAGGCGGGAACGTCTTGGCTTCGTCTTTCAGGATTTTAACCTGTTAGATACCCTGACCATCGAGGAAAATATCGGTCTTGCCCTTATGCTGAATCATTCTGATCCCCGCTTCGTGCAAAAACAGGTCACAGAAGTATGCGAAAAGCTCTGTATCACAGATATTCTGGGCAAATTTCCCTATCAGGTCTCCGGCGGCCAGAAGCAGCGCGCCGCCTGTGCCAGAGCCATGGTCGCGGGGCAGTCTCTGCTGCTGGCCGATGAGCCCACCGGCGCTCTGGACTCCACCGCCTCCAAGAATCTTCTGGAAATCATGACACAGATGAATCAGGACATGGGCGCGACCATTCTTATGGTCACCCACGACGCCTACAGCGCCGGCTATGCTTCCAGAGTGCTTTTCTTAAAAGACGGAAAAATCTTCAACGAACTGCTCCGCGGTGAGCGCCCCAGACCGGTATTCTACCGCGAGATCCTGAATGTTCTCGCGCTGTTGGGAGGTGATCTCAGTGATGTTATCTAAACCAAACACGCCCGATTGCGCAATCCGCGCTGATAATCCGGATCGGCAGAAAAATTCCCTGTCCCTGAAAATATCCTTTAGAAACGCCAGAAGACAGGCAAAGGATTATCTGGTCTATTTTGTCACCATCGTCATGGCTGCCGCACTGATTTATTCCTTCAACGGTCTGGTTTTTTCAAAAGAACTGCTGGAACTGTCCGTGCGCATGGAATACCTGCCCGCCATGATCGTGTTCGCCAGCGTCGTAGTGGTATGTATCATCGGCTGGCTGGTCAACTACACCACCGGGTTCATGCTGTCCAGACGAAGCCGTGAACTCGGAACCTACATGCTGATCGGTCTGGAACCGAAGCAGGTAACCGGCCTTTTTATGAAGGAAAACCTGATCATCGGCATAGCCGCCTTCGTGCCTGGAACACTCATGGGCAGCCTTCTTTTTCAGGCTCTGCGCGCAATACTTCTGACTCTGTTCGGCATTTCCTATCATTTCCGGCTGTCCTTCTCTCCGAAGGCAGGCGGGCTGACACTCTTCTATTTTGTGTTGATTTACCTTTTTGCCCAGTTAAAATGCAGGAAGCGCATTCGTTCCATGAAAATCCACGATCTCATTTATTATGAAAAAGTAAATGAAGAAGAAGTCATACAGAAAAGCAGCCGTCGCCGCAGGATCTTCGTGATCTCCATCGTATTTGGTATCATGGGTACACTGCTTCTCATGGCCGGAAGCACCATACCCTCTTTTGCAGGCGCAGCCTGTATTATCGTATTTCTCTACGGATTTTTTATCAGCTTTTCCTCCGGCGTTCCGGCCTGGTTTGAAAACCGCCCGGAAAAGAAATACAGACGCCAGACGCTGCTCGTCTTCCGGACGCTCTCCGCAAAACTCGCCTCCATGGGGATCGTCATGGCCACCATCTCTTTACTGTTCACCGCCGTACTGATCAGCCTCGGTCTGGGCATACTCTTTAGCCGTATGTTCGATTTCCGGGCACAGCAGTCCTGTTTTGACCTCTTTATATCCGATACCGACATAGGTGTCAGTTTTAAAGAACAGGCCGGGTCAGGCCGGGAAATTGAAAGCACAGCCGCAAATGCTGCCGGAAAATTTCAGGAATATGCCGACTACGTTCACAGGAATCTGTCCGTCGCCGATGAATTACAATACCCCCTTTATCTGTCCAAGGACGACACTTTAACGGATTACCTGGAAGCAAACACACGATTTTCTTCTTTCTATGGCACTGACATGGTGATGAGATATAGCGACTATGCCGCCCTTCGGGCAATGCTGGGCTACCCGCAGGCAGTCATGGAACCCGGACAGTACCTGATTCACTGTATGCCCTATCTGAAAAAGGGAATCGAAGAATATCCGCTGTCGGAAGAATATGACAAATCTGTCATATACGCAAAAGAAGGTCTTACACCGGGAAATGTCTACACAGAAATCTTCCACCAGTACCTGTGGGGCGGCAACGGCTACAATTATATACTGATCCTGCCGGATGACGCCGCCGAAAAGTATGCCATGCACAGCATATGCTATGCAGTCATGACCAGAGAACCGGTAAGCGAGGAACAGTACTATGACCTGCGTGATATTTTTTACCGGACAGGAACCCGCCATGACGGAATCTTCGACGGAGACAGCTACGGTACAATCGACGCAAAGTCACAAGCGCAAAGAGCCGAAGCCTCCGAGGTGGCGATGTTCGTCCTGCCGCTCTACTATCTGGCATTGATCCTTTCGATGACCACCGTGACGATTCTCACCATCCACCAGCTCAGTGAGATGAACCGCTACAGGCAGCAGTTTACACTGCTTCGCAAGCTCGGCATGGAGCCGCGGGAGATGATAAAAGCGCTGCGCACCCAGCTCACCGTCTATTATGCCATGCCTGCCGTTCCGCCGCTGTTTATCACCGTTCCATTAATTCTGAACTTTGAAAACATCGTGGAACCGGAGATTATGATGGGCACCGGCGGGGCGCTTATGATTCTGGCCGTTACGCTGGGGCTGTTTGCCGCAATCTATGCTGTTTATATCCTGTCGGCGTACAGCGGCTTAAAGCGTAATGTACTGCCGGAGCACCTGATATGCCCCGACCGCAGATGAGATAAAGCGTTTCCTCAAAACAAGATAACCTTGCATAAACCGCAGTACCCCCACATAAACTGTTAAAAAAGAATTTCTATGGGGATATTGTATGAGTTCCAAAACCAAAATCGTTGTGCTTCATGTAAAAGAGTTAATATATACCGGAATCTTTGCCGTGCTCGGTATCCTCTTCATCGTCCTGCTCATTATCATGTTCCTGCCGAAAGAGGAGAAAAGGGAAACCATGTCCACCGTGACGCAGACTACCTCCAACACCTACATACCCGGTGTATATACAACGTCTTTGATCCTGAATGACAATGTCGTGGAAATCGAAGTGACTGTGGACGAGAAAAATATCAACTCCATACGGCTCATCAATCTGGACGAAGCTGTAGCGACCATGTATCCTCTGATCCAGCCGTCCTTCGAAGATCTGGCAAACCAGATCATTGTCAACCAGAGCTTAGAGGGCGTCACCTATCCGGATGACAGCAAATACACCTCCATGATCCTCTTAGACGCCATCACCGCTTCACTGGAAAAGGCGCTGGAAAATGAGGGAGATGAAACCGAGGCAGAGTAAACACCGCGTTCCTATAACTCCTCCACCTGCCGCAGCCAGATATCCGCACAGGCGTCGGAAGGCATACGCAGGTCGCCCCGCGGTGACACCGCCACACTGCCGACTTTGGGTCCGTCCGGCAGACACGAACGTTTAAACTGCTGCGCAAAAAACCGCTTGTAAAAGGTTTTGAGCCATTTCAATATGACATTCTTGTCATATATATTTCGAAAAGATTCGCAGGCAATCCTGTATATCTTAGCCGGCTCAAAACCGCAGCGCAGCATGTAATACAGGAAAAAATCATGTAATTCATAAGGACCCACAAGATCTTCCGTCCGCTGTGAGATGACGCCGTCCACCGGCGGCAGCAGCTCCGGACTGACAGGCGTGTCAAGTACATCCAGAAGTGTCTTTTTCAGGTCCTCATCACCACAGGTATCCGCATAATACTGCACCAGATGACGCACCAGTGTCTTCGGTACTCCCGCATTTACGCCGTACATGGACATGTGGTCGCCGTTGTAGGTCGCCCAGCCCAGCGCCAGTTCCGACATGTCGCCGGTTCCGATGACCATGCCCCCCGTGCGGTTGGCGATGTCCATCAGGATCTGGGTACGCTCTCTCGCCTGTCCGTTCTCATAAGTCACGTCATGATCGTCTATGTTCTGCCCGATATCCCTGAAATGCACAGTCACCGCCTCTCTGATATCCACCTCACTAAGTGTCGCCCCCAGCGTCTTCGCCAGTTTGCAGGCATTGTCATAGGTTCTGTCCGTGGTGCCGAAGCAAGGCATGGTCACCGCCGTGATCTGTTCTCTTTGCAGTCCCAGCATATCAAAGGCCCGCACCGTCACCAGAAGCGCCAGCGTAGAATCCAGCCCCCCGGAGACGCCGATCACCGCAGACTGACAGCCGGTATGCTCATATCGCTTCTTAAGCCCGTAAGACTGGATCGAAAGAATCTCCTCACAGCGCCTCTCACGCTCCTCCTGATCGGACGGTACAAAAGGCTTCGCGCCGAACGTGCGCGTAAGCGCTGTCTCCTCCTCTTCCATATGAACCGGCACAATGAGATATTGTTCTGACCGTCGCGGCACATAAGTCGACATTCTCCGCCTCTCGTGACACAACCTGTGAATGTCAAGATCCGCGTATATATTTTCCGGCACAAACCGCTTCGCCTGTACCAGAATCGTGCCGTTTTCCGCGATCATATTGTGTCCGCCGAACACCAGATCCTGCGTGGACTCTCCCTCCCCGGCGGAGGAATACACATATCCCGCGATCTGTCTGGCACTGGAAGATTTCACAAGCAATTCTCTGTACGCATCTTTGCCTACCGTCTCATTGGAAGCCGACAGATTCACCAGCACGGTTGCGCTCGCCAGCGCATGTAACGTCCCCGGAGACAATGGTGCCCAGATATCCTCACAGATCTCACAGCCCACCGTCAATCCGCTGATCACATCCACATCAAACAGAATGTTTGTGCCAAACGGAATTTCTTCTCCCTCATAAAAGCAACTCTCCGGCACCTCATTGCCTGCCGTGAAATGCCTTGTCTCATAAAATTCCGCATAAGACGGAATATGCTTTTTCGGAATAAACGCAAGAACCTCTCCGTTCTGCAGCACCGCCGCCACATTGTAAAGCTTACTGTCCTTTTCCAGCGGAAGCCCCACAAACACCAATGCGTCACTGCCCTGTGTGGCGTCCGCCACCTTGCGCAGCGCCTCTTTTGCCTGCGTAAGCAATCGTTCCTGCAGGAAAAGATCGCCGCAGGTATAACCGGTCAGACACAACTCCGGAAAAACGATGATCTTCGCGCCATTCGTACAGGCTTCCTCTATTCCTTTGCAAATTTCCTCCGCATTGTACGTCGGATCAGCCACCCTGATCTTCGGTGTCATAGCCGCCGCTTTGATAAATCCGTGTTTCATCCCGTTTCCGCCTTTCTGTTTTCTATCCGTAACATGCCGGGCAGCGCAGAAAATACGCTGTCACGATCATAAGCTATTTCTACAGTCATTATTTGTGTATTTGTCATTTAATATGCAGAGGATATCATTCGCCGCCCTCAAAATCCCCATGGCAGATACGCCGCCAGAACCGCCAGCACAACAGCAGGCAGCATATTCGCAACGCGCACCTTTTTACCCCAGACCAGATTCACGCCCACGCAGAAAATCAGGACGGAGCCGATCAGGGACAGGTAGGAAACCGCCGTCCCGGTCATAACCGGCGCCAGCAATCGTGCAAGTACGGTGACCGCTCCCTCAAAAATAAAGACGGGAATGGCAGAAAAGACACAGCCCTTTCCCATGGAGGAAGTCATAACCGCTATGATGATCAGATCCAGCACTGATTTTACCATGAGCGTGGAATAGTCATTTAACATACCGTCCTGTATGGCTCCGACGATCGCCATCGCACCGATACAGACCGTCAAAGATGACGTTACAAAAGCATTCACAAAACCGGAATCACCGCTGTTCCCCGTCTTATGTTTCAGCCACTCGCCGAACCGTTCGAACCCTTTCTCGATACCGATCAACTCCCCGATCACGGTTCCGGCCGCAAGGCAGAGCACCACCAGCATGGATTTTCCGCTGGTGACCGTATCACCCTCTATCCTGAGCATGCCTTCCATCGCGCCGGCAACCGCAATGAACAGGACACTGATTCCGCAAGCCTTATTTAATGCTTCCTGTTGTTCATCCTTAAATAATTTTCCTGTAAAATGCCCGATCAGCCCGCCTGCAAGAATAGCGGCACTGTTTATTACCGTTCCAAGTCCTGTCATTTGTTCACCTGTCAAGTTTTGTTTTCATATGATACAATTCTTCGCGATATGCACGATCGGAAAGCGCACGCTTTAGTTCATCAGTTCTTCCGTCATCCATAAGTTCTTTGAGTATTCGGGCCAGATCTTCACGGCCTTCCTCTCTTCCTTCTTCCCGCTCATTCTTCATATGTTTCTCTTCATCATACTCAAAAATACTCACCGCTATCGCCTCCGCACGATTCTTAGACAGAAAATCCGCAAGGATTCCGTTTCCGATACAATCGTCTACCGCCCTCTCCACCGCCTCCGGAAAAGACATTGTTCTGGCAAACGTCCTGACACGCTGTACATACTGCGCATATTCTCTTAACAAACGGCATGCTGCTAAAAGTTCAGGATTATGTCCAAAATTAATATTATAGACATTCACAACCAGTTCCAGCGCCGGCCGCTCCTGCTCCTTCTCAAAAGCTTCCGAAAGCCGAAGTACCTGCTGTTCCGGCTGATTATCCGTCCCGTTATAAAATACAATAAACCTGGGTGCCGGTATCCGTACCTTTTTCCGGCTATACAAATCGTCATCTCTGACTCTGGTCTGAATCACCCTGCTCACATACAATAAATCTCTTAACGGCATATTAGGATTAAATGCAGACTGGTGTTCATAGAGCAGCAGTTCATGGGCAAGCACAAAAGAAATGTCATTCTTATAGTTCATATAGACTGCATTTTCCAGTGTTGTGATCTCTAAATTTCCTATATCCGTGTAATCTGTGCCGTTCAAAGCATTATACAGACTCAGAAGATTTTCTTTCTCCTTGAATAGCATACGGAATATGGTGTCCTTATAGTTACGTTGTACCTTTTGTTGTACACTGGTCTCATTTTTCATCTGATGTCCTCCCTGTCATCTGGCAGACTGTTTTCCGAAACATGGCCCGTAAACGTCTGACCGCCGCAGAAGAACCGTTTCAGTCCTCCTGCTTCTGTATTTGTTCATTGGAATCAAAGCATGGATTTTCTGAAACTTAGAATATAAATAGAAACCCTTGATCTGTATTGATAGAAAATATGCTTTTCATTACTATAGCACATATTTGACGGAATTGTAAATATATTTCTGCTGGGAAACATGAACATTGCATTCAATTATGATGATTTGATGTGAATTGCAACAAAAACACCTGCCCTGTCTTATCCAAACCAGCCTCCGCTAAATATACGTGATCGGAAGCGCAACCAGATTCTCCCTCAGATAAGTTTTCTTATCGATCAGGCAAAGAATCACACCCATCCCTCTCGACTTCTCCTGCACCTTATCAAGCACGGGATTTGCTGCGCCCATATCAGCCCTGGGATTGCCGGACATTTTAATTTCAACGGGATATAAAATTCCGTTTTCTTCTATGATGAGGTCAATCTCATTTTCTCCGGCTGCATTTTTATCCTTTCCTCTGTAATAAAAGATATGGAACTTATAGTCCATGCCTTCATTAGAATAGGATTTGAGGATTTCCGATACCATAAAAGTCTCAAACATACTGCCCGCTACAGCCGAACATTTCAGCGCGTCCGGCGTCAGCCATCTTGTCAGATAACAGGCCAGTCCTGTATCCCTGAAATAGAGCTTTGGCGTTTTAATCGCTCTGTGCAGTGCCGCTGCGCTGTATGGTTGTAACAAGAACACGACCCCCGTCCGTTCCAGAATAGAGATCCATGTCTTGACAGTGGGCTCACTTACGCCAATCTCACCTGCAATATTTGCATAGTTTAACAGTTCGCCTGTTCTTGCGGCAACAGCCGTCAGAAACTTTGTAAAGGTAATACTGTCTGCTGAAATCAATTCGTTAATATCCCGCTCAAGATACGTGGATACATAAGAAGAATAGTAATCCTGCCAGTCTCTTTCCACATCGTATAATTCAGGATAGGAACCTCTGTGTATCGTTTCCCACAAATCGCGATAAGGCTTTATGTTCTTTTCGCGTTCTTTCAGATATTCCTCCGTCGGAACAAAATGTCTGTTGAACTTTACACCGTATATTTCACGAAGGGACAGCCCCGCCAGCTCTGTGATCGAGACTCTTCCCGCAAGGGATTCGCTCATCCCTTTCATCAGTTCCAGCTTCTGAGACCCCGACAGAATAAACATACCTCTCTCATCAGATTCGTCAACGATCCGCTTAATCTCTTCCAGAATACTGTTTTCTTTCTGAACCTCATCAATAAATAAAGGGCATGGATTGTTCAGAAAAAAAAGCCCGGGCTCTTCTCTCGCCTGCAGCCTTGTCAGCCGGTCGTCAAAATTTGCCCTGTGATATCCGGTAAACTCATGTTTTACAAGCGTTGACTTTCCAACCTGTCTGGCTCCTGTGATGAGTGTACACTTGCTGTTTAAAACTCTGCTCTTTAATATTGGTGTAACTGCCCGTTCTATATATGACACACGCACTCCTCCATCGACTAATCTAAAGTCTGATTTTATTTTAGTCGTATCCATTCAATTTGTCAATCCGGTCTGCTGATTTGAAATCCGGCTCTCCGCCCCTGCAATATATACGTTTTCGTACGGATTTAGCAGTAAATGCTAAATCCTGTGTGAACAGTAACGCCCCTACCGGTACAACACATAATCCTGCATTTCCTTCATAAATCCGGCTTTCCCCAGGGCTTCTCCCGCCTGCGTCGGATACTCTTTTACAACGATTCGTTTTACCGCCGGAAAAAGACTGCCCCGCTTAAAGTCCTCCGCAAAAAGCCGCAGACATTGTTCCAGCCGGTCCGCCGTCATATCCGGTTCGAAAAGACGCAGCGTCTTCCCCTGCCGTTCCATCACCATAACGGGATCGCCGCCCGTATACGCTACTGCCGTGCCGGGCACGCACACGAAATTTTTTCCTTCCTGATGAGGCAGTATCTTACCCCGGCACTGTGCCGGATCGACGGCATTCACCCAGATCATTTTCTTTTCCGGATTCGTAAGTCTCCGTACCACGCTCTCGTAGTCTTTTCCACGGATAAACTGCGCACCCGACAGCTCTTTCACATAATATCCCCTTCTCGCCTGTCCGGTGTACTCCCAGATCCGCAGCACCGACAGCGCTTCCTGCCAGGAAAAACCACATGCCGTGACAGTCTCCTTACACAGAACGGGACTATAATCAAAGCAGGCTTCCAGCTTCTCTTCGATGGTTTTCTCCCGAACCGGTCTGACAATGTCCCACCTTCCCGTCTGCAATGCCTTGACCCGCATATTCACACGCTGTCTGGTGACCGCTTTCTTCGTCTTCTCACGGTCGATCCACTGCCGCACCGGGAGATAACTGTCCGCATAGACCAGCCCTTTTTCCAGCAGAGATAATAACGTATCATAGGGCGATTCGCCGGGCAGCAGACTGTTCAGTGCCTGCATGAAACAGGCGCCGCGCTTTAAGATCGCGCCGTAGATGATCTGCTCTTTGTCTGTAAGAATTTCGGCAATTGCCGGGAATTCCGATTGTACCACTGTCCGGCTTTCGTATTCTTCCTGCCGGGTCTCTGCACTCCGGGTCTCCGGGCTTCCCGTCACCAGACTGCCCACATCCGCCTCCCAGTCAATATCCGCCTGATCATCAAACCGCAGTCCGCCCTTTTCCTCCATATGCCAGAAAAGCTCTCCCGTTGCAAGGAAACTGTCCAGCACGGTTTCCCGGTAATTCCGCACCCGTCTGGGCAGAATGATCTTCTCCCAATAGACTGCCGGAAATACCATACCCGCATACTGCCGCAAGGTATTTTCCAGACATTCTGCCGCCGGCGCACCGGATTCAAGCCCGGAAAGCATGAGCGCCGCATAGTTTTCCGGCGGACAGGTCCGTATTTCTTCTCTTCTGTTTTTCAGGGTGCGGACTCTGGCGCGGCTGTACAGTTTCCCGTGGTAATATCTGCCGTCCTGCTTCGCCGCTTCCCCCTGATGACACAATGCTTCCAGAACTGCCGCCGCTGTCTGTTCGGTCCAGCCGTAGCGTGCCGCCGTCTGGGCGGCGTCCGCTGCGCCCCGGTAGCGGAGCATACGCCTTACAATGTGAAGACGGGATTCCAAACACCGCTTTTCCGTCTGTGCGTTCTCCTGCCATTCCACACTGTCCCGTTTTCCTACCCGGTTCCGGCGATTCTCTAAGTCCTGCTTCCCGGATTTCTCAGCCGAAAACCGCCGCCCGCCTTCTATATCGGGCTGCTCCGGCGCTCCCTCTTCCATCTCCATCAGCGCCGCAGTATACTCTGCCTCCTGCTCCGCCGCGATCCAGAGTCCCTGTTCCAGATACAGAACTCTGCCTTCCTTCGCCAGACTGTCCAGCCATTCCACCGGAATATCCAGTTCGCCCGCCGCCAGATCGCCTTCCGTCATCAGCAGCGAATGCAGCTGTTTCTCATCCTGCGGTCGTCTGCCGCGTTCCTGCACTTCCTCCAACTCCACGGCACCGGGGCGCACCAGATTCTTTTCTTTCTTCAGTGCTTCCTCCACCGCCCCGTGAATCCCCCGCGGGGTAGGCGCATAATCATACATCACCGCCGCTTCCTGGCTCCACTGCAAGGGCAGCGACATGGGCGAAGGGGTCTCCGTATAGATCTCTCTGACCGTAACCGCACCGCTGCGGATATCGTACAGAAGTTCCTGCACCCCTTTCACATCCCAGAGTTCCTCGATACATTCCCGTCTCGTCTCCCGGATCAGCGGATGTTCCTGCTCCCGCACCACCTGCTCTAACATTTCCGCACTTCTTAAGCGCTGCATCCAGAGGGGCTGCCGGCCGTTACGGCGCACACCCATCATCAGGGCCCGCCCGCTGTTATACCGGAATGCCATGTTGAAAAGAGGCGTCGCAGGCAGCAGAATCTCCAGCTTCCGCACACAGCCGTCCGCATCGATCCGCTCTAAAATTCCCTCCGGCAGACTCTGGCGTCCGTAGGAGTACAGCAGGAAACCGTCCTCTTCGTCCACGCTGCCGATTTCTGCCTCCGTAAGCTCCCTGAGTGTCTGCGCCGCCAGAAGCGAAAGGGGCGCGTTGATCCGTCTGCCGAACACCGAATGTACCATCACCTGACTGTTGCCCGCCGCGTCCTTGAAATGTTCCACAATGAGCGTCTGATGATCCGGCAGGCTTCCCGTGGCCCGAATCTGCCGTTCCAGATAGCCCGACGCCAGATTGGAAGCTGACTCGTCCAGCCCCAGTTCTCCCAGCGCCTCCTTCAGCCTGCCGTCTTCATAAGCCTTCTGCAAAGCGCAGGATATTCTGCCGAAAGCCTCTCCCGTCCGCTTGTCCCGGCCTTTGATCTCTCCATGCCAGAAAGGAAGCCTGGCCCCCTCCATCTGCGCCTGCGTCACCGTCACGGTATCACGGCTGATATTCACGACTCTCCACGCAAAAGAACCAAGGATAAAGCGGTCGCCCTTCTGGGACTCATAGACAAACTCCTCATCCACCTCTCCCAGCTTCACGCCCTCCTGCGTCTTGACGGTATACAGCCCCTTGTCGGGGATCGTACCGCCCGCGGAAACCGCCAGCATTCTGCTGTAACCGTCTCCCTCCACCCTTTCGTGTATCCGGTCGTACAAGACCCTGGGACGTGCCGGGATATCCTTCTCATGCTCATAATCTCCCGCCAGCATGGCTAACACCGCCTTCACGTCCTCTCTGGTGATATGCCGGAAAGGCCATGCCCGGGGAAGAATCTCCATCACCTCGGAAAGTTCATATCCCTTAAAAGCCGCCATGGAGACCAAATGCTGCGCCAGCACATCCAGACACTGCACCGGCGGTTTCACATGCTCCACGCCGCCCAGCCTCGCAAGCTGTGCCGTCATCCCGCAGGACACGCATTCCGCCGCCGTTCTGGGGAAAAGATACATCACGCTGACCCGCCCCGGATTGTGACCCGCCCGGCCAAGACGCTGCATGGTTCCGGAAATCGTGCGGGGACACCCCACCTGCAGCACCTGATCAATCTCCCCCACATCAATGCCCAGTTCCATGGAAGAAGTGGCGCATAAAAGCCGTAATTTTCCGTCCCGCAGATTCAGTTCCGTCTCCGCCCTCTGCTCTTTGGAGAGACTCCCGTGGTGCACTCTGGCAAACCCCTCACCGCCCAATAGGTTTACATAATACGCCAGTTTCTCCGCATACCGCCGCCCTTCCACGAAGGCGATCACACTGCGGCTGTTCTGACAATACTGGAATACCAGTTTTCCTAGTTCCTCCCATACAGGATCTTTTCTCGGCCCCCTGACCGCGTCCGCATATGGGCTTAAGATTTCCAGACGCACCTGCTTCTTCATCACCGGCGCGGCAATGCTGACTTCCTCCGGCGCCAGATAGGCCGCTGCCACATCAAGCGGCTCGATGGTGGCCGACAGACCGATCCGCTGCAGCGGCCGGCCGCACAAATAGTCCAGTCTGGCAAGGGAAAGCATAAGGTGCGCTCCCCGCTTCGTGTCGATCAGCGCATGAAGCTCATCTATAATGACCGCTTTTGCCGTCGCAAGCACCGTCTGTCCCGTCTTGCTGGTCAACATCAGATATAACGATTCCGGTGTGATAATCAGAATATGGGGCGGCTTCTTAACCATCTGCTGCCGCTCCCTCTGGGGCGTATCTCCGGTCCGGATTCCCACGCTGATCTCCGACACAGCCCCGATCCCGTTCAGAGGCCGCCGCAGGTTCTCCCGGATATCCGCTGCCAGGGACTTGAGAGGAGACACGTAAATAAGCTGCAGTTCCTGCCCCAGCGTTCCCGCCTGTGCCTGCCGCTTCATCTGATCCAGAAAGATCAGGAACGCCGACAGCGTCTTACCTGTTCCTGTGGGCGCAGATATGAGCGCATGTTTCCCTTCCGCGATGATGGGCCACGCCTCGCACTGTACAGGCGTCGGTTCACCAAGCGCCTGTGCAAACCACGCCCCGGTCTCCTCCGTAAACAGACTTAAGACCCTTTCCCTGTCGGTTTTTTCACAGCTTTCCTTCTCTTTCCCCATGCTTTTCTTCCTCACATCTGCCCGGAATTCACCACATTGCGGTGACCGTCTGACAGAAACTACGCCACTGCACGGAGAATGCCCCCTTTGGCATTCTCCCGTGTGAAGTTTTAGATAACTCAGTCTGCGCATTTTGCAGACTTAATCATTCTCTTCACACACGGATCTTTTTCAACTCCTCCACCGTAAACACATAATCCGTATTGCAGAAATGGCAGTTTAAGGTTACATCTTCTCCCTCGTCGATCAGTTCCTGCAGTTCCTTTTTCCCCAGACTGACCAGTACCTTCTCCACCCGCTCTTTATTGCAGTTGCAGTGAAACCGCACCGGCATAGTATCAGTAATCTCCACGCCCAGATCGCCCAGCACGGTTTCCAGGATCTGTTCCGGCGTGCTGCCCTGCTCCAACAGGGTGGTCACCGGGGGAAGCGCAGACAGCTTCTGTTCCAGTTTGGCGATCACTTCCTCCTCCGTAAAAGGCATAAGCTGTATGATAAATCCGCCCGCCTGCTTGACCGTATTGTTTTTCTCCATCAGAACGCCTAACGCCACGCTGGAAGGCACCTGCTCAGAGGCGGCAAAATAATAGGTCAGATCGTCCCCGATCTCCCCGGTCTTTAATTCGATGGTGGAGGAATACGGCTCCTTTAAGCCCATATCCTTCATCACCGTCAGTACCCCCAGCCCGATCACGCCGCCCACATCCAGCTTTCCCGCACGGTTCGGCGGCATCATCGCCTGCGGGTTGTCCGCGTATCCTTTGACGTTCCCTTTGGAGTCCGCCGTCACCGTCAGTCCGTGTACCGGACCGGCGCCGTTTATCTGCAGGGTCAGAAGATCCTGTTCCCCTTTTAACATACTGCCCATCATCACGCCGCCCGTCATCAGCCGCCCCAGCGCCGCCGTCACCACCGGACTTAAATCATGGGCGTTTCTGGCATATTCCACCAGTTCTCTCGATGTCACGGCGAAAGCCCGTATCTGCGCGTTCGCCGCTGTTGCTCTTACAAGATAGTCTGTCATATTTACCTCTATTCCGGAGCGTTCACGCGACCCGCGGCGCTCCTTTTATTCTGATCTCCACGCATATCACAAATCTGCCTGTGATACTTCAAATAGAAAGTTGTATAACCTTTGATTTTTTACACTGTATACCTTTTGCCGCATTCTCTTGCCACCACATAGATCCGCTCGCTCGTATCCGTGACCGCTCCGTGGGTATCCGCGTCCACAGCCTCCACAAAGACCAGTCCTGCCTGCCGTAGATAATCCTTCATCTGTTCCAGCCGGTATCCGCGCTGGTAGTGGGTTTCCTGAAATTTTCTGTATAGATCCGGCTTCTCGTCCTCCTGCACGAAAATGGTCAGATCATACTCATTGATCTCCTCTTCCTCATGGTAAAAATTATCCCATATAAAGCTGCACTCTTCCCGGTTCTCCGCAATCGTCGTATCCCCGATCACAATTTCATACTTGTAAACCGTATTGAAATCAAAAACAAAAAGCCCGCCGGGGTAAAGGTAATTATTGACCAGCCGAAACGTTTCGACCACATCCTCCTCTTCCAGAAGATAGTTGACAGAATCACAGACACTGACCACTGCCCCTACCGTACCGTACAGTTCAAAACTTCTCATATCCTGCAGCAGATATAAGATATCCAGACCGGACTTTACCCGCTTCTCCATGGCGATTTCCAGCATGTCCGCCGCGTTGTCAATGCCGATCATGTCGTATCCCAGCCTTGCCAGCAGTTCCGTCAGCGTACCCGTACCGCAGCCGAGGTCAAGAATCGTATTGCGCTCCTGATCATTCCGGTTCTCCGGTACACCTGCATCGTCGCCGGATACAAGTCCGCCCCCGCTTCCGGCGCGCTCCGCCACCGCATCCTGTTTTGTTTCCCTGTACTTCTCCAGCAGTTCCACCAGATACGCGCACCACGCTTCATAGGGTGTATCATCCATAAACGTATCATATACCTGTGCAAATCCTGTATATGCTTCCATCGCTCCTCCGCTTGTCCTCTTTCACTATCGTTTCCCGCACTTCCCACCGTTTCCCGTCACCAGATCATAGCTCTCTCCGATCATCCGCCTGACATCCTCCTCCGGAATCGTCCCGTCCAGTATAATCGTATTCCAGTGCTCCTTATTCTGATGATACCCCGCCGTCACCGCCGGGTATGCACTGCGCCAGAAGTCCCGCCACTGCGGATCAACCTTCACATTCAGATTCACGTACCCGTTTCTTTCATAAGTCCAGAGAAAAGCCCTGCGGCTTCCCTGTACTCTCACAAGCTGCCAGTTGTGGTCATGAAACGGCGCATCCTGATAAGTATTCGCAAACGACAGACCGTATGCCAGCGCCTCTTCTCTCGTTTTCACACTATACCTCCATGCATATCGCAAGCCCGCTTACCGCCTGCGCACCATCTCCACCTCTCCCCGGAAACGCCCTGTCTCCTCTCCGATCCTCTGTACCGGAAAGACAAATGTCGCATATTCTTCAAAGGGTTCCGCATTACCAAGGGTTCCCACCTTGACACCATCCGCATACAGCGTAGTCTGCCCGGATTCACCGGCTACGCGCAATGTGACCCACTGTCCCCGGGGCAGTACATAATCCCATGTATAGGTTCGGCCTTCTCTGGCAAAGCCGACCCGTCCCGTCTCCGGCTCCACGGCATAGAATGCCCACACCCCATAAGCGCTGTCGCTTTCCGCAATGATCTGCGGCATATACCGGCCGTTCTTCTCTTTTTGCCCGGATTTTCCACTTTGATCCGCGCCTGTTTCCTGCACAGGCATAGCATCCGCCAGACTTTTATCATCTGCAGCAGTACTCTCTGCCGGATCTTCTTCCAGCCATATCCGCAGATTCACTTCATAGGACGGTTCCAGACCTGCCTTATTATCATAGATCCGGTTCGTTTCTCCTTCTATGCCATACATCTGCCGCTCGGTCATCCGTGCGCGCTCACAGAAATCCTCATAGCTCTCTGTCTGCACGTCTGCGCCCGGCTTTTTCTCTCCTGCTTCCGCGCTGCCTCGACCGCCGCCGGAATTGTTCATGCCCCACAGCTTCGCAGAAAGCACCGGCAGCGGCTGTTCAAAGCGTTCATACAAGTCATATTCGCTGAGCCCCAGATCCAGCCTGCCGCACATATCATTCCAGATCATATAGGCCGCCCCCAGCATCCGGGGGGAATAGGAGGGAATGATCTCCATGGTATTATAGTCATAAAACCGGTTGGGTTCCCAGTTTTCGTACAGTTCTTCCCTGTCAAGATAGTCATAGCCGCCGCCCGGAATCACATACAGATGATTGTTCTGCATATTGATCAGAGAATATCCTGCATCATACATTTCCCGCGGATCCGCCCACTGGGTGCTCCACAGGTTCATCTGCAGCCCGTCAGGATCCGGCATGTTCTTGCCTGCTATGTTACTCAGGCTTCCCCACATGCGCACTTTTCTTTCTTCCGTCTGCACCATCTGCACCGTCTGTACGGCATAAGTCCGATACTGTTCACCGTCTCCGTAATACTCATCCATTCCGATGTTGACGATCTGTGCATCTGCCAGCGCTCCATCGCCTTCATCCAGCGCCTCCTGCCAGATCATCCCCACAAACGCCACCGCATCTTTATTGTTCAGATTGATCTGGTCCACCGACTCCGGCTTCTGTGTCAGCCCATACTCCGGGTACAATCTGGTAATGGAAAGCGAGTGGGCCGGCGTATCGATCTCCGGCACCACAGTCACGCCATAGCTTCTCGCCGTCTCAATAAATTCCGCAAATTCCGCCTTCGTATAGGCATATTCCTCCGAAGTCAGCCGCTGTCCGCTGTCATTGGCAAGCTCCGATTCCAGACGGAAGGCGCTGTCTGCTGTCATAGCCTCTTCTATGGAATCCGTCAGGCCGCTGGTGCTCAGGATCTCATTGTCATTCAGATGGATTCCCAGATCGTTCATCTTATAATAAGACATGGTCTCCATCATTCTGTACAATGTTTCAAGAGAGACTGCTTTCCGCGCCACGTCAATGCCGAAACCGCGCACCTCATAGAGTGGATAATCTCTGATCTGCCCTCTCGGCAGAGAAAACTCCCGGGCCAGAATCTGCAGCACAGTCACCGTTCCCCACCGCACGCCGATGTCTGTTTCCGCTTTTATGACACAGATGTCGCCAATGTCACAGATATATCCTTCTCTGCCCAGTCCGAGAGACTCGTCCGCATACCCCAGATAAAAGTCTCCGGGCTGTGCATCCTCTAAAGTGCCCTCTGTCACTTCCACCATGCATCGCGCCATGGTCATATATTTTTCCCGAAAAAGCTCCGCTGTTTTTTTCAGCGATGAACCCTTCTCCACGATCACTCGGAAGTTCCCGCCCGTCTCGAATCTTCCCTGTTCCCCGCGCCATTCCGCCAGAGAAGGGATTACCTCAGGACAGTCATTCAGCCGCCGTTCTTCTTCCTCCGCAATGCCTGTCTCCTGCCATTCCGCCGCATCCGCATGATCCCAGGCCGGCACAACAAGAGTCTGGGAAATTTCCCTGGAATCCGAGGGATCACTGCTGTCTGTGACCAGAAATCCCACCGTAACCTCTTTATCCTGAATGGTAGGATAGATCACGCCGTCCGCCCCGATGATCTGCTCATAGTCCGCTCCCAGAAAAGTAACCTCGTATCCTTCCGGCGCCCGGGGCATTTCCAGATACCTGCCGCCTTCCTCTCCGTATGCTACAGATGCTGTGCCAAGCTGATAGACCGCAGGCTTGTCCGCATAGACCTCAAACTCATAAAGTGACACGTTCTGGTACAGGTCAGAATGGTCTTTCGCACTGCGCGACACATCATATGTGCTGAGCCGCAGATATTTCACCAATGCCGGCTTTTCCAGCGGAATTTCCTGGTTTTTCAGATCCGGCGCCCGGTCAAAAGCTGCCAGAACCTCCCAGTTTTCACCGTTCCGCGAGCCTTCCAGTGCGTAGGAGACCACGTTGCGCCGCTCCCATTTGAGGACAACAAAAGAAACTGAAATTTCTTCCGGAAATTCCAGTTTTATATAATGAGACGCACTCTCCCTGTTATTTTCGCTGGACCAGCGGGAAGACAATTCCGTATCGTTTCCGTCAATGGCCTTATCCGCCGATAATTCCACCGTCTCCGTGCTGTCGCAGGTAGCGGTAACGCCCTTTTGCAGCGCCAGATTCGGGTTTCTGTCCGGCCGGGACAAAAGCAGCCATAGCACGCCTGCTGCCGTGACTGCCGTCAATATGAACAAGCAAATTATAATACGATATTTCTTTTTTTTCTGCACCATTACCTCAACCCGGTTTCCTCACACTGCAGCAATTCTTCTTTCACACCGTCGCTGCATCTGCAACTGCACATAACCTGATCTTCCGTCCTGCCGCTGATCCCGGCCGGCATCTTTCTTTTTAACCTACCAGCGCCCCCAGCAGCCCGTATGACAAAAGTGACATAATAACCGTTGCGATGGCGATTCCCAGCAGTTCTGCCAGAACAGCCTTCTTAAAGTCCACATCCAGAAGCGCGGCGATCAGAGACCCCGTCCATGCTCCCGTACCCGGCAGCGGAATGCCCACAAAAAGCACCAGCCCCCAGAACTCATATTTCTTGATATTGTCGCTCTTGCTCATGGCACGGCTTTCAAGCTTTTCGATCAGTCCGCGAAACAGCCTGATCTTCTTCATCCATTTAAAGATCTGCTTGATAAAAAGCAGGATAAAAGGAATGGGAATAATATTGCCGATGATACAGATCGGAATCGCCGTGGTAATGGGGATCTGCAAAAGCTGCGACACAATCAGTCCGCCTCGAAGTTCCAGGATCGGAATCATCGAGATGATAAACACCACAATCTCCTTTGATACATATTTTCCCAATGTAACCGCAAACGCGGCTGCTAATTTTTCCATAATTTACCTCCGTTCCGAATCCTTTTACGCTGAATCTGCAACGCTCCGCACCCTGAAATCTCATATAGCATTATATGTCCGTCAGATACAAAACTTGTATTTTTTACGGCATTTTCCAGCATAACTGCGCCTGCCGCACAGACTGAGGCCGCCGAAAACACATGTGCGCCCTGTACAGCCTGTCACCTGCATATTTCTCCGAGCGCCCGTTGCAGCCAGTCACCCGCATATTTCTCTGAACGCCCGATACAGCCAGTCACCCGCATATTTCCCTAAGCGCCCGATAACACCAGTCACCCGCAAATTTCTCTGAGCGCCCGTTGCAGCGCCTCCATCTGCTCATCCGTGCCGATGGTGATGCGCATGTAGTTGTTGATCCGTTCTTTATTCCAATATCTGACATATATGTCATTTTCTTTTAACTTTTGAAAAATCTCTTTCGCCGGCATCCGCTCATGAACGGCAAAAATAAAATTGCCGTATGATTTCGGAAACGTGAAACCCAGCCTGCCAAGCTCCTTTTCCGCCTTTTCCCTTGTCCGGATGATCTTCTCGCAGCATTCCTCAAAATATGCCCTGTCCTTCACAGCTTCCACACCAAGCTGCAGCGCCGCATAGTTCATGGTATAAGAATTGACGGAATATTTCACATCGTTGATATATTTGATCAGCTTCGGATCGCCCATTGCAAAACCAATCCGCATTCCCGCCATGGATCTTGACTTGGAAAAGGTCTGCACCACCAGAAGATTATCATATTTCCAGGTCAGCGGCAGGCAGCTTGTTCCTCCGAAATCGATGTACGCCTCGTCCACGATCACCACCACGTCACGGTTCGCCGCCACGATCTCCTCCACCTGCTCCACACCCATCAAAATCCCTGTAGGCGCATTGGGATTGGGAAAAATCACACCGCCGTTGGGCTGTCTGTAATCCTCTGTCCTGATGTGGAAGTTTTCGTCCAGCGCCCTTGTCTCATAAGGCACCCGGTACAGTTTTGCCCATACATCATAAAAAGAATATGTGATATCCGGAAACAGCACCGGTTGATCCGACTGAAAAAAGGTCATAAATGCCAGCGACAGCACATCGTCAGACCCGTCTCCGATAAAAAGCCGGTCTGTGCCGATACCGTAATGCGCAGCAAGAACCTCCGCCAGCTCTGTCTGCTCCGGAAAAGCCGGGTACAGACGCATTTTCTCAGGTTCCAGTTCCGCTATCCTGCGGGCCACTCCCGGCGCCGGCGGATAAGGATTTTCATTGGTATTCAGTTTGATCACATTTTTGCTTTCAGGCTGTTCCCCCGGTGTATAAGGAACCACCTTACGCACATTTTCTTCCCACTTCACAATATGATGCCTTTCCTCTTTATTATGTTCTCTCTAATTTTTCACGACTTCCGCAGTTACGTATCTTCTTCCGGCACCTTCCACTCTCCGGCCAGCCTCTCATACTCCGCCGCCTGTTCTTCATTGCCTGCCGCCCGGTAACATCTGGCAAGCCCCGCAAGCGGAAGGTCGCCGCCGCTGTGAATGTTCAGAATGCTCTCTGTCTCAAAAGCCCCGTTATAAAACCAGATGACCGCCTCATCAATGTCCTGCTTCTGCAGATAGTATTCCCCCAGTTCACAGCAGATCTCCGAACATCCCTCGCAGGCGATCACTTTCAGTGCATACTTGAAAAAATCCTCCGCATCCGAGCAGATTCTGGCCGCTCTCGCCGCCACACAGGCCGCCTCTTTGATTTCATCCTCGCTTCTTCCAATTTCATGACACGATTGTCGGAAAAATTCCCGGGCGGCAAGAAAATCCTTATCTTCTCCGGAAATAAAAAGCTCTTTGGCATATATATTATGCAGTCTCTGATCCAGCCTGTCTCCCGCCTCGATCCTCCGCGCAAAAGCCGCCAGATCCCTGTCCTTATGGTTGTTTTCAGGCAGGTGCTGTATCTCGATCTCGCTGTCATATATCACCGGCTGTAATCCTACCTGCTCATGGATCGCACCCTGCCACTGAAAAGTCCGAAGCCTTTTGAAAAGCTTGGGCCGCAGTTCTCTGTCAAAATTATAAATCGTACCGTGGGAAAGCTGGTTGGTATAATACATCTGCACGATATCAATCTCCGGCAGAAGTGTCTCCTTTAAAAGCCTGAATGCCCGCCTGTTCTCTTCATCCATTACCTCATCCGCATCGGCGGAATAGATATACTCCATCCCCGCTTTGGAAAAGGCAAAATTACGTGCCGCCGAAAAATCGCCGATCCACTCAAAATCATAGATCCTGTCCGTGTAGCCTGCCGCAATACGTCTGGTTGCGTCGGTGGAACCGGTGTCAACGATAATAATCTCGTCCACCAGATCTGCGATACTGTCCAGACATCTCGCCAGAATCCGCTCTTCATTTTTTACGATCATGCACAAGCTTACCGTGATCATGGAAGTCTGCCTTTCTTTTCATCATTTGATACCCGCTTCCTCCTATAGCTGTCCTGGCGGGCAGGAATAACCCTGAATCTATCCCACAGTCTTTTTCTATGGCCTGTAATATATGGATTTTCTCATGCACGTATCCACATGCAGCAGACTGCTGGCGGCTCCCGCCCGGAACACCATGTCCCTGTACCGGTTCCTGCGGACAAACTCTTTCGCCGGACAGATCTGATACAGCGTGGTATAAGACAGATCTGCCATCCGCTCATCCAGCTTCACCAGATATCCACTGCCCTCTGTATAAAGCTTCGCACGTCCCAGATAACGATAGTATTTTCCATTCCAGTTATAAATACGCACTGTGCGGCGCCGGATTCCATAAAGCGCCGTTACCAGAAGCACAGACAGCACCGCCAGTGCCGCCAGCGCACCAGGCCACGCCGGATTACTCCAATTTTCCGTTCCGATCATCCATGTCATGTCATATCCTCTCAAGGCATATATACCGTGTATCCGAAACTGCCGCATCAGACAGCTTCACGAAGATTTTGCGCTTCCTGTTATCTCAGCTTATGAAAAGCAGTTTTCAGGCAATAACATGTTTAGAGTAGCATATTCCCCCATAGATTGCAATTACAACCTCATGCCGTTTCCGATGCGGCACAGGTATCCTGCCGTCCGATACCTGTGCCAGTATTCCACATTGCACAGTTCCGGGAATGCACGGACATAGGGAAAGAGCGATGCACGCACCGCTCTCTGTCTGCGCTAGCCCCGGTCTGCCAGATTCGCCTTCATCCCTTTGGCCCGGATCATAAAAGTAACTTTTTTGGTTCCGCCGTACTGTCCTTTTCCCCGAATGACCAGAACCGCCTTCCCTTTCCGGTCGTTCCTGCTGTACGAAAGGATCTCATATTCCTGTGCATCCACCGGATTATTTCTGTATGTGACACGTATGTCATTTACGCCCGGTCTCACGCCATAACGGCTGAAATACTGCGGATCCACCAGCTCACCCCTGGCATTTCCGATCATTTTCTCCATGATCCTGAATTCGACCACCCTGACATCGTCAGCCGTACCGGCCGCATAGTCTGCACCTGTTGCAGTAATAATCACCCTTGCCGTATGTCCGGTATCCGGAATGGTTCCGATGTCACTCTGCCGGTTCAGTTCATAAGATACTGTATAATCTTTGTTTTTCACCAGTTTCCGGCCATTGTCACAAACCACGGGAACCGGTTTGTATTCTTTTTTGTTCCTGCTGTACTTCATATCCGGCACTTCCACGGTAATCTCACCGCTCTGCCATGATTTGGGCAGGATCTGCAGTTCCACCACATTTTTCAGCCTGCCGGTAAAGTTTCCTCTGCCAATCACGGTGATAAAGGCTTTCTTTGTCTGTGTGGTAATATTTTTGTTGTTGGTATAAGACAGGGTATAGTCCTGCCCGTTCACAAGTTTTCTTCCCCGGTAAGTAATCTCCACGTCAGGCATGGCTCCTGCACGGTTCTGCTGTGCCGTGACAGTTTTTGTCTCAATCATCTCCTCCGCAAGCTTCGCTTTTGTCACGGAAAAGGTCTTTCGGATGGTTCCGCTGTATTTTCCAAGTCCGGTGAGTGTGATCACGGCCTTTCCGGCCTTTTCGTTGTCTTTATGCCCGATCCGGTAATCAATCCCCTCTTCCAGCACTTTTCCGGTGGCCTTATCTGTAAGCACCGGTGTCTGGATCACGGGTTCTCCGGTGTATACAGTCTTTGGCAAAATGCCTTGTATATCAATATTTTTCGTGGAAAAAGCTGTTCCCAGCACTTTAAACTTCTTGCTGCAGCTGCCCGCATACCGGCTGTTCTCCCCCGCCGTCACCGTGACAAGCGCCGTTCCCGGCAATTGATTGTCCTGATAGGAAACAGTATAGTTGACTGTGCCGTCCGTTTCCCGGCGAGGCACCGTCCTGCCGCCCAGCTTCACGGTGATCTGAGATTCATCGAAGGTTACTTCCTCTCCATCTTTATATGGTAAAGATGCTGCCGGCAGTTTCACCGCCGCCTTACTCAAAAGTTCTTTTCCTTCCACCACCTTACAGAAAGCCGTAACCTGTCCTTCATAGTTGCCCCTGCCAGAAATGGTAATCTCGTAGACGCCCGCCGCCTGTGCCCCGGTGACCACGGCACCCTGATAAGTAATGGCCTGCGTGTAATCCTTCTTATGACTGAGCTTCTTTCCGCCGTCTTTGACCGTCACGCTGATCTTCTGCTCTCTTTTTTGGCAGATCAGATATTCCGGCGCACTGACCGAAACCTGTTCCAATGATCTGGGCCGGATGATAAAGGTTCCTTCAATGGTTTCGCTATAATTCCCTTTTCCTTTGATGATCACCTTTGCTGTTCCTGCATGGATGTTATTTTTATAAGTTACCGTGTAATCCTTTTTTTCTGTCAGCAGACTGCCGTCGTCATACACAAATACTTCCGGTTTGAGCGCCCGGCCCGTGTAAACCTGCTCCGGGATATCCTTAAACCAGATACCTTCCCGGAAAGGCTCCTCTTCCTCGTCGTCTTCATCATCATCTCCGCTCTTTGCATCAAATCTGACATCAATCATATCCAGAGTCTTTCCCTCTGCCAGAAGTGTCACCGTTCCTGCCGCTTCTCCAAAATCCGGCAGCAGACTGTCTTCCAGAACTGCCGTCCAGATATCCCTGATCTCGTCATAGGATGCGGTAAAAACCTTTCTGCAGTACTTCGTTGCCACAACAAACTGAATGTTCGCGGTCTCCCTGTCTACCCCCGCCACTTTGGCTGTCAAAAGAGTATCCGGTGTCTGCTCATCCGGCCCGATCCTGTCACCCGCCTGGGGCGCCATAATATATCCCACAGGCTCCTGCGTCTCACCTGGAAGAATGATTTCCCTGTATCCGGTCAGTTCACCCGCAACAGTCTCTCCGGCAGAGTTCTGAACCGTCGGACACACCCGGTAATAATAAATCTGCCCTCTTTTAACCTCAGTATCCCTGTAAAAATACCTCCCGGCCGAAACCGTGGCATAAGGTTCCTCTGGACATCCGGGCGTTTCGCTTCTGTAAATGACGATCGTGTCAGCTCCGCCTCCGCCGGTCCAGGACAGCCTGACAGACACACCGTTCTGTGCCTGAGGATTCTCCTCCATCTCTACGGACTCTATTGTAAGAGCGTCCGGCACCGTCCGTACAGTAATGACTGAAGTACGGTAAATCTCCTGATATGCACTGTCCCTGGCCGCCACATAGTAAGAATAGGAATCACCCACCCAGAACTCTCCCACTCCCAGTTTTGCCAGAACATCGCAGGTCGTACCGGTGGCCGGCGCCTGTATCGATGCCAGCCGGTAAGCACCTCTTCTGATGATATAGACCTCATAGCTTTCCGCCTTTTCAACAGGCAGCCATGTAAAGTTCAGCTTACTGTAATCTTCCGGGCTGACCTTCAAATCCAGCCGAAACTCCGTCACAGACCAGTCCGTGTATGCCCCGTCCTCACGATAAGCCCGGATCCGGTACTGATATGTCCCCAGATCTGCATCCTTCAAGTCATCCGTATATTCCGTAACAGAAAGATCATCGATCCGGCCGATGGTAACGAACTCCCCGTCTTTTTGCCCTTTTCTCTGAATTTCGTATACCGTTTTCTTTTCTGACACCGATGTCACTTCATCCCATCTGAGAATAACCGTCGTACCCGCCGATTCAGAACGGAAGCCTGTTATTTCCGTACTCTGCTGAAGAGAAATCTCAATGCTGTTGATCTCAGATGCACTGCCATACTGCACCACGCCGTCCGTCCCTGTATTAAAGGCTTTTACCCGATAACCGATGATGCCGGACAGACCCTTTAGCCGGTCATCTCTGTAAGTCACAGTGTCAGATCCGGCTGCCTTTACAAGCTGTACAAAATTCTTTCCATCCAGGGTACGTTCCACCAGATACCCGTCCGCTCCGCGGGATGCCGTCCATTGCAGTTCCACGGCCTTGCCCCTCTGTGCCAGTGCCGGCTGCCCAAGGCTCACTTCTGACGGCCGGGTGCGCACACTTTTCTCAGCCGACAGTCTTCCGGCTTTCTTTTCCCCGTTTTCTTCTATATACACTGCCACACGGTAAACATACACCGCACCCGGCGTCAGCCTGGTATCGGTATAAGATGGATCCTTTGTTTCGGCAATCAATCTGACATTTATGTCATTTTCTTCGCCGCGGTAAACAAAATAACCGTCTGCATCTGCATTTTCTTCCCATGCAATTGTGACACTCGTATCAGAATCTGCCTGTACCGATTTTAACCCTGTCTGATGCAGAATAGACGGAATTGATATTTCTGCCGCTCCGGTCATTTCACCCGCTACAACAGTTCCTGCGGAATCGCGAACTGTGGGGCGCAGTGAATAGTAAAAGGTAATTCCCTTCGTGATCCCGGTATCTGTGTAAGAACCGGCCGAAACCGGCGCGGAAGCATATACTTCTCCCGGATCATCGGGATCCTCACTGCGATAAATCTCGACAGTATCCGCACCGTCTCCGCCGCTCCAGGCCAGCTCCACCGCCATTTTGTCCGCCCCGGAGCCATCCATTGAAAAGGAATCTCCTGTAAGCTCCAAAGACTCAATTTTCAGGGCATCCGGCAAAATCCTGAAAGAAACCTCCGATGTCCTGTAAACCTCAAACCCGTTTTTGTCCTTTATGACAAGATAGTAAGTGCAAAGTTCCCCGGCCCGATAGCCACCCACATTCAGAAGCTTTGAAATATCATAGTCCAGACTTTCATCCTGTACCGGAAGATCACCGGAAGTATGAGATAAATCCCCGGCCTTTATATGAACCTGACAATAAGCCGCATTTTCCGGTGCAAGCCACGTAAAGTTCAGATGTTGATCATCATTCTGAGTAACCTTCAGATCTTTTCTGACCTCTCCCTGTACCCAGTCCGTATATTTCCCCGCTTCATTGTACGCCCGGACCCGGTATTGATAGATGCCCAGTTCTTCCCCGCTTAAATCATCGGCATAGTCTGTCACAAGCGGATTCCCGATTTCGGTCAGCGGACTGTACACTGCATCGTTTTTCTCTTTCCGCTCTATTTCGTATCCCGCCGCTCCTGTCACGGCATCCCAGCTCAGTTTTGCCTGATCTCCTTCATAAGAAAGTGTCAAAGCGCCAAAAAACAACTTCGCTTCAAATGCCACCTCCACCGGTTCGGAATATCTGTCGCTGCCGTCGGAAAAAAGGGCTCTGACCTTATAGTAATATCGTTCCACATAGTCTGCCTGTTTGATGACATCCCGATACTGCCGCAAGGAAGCACTCTGGGAACCGGCCTTTTCATAGGTACCGTCTGATGTCTTTGCCCGGTAGATCTCATAGGCGGAAACATTCGCGAGTTTTTTCCATTTTAAATCTACCTTGTAGTCATCCCCTGCCTTTTCAGGTTCCGTCACAGAAGCGCTCACTGTAAACGATGCCGCTGCATCCATGTCATCTGTCAGCAGATTAACCCTCAGCGATTCCCCCTTTTCATGCATATCCACCCAGCTGCCCCAATAGGAAGTGCTGTAAAAGCTCTCACCCGCATGAGTCACATTGTAATTTTTTAGATTGCTTCCGTCTTTGCTGCTGTCTTTATAAATATAGCCATATGATGTTGTGCCGGGAAAATAGATAACAACCGATATCGTATCCCCCGCGTTGCACTCGACAGGTTTCGGAAGGTCAATTGTATAGACTCCCGCATAGGATATTCTTCCGGTAAGCTTTTCCGCAAGCATCGGCGTTCCGCTTTCCGGATCCGTCAACAGGCCGTTTTCCGTTTCCGGATTCTTGTAAATTCCGATCTCAAAATCCTCGTTCGTGCTGCCGGTCATGAAAGAGACTGCCTGCAGACTCTCCCGCTCCGAGGAAAGTCCTTTCACAGTAAATACCTGTGCCATCTTGACTCCGTACTGCCAGTCCCACGCCAGCGTGTTGCTGTTAAAATAATTGTTATCATACCGGTCGGCAGGCTCCGCCACCATAACCCCCGCCGGATTGCCGGATCCAAGAGAAGTATCCTCATAAGAAATGTAAAAATATCCGTTCTCTCCCCAATCCGCACCCCAGCTGTTCCTGACGATCCACGCACCATTATTCCGGGGCTGGTTTTTAAAACTCTCTTTCGGAAAATCATCGTCCCATCCTACAATGGTAATGGCATGGTTTGTCTTGGTCTGGGTGTTATTGTAATATGCATTGGTGCTGTAATTAAAGCAATTGTTATCATGAAAATAAGACCATCCCGCACAACCGTATTCCCGCACCAGCGCTTTCACATTCTGTATGCTTTCGGAATGGCCGGCCTTTGTATCCACATAAAAGTAATTCCGCATATGGCAGACATCATCCTGCGCATTTTCCAGGGCCAGATCTTCCGGCATGTCTTTTATATTAGAATAAGGATAACTGCTTTCTGCCGCCGCTCCCTGCCAATTCATCAGTCGCTGGGCCGCCGAACTCAAATTCCCGCCCTTCTCCATATAATTCGCATCGTTGATGAGTTCCACCCTGTCTCCGTCAGCATTGCCCAGCACATCATAGCCCGTATGATAGGTAAAATATGCCAGATGATGCTCTGACAGATCCACCGCCGCCGGATCGGCCAGTTGCTGCGCCGCCAAAGAAGCCTCCATAACGCCCAGCGTCGTAAAAGCCCAGCAGGTTCCCCATGGATTCTGGTTTCTGGCCGGCGGAAGAAATCCCTCATCCCGGAAATCAAAGGACGACTCCTCTGCATAGATCGAGGCGCTGTAAGGATTCTCGGAGGCATCATAATGCTCCGGTATTTCCAGCACTTCCATAACCGGAAGGTACTTCGGTTCCATGGCTTTCTGCGCCGCAATTTCCTCTGCGGAAAGGGTTTCCTGTGACTCTGCGGCTTCCGCCTCACCAGAATCATTGTCATCATCCAAAGTCTCATCAGGCTCCCGGATCTGGCCGCTGTCTGCTTCATCCTCCTCAGAGATGCCGTCTTCATTTTCTTCTTCCGGTTCGGAATCCTCATCTGTGAGGTCCGTCCCCTCTGCATCATCCTGACTGCTGCCGGGCTCTGTGGCTCCACTGTTTTCTGTATTGTCCTCACTGTCACCGGATTCGATATCTCCGCCAGGTTCTGTGGCTCCCTGGCTGCTACCGGGCTCTGTGGCTTCACTGTTGTCTGTATTGTCCTCACTGTCACCGGATTCGATATCTCCGCCGGGTTCTGTGGCTCCACCGGGTTCTGTATTCTCCTGGCTGCTGCCGGACTCTGTGGCTCCATCGCTTTCTGCGTCATCCTGACTGCCATCAGCTTCACTGTCGACACTACCCTGACTACCGGACGCAGTACTGTCACCTGCCCCTGTACTGCTCTGGCGGACACCTTCGGTACTACCACCTGCTCCTGTACTGCCGCCTTCAATACTCTCACCAGCCCTCACGCTGTTCTGGTCACCGCCCGCTTCAACGCTGTCCTCCACATGGTATGTATCACCGCTGTACTCCCCCGGCGCCGCCAGCACTGCTTCCACTGAAGAATTTGACAGCAGAAAAACCAGCACAAGCGCCAGCGCCGTTCTCTGTTTTCTTCTCCGGTTTTTTCTGCCATATCCTATCATAATTGCTCCCCATCCCTCTTTTTTCTTTTGCCGTACAACCGGCAAGCGCTCTGTTTCATCTCCGTGGTTCAGCCCTCCGCCTTACTGTCAGAATCTGACCCTATCACCTTTTTTCATCGACGGATCAATCCGGCCGCCCGTTCTTTCACCCGGTTCAGGCCGGCCTGCAGGCCAAGGGGCAGTATGACACCCGCCGCCAGATAAACCATGCCAAACTGTTCCGCCCCGCGTACAAAATAAAAATAATCAATATTCGTGTAAAACTGCGCAAAGTCAAAGTCTGCGCAGAATCCGGTATGTGCCGCCACCGATGCAAGCACCATCTTTACCAGCATAAAAGCCATCACGTGATGCATCATCACCGCATAAGTATTCCGCCCCAGATACTGCACCACGCGGCTTTTTCCGAAAACAGGCTCTGTCACCTTTGCAATCCGGAGCCAGAAAGCAATTCCTGACACAATTGTCACATATGGCATCACCGGGCCGTTGGCAAATCCCGTACACCACACACTGCTGAAAGCCAGCCCGTTTCCTCCCACATTTAACACAACCTGAAGCAGAAACAGAACCGCAAAATAAGGCACGTTTCCCAACGTGTCATGCTTTTCCAGCTTTTTCAGATAAAACTGTCCCATCTGAAAACAGGGAAAAAGAAACAGGATCCGCCCCGGCGTCTTATAATTCCCCCAGACATGTCCGCCGATGGCAAACCAGACCACCGCAATCCCCACAAGAAGACTGCCGGCCATCACGATCCATTCCACAAGCCCTTCCGCCTGTTCCCAAAGCCGCAAACGTCTCAGAATCCACTTCAGCACGATCCGCATAAAAAGATTCATCATTTCTATCACAAACAGAGTCGGTACAAACCATGCCGCATAATTATAAATAAACTGATACCCGTGCATAAAAGGCTCTATGAAAAGTGTCCGGAGGCTGATTGCCTCTCCCATGCCGAATCCTCCGGCACGCATCACCCATGCCACGACTCCGTAAACCAGATTCCAGATGAAATACGGCACAAGAAGCCTGCGTATTTTTTTTCTGATATAGGCAATCGGATGCTCCTCCTCCGAATCTTTATAAAAATATCCCGAAATAAACATAAACAGCGGCACATGAAAAGAATAATACGGGAAAAGTTCCCCCACCGTCATAATGTGATAGCCGCAGTGTCCTGCCACTACCATCAGGATCGTAAACGCCGACAAAATGCAGAACGTTGTGTTATACTGTTTCATCCGGCCGTCCTGCATGTCGGAAAAATGCGTCTTCTGTGCCTGCCGGTTCTGAACCCGAAGGACTTTTTCCTGCCGGCTGTATTTTTTGATAGATACACTCTGATCTTGTGACATATCTGTCATTTTTCTCCCCCGCATACCGGCAGAATAACCGCGGTATTTATATCGCATCGTTTTCATATCTGTTCTTTTATCATCATACTGTATCCACAGACACTTTTCAATCTTTCCCGTTTTCCCTGTCTCCGGATGATAACAGTTTAGGTCACATCTGATCCATGCAAAATGCTCCAAAGACACATTTTACACGTTCTCACGGATCATGCAGCAAGTACAGAATCCTGGACTGAACTGTTACACACATATCACGTGCCGGTTAAATGAATTTCAATATATTCCGGATCAATACTACCGCAGCGACAGCACACATAAATATGAGGCTCCCCACTATAAACCACCAGACCCCTTTTATGAAACCCTTCAGCATTTTATTTTGAAAAACGGAATCCACAGCCTGGGAAACCCGATAAATAGAATCTATTTTCTCATTTGTAAGGGAACTTTCTCTCACTTCCTGTACATCAAGATCCTTCACAAGTTCATCCAGCGTCATATCAAAAAAATCACTCAGCATGACCAGTCTGGTAAAATCCGGGTATGACTGACCTGCCTCCCATTTTGAAATTGTCTGTCTGGATACCTGCATTTCCATACCAAGCTCTTCCTGGGACAGCCCTTTTTCTTTTCTGAGTTTTAATAGTTTTTCGTTGAATTTCATTTCAATCTCCTTTCAATCTTCAACCTGATCTCCATGCATATCACAAACCTGTCTGTGATACTGCACCGCCTGTCACATCTCAGCCTACAGAAAAATTTATTGTGATTCAAGCAATCCGGCTTGTCAATTTGTCAACATCGGCTGACATTTCATAATGCTTCTGAAAACTGACATCATGTTAACATTCTGTAACATGCCGTGAAAAAGACCGTTAACGTTAACCACTTTTTCACTTTTCCATGTTATAATGTAACCATGCTTAAACGGGCAGAACCTGTTTACGGAATCTGCCGGACAACCACAGCTTTTGTTCCCCGCGGGACGCTGCGCAATATCAGAAGAAAGAATGAAGAACATGCAGAAAAAGCCACACAAGCAATCAGATAACCATTCAAAATCACCGGTACAAAATCAGCGCCATACGCACAAATCCAATGCATCCCGGACGGCCACAGCCCTTCACCCGGCTGTCACGGCTCTGCTTCTCCTGGCTGCTTTCTGTGCCTGCCTGTTCTGCTTCCTCTACAGCAGAAATTATCCTGTGCCGACATCCGCCGGGGGATCTTACCCGGAAGACTCTGCCTCCTCCACCCCTTCTGCAAATGTCCGCCAGACTCCCGGTCCGGTAACAGAGTACATCCGGGCATCGGATCTGACCACAGAGCAGGATTCCTCCCCCACAGGCACTGCTAATCCTTGCTCCGATTTGAGTGTTCCCACATACCTTACCAGAGTGGACGACACTTATTTTCTCGTAGACTGCTATCACAATCAGGTGATTTACAACGATAATCTGACAGACCCGCTCTATGAATGGAAAGTCATGACGAATGAGATCGACAAGGGCCACACTCTGGCAGGCGACGGCACCGTATATCTGGTGGACGACACAGAGCGGCACCGCATTCTTGTCTTTGAAAAAGAAGACGACCTGTATTTACATACCCAGACTTTTGAGGACATCGGCAACAGACCCCATTATATTATCTACGATGCCCCCACAGATACTTTTTACGCATGGAGCTCCATGAGCGGCGAAATGTATCTGTTCCGCCATAATCCCGGTGAAACGCGTATGTACTTGACGGAAATCCGCCGCATAGAGGCTCTGGACAACATCTATGTGCGTTCCTTTACGATCGTAAACGATGAGATTTATTTCGTTTCCGGCAATTCTTCCATTATCCGGGCCGCACTTGCAGATTTCCGGATTCTGGAAACCTATCCTGTTCCCGACAGCATGGCAGGCATGATTCAGATCACCCCGATCCAGGATTATTTCTACATCACTGTTTCCACGGACCTTGCCGGCAGCCAGAATTACGCTACGATCCTCCGCACCAGAGACCTTTCCGCACTGGTGGAAGGAGATTACGAAGACATCTACAGTCAATTTATCGGCGGAGGGACGCCCTACTATATCACAGCATTAGATAACATGTATTATTTAACTGAACACCGCCTGCCCGGACATTCCCTCTGGCGGTTCCGGGTGGAAGAAAATATACTAAAAGACATTGAAACCGTATATTAACGCACTCCCCCCCTGCATATCGCAAGCTTGCCTGCAGATACATACGGTTCACCCTTCTTCCACAAACCGGACTTTTCGCTCGTTCACGTCACCGTAGATCTCCAGTTCCGGTATTGCCTGTAAAAATTTGGTAAACTGGGAATACCCGTAGTTCTTGGGTTTGAAGCCCGCATATTTGCGATGGACAATATTGCTCAGTTCGCTCACCTGCATTCCCTTTTTCCCTTTTACCTTCACGGCCGCTTTAATGTAATCCGTGATTTCTTCTTCCGACTCTCTGTTTTCTTTCAGTTCTACATTAATACGGGTGTTATTTTTAACCAGATTCAGACTCGGTATCTCTTCCAGAAACCGGGAAAGCAGGCTGTATCCGTAATTTCTTACATCAAAATCAGGATACTTGTTCAAGAGTCTGCTGCCGATCTCTCCCAGTCCGGTCTCCTTATCCTTATTCTCATTTTCCGTAATGATACTGATGATGGCGCTCTCGATCACTTCCTTGCTGATAGACGTGGACTCCTTATCCTCCTGACCGCTCTTTCCGGAGGCCTTCTTATTCTTTCCGCTTTTTCCTGAAACGCCGCTCACGATTTCCCGCACTGCACCTTTTACGGTTCCCTGTGTTTCCGCCTGAAGTTCTTCTTCATCCTCGTCAATCAGATTCTCCAATACCGTGAACTGAGAACACGCGGTACGGAAAGAGCGGGGGGTTTTTTCCTCACCCATGCCCACCACAAGCATACCTGACTCCCGCAGGCGGCTGGCAAGACGCGTAAAATCTCCATCGCTGGAAACAATACAGAAACCGTCTACATTGCCGGTGTACAGAATATCCATGGCATCAATAATCAGTGTGGAATCAGTGGCATTCTTTCCCACTGTATTACTAAACTGCTGCATGGGCGTGATGGAATTCTCCATCAGTTTTGTTTTCCACCCCTTGGCCTGAGAACTTGTCCAGTCACCATATGCTCTGCGGTATGTGACGATCCCGTGCTTCGTCATTTCATCCATAATCGCAGAAATATATTTGGCTGATATGTTATCCGTGTCAATGAGTATGGCAAATCTCCTGTCATCCATTTTTTCATTCCTTTCTCCGTCTTTTTTACACGGCTTTCCTTTTTTCATGTATCTGTGTTATCGTTTTAAGCAGTATCCGTTTTAAGCAGTATCGCAGGCAGACTTGTGATACGCATGGGAAGCAAATCTGTCTTGTTTACTGCCATCGCTTTTTTATTAAATCACGATTTAGTTTTTGTTTTCTATTGAAATTCATGCAATGCGCAACATAAATAACTTCCGTTTTCTTTTGCTCCATTTTCATTCACTTCCCCTGGTTCCGGCTCACATCCTTCTGATACTGTTTCTTATTTCTTGATACTGCTTCTTACTTCCCTAATCCTGTTTCTTATTCCCTGATACTGCTTCTTACTTCCCTAATCCTGTTTCTTACTCCCTGATCCTGTTTCTTACTCCCTGATACTGTTTCTTATTCTCCTGCTTTTGATTCTGATGATCTTACTTCTCACATTCACAGGAACCTCATAAAATATTTTTTGTGTGATGCCATTTGTGATGTCATTCCGAATGTTACAGAAAATGTCCTGTCCCTGTCTTCGAAATTACCCGCTCTATAATCTATCGCTTTCTCAAACTATATGAATTTTCATTTTATTATTTCTTGTTTTAACTTATCCATATCCATTTTATCATATTTTTACCGGATTCCGATTCACAGACACAGCCTCGTATCATTGTCATTTTTATTACACATGCTATTTCTATCAACATGCCGTTTTTACTGGGTATCACGCTGTTAAATTCACATTTAATCTTTTTTCATCCATTATCATATCTGTCATATATTGTGTGCACATCGTACATTTTAAAGTTTCTTTCCATCAATTCCCCGGACTTCCCATACTTCTGCTTCTCTTCAGTTTCTCCACAGTTCCCGGCATCTCCATACCGGTTTCAACATTTCTCCTGCTATGATCTTATGATATGATCTATGATATTTTCTCTGATATTCCCCTACATATCTTTTCATCTGACTTATATCAAATCCCTTGAAATATAAAATTCCAAGGGATTTGATATCACTTTTAAATAACGCATGTATTCAATTATTTTCTGCTTTACGCCGGAACATGCAGGCATTCCCGAATATCCTGATGCCTTATTGCTCCGTTCCGGCCATCTTCATATTGACATATTCTTTGATCAGTTTCACACAATTATCCCAGCCTACTCTGGAACTGTTCAATGTTAAATCATAATTTACCGGATCTTTCCAGTTCTTTCCCCTTGTATAATATTTGTAATAATCCGAGCGGTACTTGTCTGTCTTGTGTATCAATTCCCTGGCCCGGCTCTCCGACACCTGCATTCTGTCCATAACAGTTGCTATGCAATCTTTCTCAGGCGCTTCCACATAAACACTGATCACATTCGGCTGATCCCGCAGGATATAATCGGCACACTTTCCGATCACTACAAAAGACTCCGTCTTTGCCAGTTCCTTAATAATCTCAGATTGAATATTAAACAGGTTGATATCCGATGTGAACTCCTTATCACTTGGCTCCACCACATAGGTGTAGGGAATCTTCATCAGATGCTTCATGGCGTAACTGCCCCGCAGCTTCTCATCCACTTCCGCAAACAACTGCTTGTTGATGCCGCTGTACTCCGACGCCATATCGATCAGCTGATGTTCGTAACACGGAATCCCCATCTCTTTCGCCAGCTGGGCGCCAATGGCCTTACCGCCGCTTCCGAACCCTCTCGCAACCGCAATTACATAATTCTCCATTTACCATACCTCCTCGATGAACATCTGTGCCATAATTTCTGCACCCGGTCTGTTGTTCACTGCTTATCATCATTTTACCACACAGCAGATTTCTTTGCGACATTTTCCTGATGTGGGTATAAAAATAATGTCATTACCCGTTACTGTTCACACCCGCACCATGCACTTGCTGCATGGTGTCGGAGCCAGCGCCAAAATGCCTGTTTTTTGGCAT
>ERZ808035.446-NODE-446-length-37555-cov-6.409840_pt1 | contig 37555 bp, 27 predicted proteins | sample MGYA00380189_ERZ808035 | MGnify/ENA primary metagenome ERZ808035 (study PRJEB31490, sample SAMN06133407) | mouse gut metagenome | isolation source: M5_1 | host: mice | place: China: Chengdu | collected 2015-05 ...
TGCAAGCGCCAAAATGCGACTTTGGAGCATTTTGTGTGCATCAGACGTGACAGTGAAGCCGAAGGCTGAACTGTTACGAATCTACTGTATGATAATCAGAAAAAATTGAAAAAATAGCAAAGATAGGATATGATGATTTATAAGTGTAATGGCATTGTCCGGCCTGAAGGGACGGCGGCCTTGTAATTGTAATTTTGATTTATGATCTGAAACCTGAAAGGCAGGAGTTTATCATGGGTCTGTACCGTATCATGCTGGTAGATGATGAAGAGGAGGTTCGCAAGGCGATCATCCGCAATATGGATTGGGAGGAACTGGGTTTCACTGTAGTAGGAGATGCCGAAAACGGCGAGGATGCGTTGGAGAAGCTGGAGCAGTGGGAGCCGGACGTGGTCATAACGGATATCCGTATGCCCTATATGGACGGGCTGACTCTGACAGAGCGCATAAGAGAGAAGTATCCTTCCATAAAGATTCTGATTTTTTCCGGGTATGATGATTTTGAGTATGCCAAGCAGGCCATTAAGCTGAATGTGACAGAATATATTTTAAAGCCGGTAAACAGTGAAGAACTGGCGGTGATCTTAAAAAGAATCCAGGCCAGTCTGGATGAAGAGATCAAACAGCGGCGTGATATTGATTCCCTGAGAGCGAGTTATCAGGGAAGTCTGCCCATTCTCCGTGAACTGTTTTTAAATGATCTGGTACGCAGGACAACGGATATCAATGTGATTGCGCCGCGCTTTGAGGAATATAACATTGATATTCTGGAAGCCCGCAAATGGCTGGCGGCGGTGATCCATGTGGAACAGGTGGAACGGATTGAGACAAAGGAACTGTCCATGCATCAGGAGCTGATTCCGATTTCTGTGCGCAGTCTGGTGGAAGACTGCCTGAAATCGTATTGCCGTTTTGCCATTTTTACATCGTCAGAAGGAATTACAGTGATTGCGGCCATTGATGAAAATAATACCCAGACCGGACTGATCAATCTGTTCCATGATATCTGCAAGGAAAGCAGACGTGTGCTGGAAGTGGCCATTACCATCGGTGTGGGACATAGTTGTGAGAGTCTGCAGCAGATCGGCGATTCTTACCAGACGGCTGTGGATGCTCTGGGATATCGTGCCATTGTGGGAAAAGGAAAGACGATCTACATCAATGACGTAGATCCCATGAACCGTGGAAAACTGCAGTTTGACATCAAAGATGAAGAAGAATTGACTGCGGCCATCAAATTCGGTTCCAGGGAGACCATTGAAGATATGGTGAGAGGCCTGATCGCCTGTATGGAGGATGCAAAAGTTCATACCAGACAGCATCAGCTGTATATGTTGTCTGTCGCGAACTGCCTGATCAGACTCATGCAGCAGTATGAATTGAATATGGATGAGATGTTTGATTCCAAAGAACAGTACGAGGATATTCTCGAAGGAATCTGCCGGAGAGAGGACTTTGCAGACCGGATTATTTCCGTGGCCTGTCGTATGAATGATGCCATGAACAGAGAAAGAGACAACACCACAAGAAAAGTCATGGAGGAAGCGAAAGAGTACATCAGGGAACATTATTCCGATCCTGAACTGTCCGTGGAGACGCTTTGCCGGCATCTGCATATGAGTCCGGCATATTTTTCCACAGTGTTCAAGAAAGAGACAGGGCAGTCTTATGTTAATTATCTGACGGAGATACGCCTTAAAAAGGCAGTAGAATTATTGAATGAAACTGATGACAAGACATATATGATTGCTCAGAAAGTGGGATATCAGGAGCAGAATTACTTCAGCTATGTATTTAAGAAAAAATACGGTGTGTCGCCTACCAGATACCGGGGCGGGGGATCAGGCTGATTAATCAAAGATGGAGCGTCACAAATGAACCTTGACGGCGGATGCAGATTCGGGATTTGCGGCTTTGTGTCTGCAAAGTATTGTGCTCATGTTGTGGTGAACGCTCCGGAACGGGGTTTTTATGGAACAGGACATGCCCGCAGGACGGGAAAAAAAGACCAGCATCCGCTATATGATCTTCATCTATTTTACTGTCAGTGCGCTGGCGGTGATTCTGCTGACCGGCGTGGTGCTTTATCTGCAGATGTCCCGTCAGCTTACACTGGCTGTACAGGACGAGAATCAGGCGGTTCTGGGACAGATCAACCGCTCGGTGGACTCCTATCTGCGCACCATTATGAAACTGTCTGACAGCCTTTATTATGGTGTGATCAAAAACGCGGATTTGAGCAAGGAGTCGGTCAACAGTCAGTTTACGCTGCTGTACGATAATAACAAGGACAGCATTGCCAATATTGCGCTTTTGTCCAAGGAGGGAGAACTTCTGGAGGCGGTGCCGGCGGCCCGTTTAAAGACGGGACTGGATGTGACGGAAGAAGAGTGGTTCGGCAATACTTTGAAAAGAACAGACAACCTGCATTTTACCACGCCTCATGTACAGTACATTTTTGACAGCAATGAGAATCAGTACCGGTGGGTCATCACGCTGACCCGTGCGGTGGAGATCACACAGGGCACGTCTACGGAACAGGGTATCCTTTTACTGGACATCCGCTACAACAGTCTGGAACAGATTCTGGAAAATATCACTTTGGGAAACCAGGGATATCTTTACATGATCGGCAGCGGCGGTGAACTGATTTACCATCCCAAAATGCAGCTGATCGGAACAGGACAGATGGAAGAGAATATTGACGTGGCGGTAGGCTACCGGGATGGCAGTTACCGGGAGAAATACAACGGGGAATGGCGGGAGGTAAGTGTGAAATCCGTGGGATACACGGGCTGGAAGCTGCTGAGTGTCACGCCGGAAAAGGGACTGCCTCTCAATAATCTGAAAATGCGTCTTTTCGTGGTGTTTGTCATTGCTGCGTTTTTGCTGGTGCTGGTGCTCACAAACACGTTCATTTCTTCCAGGATCACTACCCCGATTCAAAAACTGGAGAGATCGGTAAATGCCATAGAGGCGGGGGACCTGGATACAGAGGTGTACATGGGCGGCTCGTATGAGATCAGGCATCTGGGCAGATCCATCGGTGATATGGCCAGACGGATCAAAGCGTTGATGGAGGATATCGTGGCAGAGCATGAGTCAAAGCGCAGGAGCGAGTTTGACACACTGCAGTCCCAGATCAATCCTCATTTTCTATATAATACACTGGACATCATTGTCTGGATGATCGAAAATGAGCAGAAACAGGAAGCGGTCAAGGTGGTGACGGCGCTGGCACGGTTTTTCCGTATCAGTCTGAGCAAGGGAAAAAGCATTATTACCGTGCGGGATGAACTGGAACATGTGCGAAACTATCTGACCATTCAGCAGATGCGGTTCAAAAACAAGTTTGTTTACAGAATAGAAGCAGCAGAGGATGTGATGGATCTGGTCAGCCTGAAGCTGATGCTGCAGCCGCTGGTGGAGAATGCCATTTATCACGGTATGGAATTTATGGACGGCGACGGCGAAATCTGTGTGGAAGTATATTGTGAGGCCCGGGAACTGTGGTTCAGGATCAGTGATAACGGGCTGGGAATGACACAGCAGCAGGCGGCAGGCCTTCTGGGAGAAAAACACCATGTTTCTTCCAGACGGGGTTCCGGTATCGGTGTGAAAAATGTAAATGAGCGGATAAAATTGTATTTTGGTGATGATTACGGTCTGTCGATTCAGTCAGAACCGGATGAAGGGACAATTGTCAGCATTCATCTTCCGGCGCAGATTTACACGGAGATGACGTAAAAGGAGCAGGTATGGTAAGCAAAAGCGGAAAATGGCTGATCTTTTTGTATGTGGCATTTCTGGTGCTTCTTTTTCTTATGTGCTCTACGGATCTGATCATTCGGGAGCCAGAAAGGGAGATTTATCAGATCGCAGTTATTATAGAAGATGCCAGGAGCGATAATTATGCTAATTTTCGCAAGGGCATGGATCAGGCGGCTATGGAATTCAATGTGGATGCCCACTTTATAACCTTATATGAAAAGTCCGATGAAGAGCAGCAGATGGAGTTGATGGACAGGGAACAGCAGGACGGTGCAGATGCGCTGATCGTGGTTCCGGCGGAGCAGGAGCAGATGGCCGGGAAGCGGATGAATGTACCGGTGATTCTTTTGAGCCCCGGTCCGGCAGAGGGTGCAGCTTCCGGCAGTATTGTCATAGATTACGAAAAGATGGGAGAACAGCTTGCCCGTGAAATGCTGGCCAGGATATCGCCGGACTGTTCGCTCATGATCCTTACAGACCCTGAAAGGCAGAATGCCATGGACCGCCTGTTTCTGCAGGGGGCGCAGAGGGTATTTGATTCTGAAGGGAGAAAGACAGAGGTTATGACGCGGGATGAAAAGGAAGGGTTCCGGGCAGCGCTTGAGATGCAGGATCTGCAGGAGAAGGCAGTGCTTTTAGCAGAAAATCCGGAGATACTGACGGAGGCGGCGGGAATCCTGGGGGACAGCCAGACTGCGGCGGAGCGCGTGTGCGGTCTTTACGGCAGAGGAAACACGGTGCCGATCCTTAACGATCTGGACCGCGGGCGTATATCGGGGGTTTGTGTGACAGATGACTACAGCATAGGCTATTTAAGTGTGCGTGCGGCGGTGCAGGTACTGGAAGGTGCAGACAGTGTGCCTATAGCGGCAGAGACTTATTATATTGAGAAAGAGGATCTGCGGGAACCGCTTTTTGAGAAGCTGCTGTTCCCCATTGAGTGACCGGGAGGTAAGAAAATGCGAAAGAAAAAATTTCTGCCGGGATTGCTGGCTGTGATCACGGCCGGTGTGTTCCTGACTTCCTGCCAGGGGGTTGGAAAGGAAGAGAGGAAAAGTTCACTGCGGATCGGTATCAGTCTGTATCGGGCAGATGACACTTTTATCAATAATATCCGTGGTATCATAGAGGAAAAGGCGAAGGAGTATGAGCGGGAGAGCGGCATCAAGGTGACTCTTGATATCCAGGATGCAAAGGGAAGCCAGAATACCCAGAACAGCCAGGTGGAACGGTTTATCGCGCTGGAGTGCGATGTGCTGTGTATCAATCCGGTGGACCGTATGGATGCTTCCGGCATCATAGACGGGGCGATGACAGCAGGTGTGCCGGTGGTGTTCTTTAACCGTCAGCCCGTGGAGGAGGATATGAACCGCTGGGATCAGCTTTATTATGTAGGGGTGGATGCCAGGGAGACAGCGATCCTTCAGGGTCAGATGGTGGTGGATCTGTATCAGGAACAGCCGCAGACAGTGGACTTAAACGGCGACGGTGTGGTGAGTTATGTGATGCTGGAAGGAGAGACAAGTCATCAGGACTCCCTGATTCGCACGGAATGGTCCATTCAGACGCTGAAGGACGGCGGGGTTCCCATTGAAAAGATCACCGGCGGGATAGCCAACTGGGAGCGCAGTCAGGCATCGGCCCTGATGGAGCAGTGGCTCTCGGAGTATCCGGACAGGATCGAACTGGTGGTCAGCAACAATGATGATATGGCCCTGGGAGCCATTGATGCACTGGAACGCGCTCAGATCACAGAGGTGAACGTGATCGGTATCGACGGCACTACACCGGGACTGGAAGCGCTGGAAAACGGCAGCCTTCTGGGAACAGTGTCTGCAAACAAGGAGCTTTATGCCAGTGCCATCGTGGAACTGGCGGCAGGCTGCGCCCTGGGAGAAGCTCCGCCGGAGGAGTATCCGCTGACTGACGGGAAGTATTATTGGACGCCGCAGGAGATATTAATTAATAAAATCAAAGAAAATCCATAAATATTCAAAGAATTTCTTATGGAAATTGAGAATAAAATCAGTTACAATGACTTCGTCAGCAGTCAATATATGCAAAATAACATGCGCTATATGGCAAAAATTGACAAAAACGCCCAAAAGGGCAGAACAAGGGAGGATTTGTAACTATGAGATTAAAGAAAGTACTTGCAGTAGCACTGGCATCTTTGATGGTGTTTTCCATGACGGCATGCGGTAATGACTCTTCAGCACCGGCAAGTTCCACACCTGAGGCAGAGGCACCGGCAGCAGACGACACGGCAGAACCTGAAGCAGAGGCACCGGCAGAGGACGCAGCAGAAGATGCGGCGGCTGATACAGCTGATGCAGCAGCAGAGACAGCAGGAGCAGGCGGAAACATCGGTGTCTGCATCTACAAATTTGACGATGCGTTTATGACCACTTATCGTAACGCACTGCAGGAGATCCTGGAAGGCAAAGGCTACACCGTGACATTCATGGACGGCAAGAACGACCAGGCAGAGCAGAACAACCAGATTAACAACTTCATCGCACAGGGCGTTGACGCTCTGATCATCAACCCGGTTATGACTTCCGCGGCAGACCAGATCATTGCAACCGTTAAGGATGCAGGCGTTCCTACCGTACTCATCAACCGTGAGCCTACAGCAGACCAGATGAGCGCATATGACAAGCTCGTGTATGTAGGATGTGACGCACGTCAGTCCGGTACCATGCAGGGTGAGTTGATTCTGGACACACCGAACAAGGGTGATATCAATGGCGACGGCAAAGTTTCCTATATCATGATCCAGGGTGACCCGGAGAACGTTGACGCACAGTATCGTACAGAGTTTTCTGTTAAGGCACTGACAGATGCCGGAATCGAAGTGGAAGAGCTTGATTTACAGCGTGGTGACTGGGATCGTAATAAGGGCCAGGAGATCGCTCAGAACGATTTAGCTAAATTCGGCGATGAGATCGAAGTAGTTTTCTGTAACAATGACGATATGGCGATTGGTGCACTGCAGGCAATTCAGGCAGCAGGCCGTACAGTAAACGAGGATATCTATCTGGTAGGCGTTGACGCTCTTGATGCAGCTTTGAATGAAGTGGCAGCAGGCAACATGACAGGTACAGTTCTGAATGACGCACAGGGTCAGGCAGAAGGCGCTGTTCAGGCTATGGAAGATCTGTTAGGCGGCAAGACCTATGCGGCAGGCGAGCAGTCCATCTATGTTGACTATGTAAAGGTTACTCCGGATAACGTATCTGATTTCCAGTAATCATAAGCAGAATGGATCAGGCCGCGCATTGTCAGACTGACATGCAGTATGCCGGTATTAAAATATGAATCATTGAGAAGTGCGTGTGCATTGGCGCACGCACTTCTTTGTTATGTTATAGGAAATTCCTTGCGAATTTCGAGTTTGCGAAGCGAATCTCGTAAACGAGCTTGCTCGTTTTGTTAATATTGCGAAGCAAATTTACTTTTAACGAAGGGGGTTACTAAATTGTCAGAGTATCGTTTGGAAATGCACGACGTCGTGAAAACATTTCCGGGTGTAAGAGCGCTGGGCGGCGCCCAGCTTAATTTGCGTCCGGGAACTGTCCATGCCCTGATGGGTGAGAACGGCGCCGGGAAATCTACCCTGATGAAGTGCATGTTCGGAATCTATCACATGGACGAAGGAGGAGTGATCTACGAGGGGGAAAAGGTAGAGATCAAAGGCCCGCTGGATGCCTTAAACCGCGGGATTGCCATGGTGCATCAGGAATTACAGCCCATACCGGAAAGAAGCATCGGCGAAAACATCTATGTGGGACGTTATCCCATGAAGAAGATCGGCCCGGTTTCGGTGGTGGATCATGATAAGATGTATGAAGACGCTGCCAGAGTGCTGGAAGAGGTTCACCTGAACTTTGACCCGAAAGCCAGACTGGGCAGCCTGTCTGTATCCCAGATGCAGCTTGTGGAGATCGCAAAGGCTGTCTCAGCGGACTGTAAAGTCCTGATTCTGGATGAGCCTACGTCATCCCTGACAGCGGCAGAGGTGGAAGCACTGTTTACGATTATTAACGAGCTGCGAAACAAAGGTGTTTCCATTGTATACATAAGCCATAAAATGGATGAAATTCTGCGCATCAGCGATGAAGTGACCATCATGAGAGACGGTCAGTATATCGGAACCTGGTCTGCAAAAGAGCTGACCACAGACTTTATCATTACCAAAATGGTGGGACGTGAACTTTCCGAATTGTATCCTGTCCGTGAGAATGTACCCGGTGATGTGGTCTTTGAGGTGGAAGATTTTACATCCATTAATCCCAAGAGCTTCCGGCATGTTTCCTTCCAGCTCCGAAAAGGTGAGATTCTGGGAGTGGCGGGCCTGGTTGGCGCACAGCGTACAGAACTGATGGAAGGACTTTTCGGGCTTAGAGGTCATACGACCGGTAAGATTACCTATAATGGACAGGAGATCAGGATCACACAGCCTAAAGATGCCATCAACAATGGCATTGCAATGCTGACCGAGGATCGTCGTGCTACGGGAATTCTGGGTGTGCTGTCCATTGCGGATAATGTATCTATTGCATCCTTAAATCAGTATTTGATCGGCGGGATTATGCTGGATGATGCCAAGATTGAGAATCTGGTACAGGAAAATGTAGCCAAACTCTCCATTAAGACACCGTCTTCCAAGACGCAGATCCAGTCGCTTTCCGGTGGTAACCAGCAGAAGGTGCTGATCAGCCGCTGGCTGGCAAACAGTCCCGATGTCTTTATCATGGACGAACCGACCCGTGGTATTGACGTGGGAGCCAAGTATGAGATTTACTGTATCATTGCTGAGATGGCGAAACAGGGTAAAAGTGTCATCATGATATCATCCGAGATGAGTGAATTGATCGGTATGTCAGACCGTATCATGATTATGTGTGACGGCCGCGTGACCGGATTTATTGATGGAAGCGAGGCTAACCAGGAAAATATCATGGCACTGGCGACTCAGTTTGAATAAGGAGGGAGATCACTATCATGCAAACAACATTTAGTCTGAAAAAATTTATTTCCAACAACGCAATCATCATCCTGATTGTGCTGCTGGCTATTCTGACAGGATTTACCACAAAGAACTTTTTTACGGTATACAATTTTAAAAATCTGGTCGTAAATGTATCTCCCAGATTCATCATCGCCTGTGGTGTGTCAGGCTGTCTGATCACAAAGGGTACTGACCTTTCCGCAGGACGTGCGGTAGGTCTGGCGGCGTGTCTTTCGGCTATGCTGCTGCAGAGTGTGGATTACTCCGCGCGTATGCTTCCGTGGATGCCGGATATCCCGTGGCCGGTGGCACTCGTCATCGTTATGGTGATTATGGGCTGCTTCGGCGGCGTTAACGGTGTAGTAGTTTCCATGTTGAAAGTACCGCCTTTCATTGCGACACTGGGTATGCAGACGATTATTTACGGACTTTGTTCCCTGATCACCAATAATCAGCCCATGGGCGGTTACAAGAGCAGCTATCTGACGGTTGCAAGCGGTTCTCTGGGACCGATCCCTTACCTGATGATTTTTGCTGTAGTGGTAGGCGCATATTTCTGGTTTTTGTATAATAAGACCCGTCATGGTAAATATATGTACGCCATCGGCGGAAATGAAAATGCAGCACAGGTTGCCGGTGTCAATGTACAGGGTTCCCTGATCCGTATTTATATTCTTGCAGGCTGTATGTACGCGCTGGCAGGCTTTCTGGTAGGCGCCAAGGCCGGCGGTGCTTCCACTGCAACAGGTAACGGTTACGAGCTGGAAGCCATTGCGGCATGTACCATTGGTGGTGTATCTGCTAACGGTGGTGTGGGCCGGGTTGGCGGTATCCTGATTGGTGTATTGGTATTTGAGATTCTGAAGATCTGTCTGCAGTTCCTTGGAGTGGATCCGGCATATACATATATCGCACAGGGTCTTGTTATCGTGATCGCAGTTGCACTTGACTTAAGAAAGTATCTGCAGAAGAAGTAAGCAGAGAAGAAATCAGGATCAGCCTGAAAAGCAAGTGTATTTACAGTTTGTTTTCAGCATGTCTGCAGAAGCGGCAATGCTTGAATGACAGAAATGAAAAAGGAATCATTGTTATGGAAAAAGATCCAAAGACAGAATTAGAAATAGAGCGTGACGAGGCGGTATCCGGCATAGTGCAGGAACCATCGGCGGAAGCAGTCATGGAAACAACACAGACACAGCCCACGGAGGTGTCGGCGGAAGAACCGCCGGCAAAGCAGTCCCACGGCAGTCTGTTTGAGGGCATCTATGATCAGCTGCCGGATATTTCCGTCCGGTCTGTGGACCGGTTCATTATCCTTTGTGTGATCGCGCTTGTGGCAGTGATTCTGATCGGGGTACTGAAGGCAAATCATATTTTTTAATACAGAAATACAAAGCACATTTTACGCATTATAATGCAAAAAATGTGCTTTGTTTGTTGTACGGGTATGATATGCTTATAGAAAATATGGTATGCGGGTAAAGTTATTTCGGCTGATGCGCTTTGGCGTTTAAGCAGAAGATGAGGATGTTTTTCTGTCAGGGTACAGGTCAAAAGATTCTTATGGCGTTTCAATCCCGGAATATCGGAACAGGCAGGCGGGCAGGTTGAGCAGGAATGGAGGGTTACTATGAAATTTACGAAAATGCATGGATGTGGGAACGATTATATTTATATCAACGGATTTACGGAAAAGATCGGGCAGGAGAAAAAGCCTGAACTGGTGCGGCAGATCAGCGACAGACATTTCGGCATCGGCGGTGACGGGGCGATCTTTATCAACCCTTCGGAGGAAGCCGATTTTGAGATGGAGATGTATAATGCAGACGGCAGCCGTGCGGAGATGTGCGGAAACGGAATACGCTGTGTGGCCAAATATGTCTATGATAAGGGGCTTACTGATAAGACTGACATAAGTGTCATAAGTTGCGGGCAGATCAAATATCTGCAGCTTTTTGTAAAAGAGGGAAAAGTTGAGTCGATCAGGGTGAATATGGGAGCGCCGCAGCTGAGGCCGGAACTGATTCCTGTGCTGGTGGAAGGCGGAAAAACTAAGGAGAAAGACAGCGCCGGCGGTGAGGATTTGGTCAGTGGACCGGCGGCAGACGAGGCTTTTGACAATGAAAATGCTGTGATGCAGGATCAGGAAAGTATCATTGATGAACCTGTTATGGTACAGGGAAAAGAATATAAAATGACATGTGTGTCAATGGGAAATCCTCATGCGGTTATTTTTATGGATGATGTGACGCATCTGGATCTTGAGAAGATCGGACCACATTTTGAAAATCATGAAAGATTTCCGAAGCGGATCAATACAGAGTTTGTGAAGGTGCTGGACAGACAGACGGTGCAGATGCGTGTCTGGGAGCGGGGGACGGGAGAGACGCTTGCGTGTGGTACGGGCTGTTGTGCCACGGTGGTGGCTTGTATCTTAAATGGTTTGACGGATAACACGGTTACTGTTAAACTATTGGGTGGTGAGATTGAGATCACCTGGGACAGAGAGGCTGATCTGGTCTATATGACCGGGCCGGCGGCTGCGGTGTTTGAGGGAGAATGGCAGGCATGATCTTTTATGAACGGCAGTGAGAGTGCAGCAGTATATCCATGATTAACATAGAGGAGGACAATATGGTTAAAGTAAACGATAACTATTTAAAATTACCTGGCAGCTATCTTTTTTCAACAATCGGAAAAAAAGTGAATGCTTATGCGGCGGCAAATCCGGATAAGAAGATTATCAGACTGGGAATCGGTGATGTCACAAGACCCCTTTCCCCAGCGGTGATAAGCGCTATGCATGACGCAGTGGATGAGATGGCGGATGCAGCTACATTCCGTGGTTATGCACCGGATCTGGGGTATGAATTTTTAAGAAATGCGATTGCGGACAATGATTATAAAGCGAGAGGCTGTCAGATCGAGGCAGATGAGATTTTCGTGTCGGACGGCGCGAAATGTGATTCGGGTAACATTCAGGAAATCTTTGCCCTGGACAATAAGATTGCAGTATGCGATCCGGTGTATCCTGTCTATGTGGATACCAATGTAATGGCCGGCAGAACGGGTACATATGATGCAAAGACGGAGAGATGGAGCGATGTGATCTATATGCCATGCACAGCGGAGAATGGTTTTGCACCTCAGCTTCCGGAGGAAGTGCCGGATCTGATCTATCTGTGTTTCCCCAATAATCCCACAGGGTCTACCATCAAAAAGGCTCAGCTTCAGGAGTGGGTGGATTATGCGAATAAGAACGGTTCTGTGATTATTTACGATGCGGCATATGAGGCATATATTTCCGAACCGGATGTTCCGCACACGATCTATGAATGTGAGGGAGCAAGAACCTGTGCCATTGAGCTTCGTTCTTTTTCAAAAAATGCAGGATTTACGGGTGTGCGCCTGGGATTCACGGTGATTCCGAAAGAACTGAAGACAGGCGATGTATCCTTACATGCTCTGTGGGCGAGACGCCATGGAACGAAATATAACGGTGCACCATATATTATACAGCGGGCCGGAGAGGCAGTATACAGTGAGGCCGGCAAACGGGAGACGAAGGAACTGGTTGCTTATTATATGAAAAACGCGGCTTATATTTTAGATGGGCTTAAGTCTGCGGGATTCAGTGTATCCGGCGGTGTGAATGCACCTTATATCTGGCTGAAAGCGCCGGATAATATGACGAGCTGGGAATTCTTTGACTATCTGCTGGAAAATGCCAATGTGGTGGGTACACCGGGATCAGGATTCGGACCAAGCGGAGAGACCTATTTCCGCCTGACGGCATTCGGAAGCTATGAGAATACAGTAGAAGCGGTTGACAGGATCAAAAAGCTTTCGATTTAGTGGACGGAAAAGACAGGGATTCAAATCCTGAATCTGCATTGTCTCCCGTCGTGCAAAATGCTCGGAAATGGGGATCGATATGAATATATATTTATTACGGCATGGAGAAACTGACTGGAATCGGGCTGGTCGTTTACAGGGGCGTACAGATATACCTTTGAATGAAAAAGGCAGAGCGCAGATGAAACACGCCGGGGAGATTTTGAGAAAGTCAGGAATCCGGATGGATCTGATTCTCGTCAGCCCGCTGTCCCGTGCAAGGGAAAGTGCAGAGATTACTGCCGGCGGGCTGGATTATCCGAAAGAGAAGATTCTTGTGGAAGAGATGCTGATCGAACAATGCTTCGGTGAGGGAGAAGGACTGACGCCCGGTGAGCGGGCAGCACGGTTTCCCGATGACATTTTTCCCGGGATGGAATCAAGGGGGGAAATTCTTGACAGAACCCGTATGCTGTTGCGAAAGATGATAGATACATACGAGGATAAGGAGCATATTCTGCTGGTTGCCCACGGCGCTATTTTTTACGCACTTATGTCAGCGTTTGCCGATGGACGTTTTGCATATATCGGAAAGTCTGTCATTCATGACCAGGGAAATGTTTATCTGATCAGATGCGGACAGGACAGAACGGAAATGGCAAGATACAGTGAAGAAAAATCGACTTTTGAAGATGTTGATTTTTATGATGGCAGGATCATCTGACTGGCATGGAGTGTATTCTGAGTATGATACGGCAGGCTTCGGTGAATGAAACATATTACACATGTCGGATATTCTATTGTCATGCGGAACGAAAAGGAGAGAACCACTATGGGAAGACCTGCATCAAAGACAGATTTATTAAGCGCGGCAGCGGCAGGCTATGAAGAACTGAACCAGTTTATCGCATCTATGACGAAGCAGGAACTGGCAACGCCGTTTGCATTTGACGATACGAAGAAAGAGGCACACTGGAAACGGGACAAAAACCTGCGGGATGTGCTGATACACCTTTATGAGTGGCATCAGCTCACGATCCATTGGATTGCGGCGAACTTAAACGGAGAGGAGCAGCCTTTTCTCCCGAAGCCGTATACCTGGAAGAATTATGGCATGATGAATGAGTTTTTCTGGAAAAAACATCAAAATACCACGCTGGGGGATGCAAAAAGAATGCTGGCAGATTCCCATAAACAGGTTATGGAACTGGCGGAAGGCTTTACGAATGAGGAACTGTTCACGAAGGGAGTCTATCAATGGGTCGGCGGCAGTACGCTTGGTTCCTATTTTGTCTCCAATACTTCGAGTCACTATAATTGGGCGATCAAGAAACTGAAAGCGCACAGGAAGAACTGTAAGGCGGCGTTTTCTGTATAGACCTGAACAGCGTCAGAGCAGTATTCTTCGCATAGAACTAAGCGGCGGAGGGAGGCATAGCAGGGATACCGGAAGTTGACCTATGAAGGAAGCGTGTGGAGATGAATACTAAAATGATTTTACCTGAGAAGATACGCAGTCTGATAGCAGATGAATCTTTCCGGACAGATGGGACCGGCATGTCTGAATCTTCTGTATATATTTTTAAAAAAAAGATATTAAAGGTCTCAGAGCACACGTGGGAAGCGGAAAATGAACACCGTATGATGATTTACCTGCACGGCAGACTTCCGGTTCCGACAGTATATGCCTATGAAGTATCGGATGGCAGATCCTGTCTTTTGATGAGCAAATGTGCAGGGCGGATGGCGTGTGACGAGGCATATATGCTGGCACCGGACATGCAGTGTAAAATGCTGGCCGACGGGCTTAAGAAGCTGTGGAGCATCGACGTTTCAGACTGTCCTTCCGACCAGAGGCTGTTACGCAAACTGAAACAGGCGGAATATAATGTTGAAAATGGCCTGGTTGATCTGGATAATGTGGAGCCGGATACTTTCGGTGAGGCCGGTTTCAGGGATCCTGCGGATCTTTTAAAGTGGCTGTACCAGAATATGCCGGAGGAAGAACCTGTCTTGTCTCATGGCGATTACTGCCTTCCGAATGTGTTTGGAACCGGTGGTGCGGTGAGTGGATATATCGATCTTGGCAGAGCAGGGATAGCAGATCGATGGTGCGACATTGCACTGTGCTACCGCAGTCTGTCCCATAATTACAGCGGGAGATATCACGGCAGGTCGTATGCAGGATCAGACGATCTGCTGTTGTTTCGGGAACTGGGGATAGCACCGGACTGGGAGAAAATAAGGTATTATATTTTGCTGGACGAGTTGTTTTGAGATAAGCGGATTGTATTTTTTTAGATACAAAGGTTGTGCTTTGACTATTTTTGTGATATATACAAAATATATTTGAAAATGCGGTGAAGGAGACTCACCTTGCGGGAAGCGACAGGAATACGGCGTCACCGACTGAGAGCGCTGTTTGTGAAAGGCAGGGAACGGGAACACTCCGGAGCAGGTTATCTGAATTGTATTTTCTCAGACTGTGCGAAACAAAGAGCTATATGCGGCACAAGTGATAAAAGTACACTAGGGTGATCCGTTTGCACGCGTTAAGTGCTGAGAGTGGGTAAGGCGAAGAAACACCTTGTTGGAGGTGTCGGCTTATCAATGCGGGTGGTACCGCGGATAATTATAACTATCCGTCCCGGAATGCAGAAATGTGTTCCGGGACTTTTTTGCGCGATTAAGCAGAGTCAGAAGACTTACGGAACAGGCGCCATGCTTGCATGAGCGCATGAGAAGAAAGTCTTATGACGAGCAACGCGAACGAGGAATACGAAGTATTACGAGTCTGCTTAATGGCAAAGAGTCAGAAGACTTGCGGAACAGGCGCCATGCTCGCATGAGCGCATGAGGAGAAAGGCTTATGACGAGCATTGCTTAATCGCAAAGAGTCCCGGCAGCACAGTCAAAAGTAACATGCGAAGGGAGACCAGAATTATGACAATCAAAAACATCTACAGAGACGTAACTTTACAACAGATCAGTGAGGGCGATATCGGCAAAGAGATCCGCGTGGCGGGCTGGATCGAGAACATCAGGGATCACGGCGGCGTGTCTTTCGTGGACTTGCGTGATATGTACGGCGTGCTGCAGGTCGTTATGCGGGACACTACGCTGCTGGACGGGCTTTCCAGAGAGATGAGCGTGTCCATCGAAGGGCTGATCGAGCACAGGGATGAGGAGACATATAATCCCAGGATTCCCACCGGTACCATTGAATTGGAAGCGCACAAGGTTGACGTGCTGGGCAGAGTCTACAAACAGCTTCCTTTTGAGATCATGATATCTAAGGAGACGAGGGAGGACGTTCGTTTAAAATATCGTTATCTGGACTTGCGGAACCAGAAGGTGAAGGACAACATCGTGTTCCGCTCCAGGGTCATTGCCTATCTGCGGGAAAAAATGACGGAGATGGGATTTTTGGAGATCCAGACGCCGATTCTGTGCGCTTCTTCCCCGGAAGGCGCCAGAGATTATATTGTGCCGTCCAGAAAATATAAGGGTAAATTCTATGCGCTGCCGCAGGCGCCGCAGCAGTATAAACAGCTTCTGATGGTGTCAGGCTTCGATAAATATTTTCAGATCGCTCCATGCTTCAGGGATGAAGACGCCAGAGCAGACCGTTCGCCGGGGGAATTTTATCAGCTTGACTTTGAGATGAGCTTCGCCACACAGGAGGATGTGTTCCGCACAGGGGAGGAAGTGCTTTCCGCCACGTTTGAGAAATTTGCGCCGGAAGGGTATGCGGTTACGAAAGCGCCTTATCCGGTGATCAGCTACAAGCAGGCTATGCTGGAGTTTGGCACGGATAAACCGGATCTGCGCAACCCGCTGCGGATCATTGATCTGACGGAATTTTTCCAGGCATGTTCTTTTAAACCCTTCCATAGCAGGACAGTTCGTGCCATCAAGGTGCATGCAGACATGTCCAAAGGATTTCATGAGAAACTGTTGAAATTTGCCACCGATATGGGCATGGGCGGTCTGGGTTATCTGGAAGTGGCAGAAGATATGAGCTACAAAGGCCCGATCGACAAGTTTATACCGGAAGATAAGAAAAGTGAGCTGGCGGAGCTTGCAGGACTGGCGGCGGGAGATACGATCTTCTTCATTGCCGACAAAGAGGAGCGGGCGGCATATTATGCGGGGCAGATTCGCACGGAATTAGGGCAGAAGCTTGAACTGATAGAGAAAAATGCCTATCGTTTCTGCTATATCAACGATTTTCCGATGTTTGAGCTTGACCTGGATACGAAACAGATCGGCTTTACCCACAACCCTTTTTCCATGCCGCAGGGCGGTCTGGAGGCGCTTACAACCATGGACCCGCTGGAGATTCTGGCGTATCAGTACGATATCGTGTGTAACGGCGTGGAGTTATCTTCCGGGGCGGTCCGCAATCATGATATGGATATTATGGTAAAAGCATTTGAGATTGCGGGTTATGATGAGGAAACTTTGAAAAACAAATTCGGCGCACTCTACAATGCATTCCAGTTTGGTGCACCGCCCCATGCGGGCATGGCGCCGGGGGTAGACCGGATGATCATGCTGCTTAGGAACGAGGAGAACATCAGGGAAGTCATCGCTTTCCCGATGAGCGGGTCGGCACAGGACCTGATGTGCGGCGCGCCGAATGATGTGACGGAGCAGCAGCTCCGGGAAGTGCATATTAAGATCAGAAGTTAGAGAGGACAGGGATCATGGCAAATATTATCAGCGACGAGACAATTGAATATGTGGGCATTCTGGCGAAGCTGGAATTGTCCGGCGGGGAAAAGGAACAGGCGAAGTCGGACATGGGGCGTATGCTGGACTATATCGACAAGCTGGGAGAACTGGATACCACGGATGTGGAACCGATGTCCCATGTATTTCCGGTACAGAATGTGTTCAGAGAAGATGTTGTGAAAAACGGCGACACCCGTGAGGAACTGTTAGCCAATGCGCCGGAACAGAAGGACGGGATGTTTATGGTGCCGCGGACGTTTGAATAACGTGAGACGGAGTTGTTTCGCAACTGAGTCTCACGCAAGAGAATGCCCTGAATACGAGCATTCTGCGCACTGTTTTTAGATTTTGCAGTTTAACAATACGTTCTCGGAATATAAGAAAGGAGAATGACTCCCTATGAATATTACAGAAATGACAGCGACAGAACTCTCTGCCGCGATCAGGGCGGGAAAGACCACTGCCGTGGAGGCGGCTGAGGCCATGCTTGCCCGCATAGAAGAACAGGACCGGATTTACAACTGTTATGTGACTGTGGACAGGGAAGGTGCCTTGAAACAGGCGGAAGCGGTGCAGGCGAAGATTGAATCGGGGGAACTGACAGGCCGGTTAGCCGGCGTGCCGGTGGCGGTCAAAGATAATATGTGTACGGCTGGCCTGCTCACCACATGCGCTTCCAGAATACTTGGTAATTTTGTACCCGCCTACACGGCGGAGGCAGTGTTGAATCTGCAGAGAGCGGACGCGGTGATCCTGGGCAAGACCAACATGGATGAGTTTGCCATGGGTTCCACGACGGAAACATCCGCCTACGGTGTGACCAGAAATCCATGGAACACAGAGCATGTGCCGGGCGGGTCTTCCGGCGGCTCCGCGGCTGCAGTGGCCGCGGGAGAGTGTATTTATGCGCTTGGCTCCGACACCGGCGGTTCCATCAGACAGCCTGCATCCTACTGCGGAACAGTGGGGATGAAGCCGACCTACGGCACGGTGTCCCGTTACGGGCTGATTGCTTACGGTTCTTCTCTGGATCAGATCGGACCGCTGACGAAGGATGTGACGGACTGCGCTGCGGTGCTTGAGGCGATTGCTTCTCACGATGAGAAGGATTCCACTTCCGTGGCAAGAACAGATACGGATTTTACTTCCGCACTGGTGGATGATGTGAAGGGTATGCGCATCGGAATTCCCAATGATTACTTTGGAGACGGACTGGATGAGGAAGTGAAGGCGGCGGTACTGCGGGCGGCGGAAGAACTGGAGAAAAAGGGTGCGGTGACAGAGCATTTTGACTTGAGTCTGGTGGAATATGCGATTCCGGCCTATTATACCATTGCAGCCGCGGAGGCCAGTTCGAATCTGGAAAGATTTGACGGCATTAAATACGGTTACCGCGCCGAAGACTATAACGGACTCCATAATATGTATAAGAAATCCCGTTCCGAGGGCTTCGGGGAAGAAGTCAAACGGCGTATTATGCTGGGCTCTTTCGTGCTAAGCTCCGGCTATTATGACGCTTATTATCTGAAAGCGCTTCGGGTGAAGGCACTGATCAAGAAGGCTTTTGATCAGGCTTTTGCCAAATATGATGTGATTCTGGGACCGGTGGCGCCCACGACGGCTCCGAAGCTTGGGGCGAGCCTGTCCGATCCGATCAAAATGTATCTGGGCGACATCTACACCATAGCTGTGAATCTGGCGGGGCTGCCGGGAATCAGCCTGCCCTGCGGCAAAGATAAGAACGGGCTTCCCATCGGGCTGCAGCTGATCGGAGACTGTTTTCAGGAAAAGAAACTGATTCAGACGGCGTACACTTATGAGAAGATCAGGGGCCCGTTCCAAATGAACCGGGAGCCGGCAGGAGAGGATCATACCGGACAGGGCGAAACAGGAATGTGCCGGACAGGACAGGAGGGACAATGTCATGAGTAGGAAACAGTACGAAACAGTCATCGGCCTGGAAGTGCACGTGGAGCTTGCCACGAAGACCAAAATATTCTGCGGCTGTTCCACGGCCTTCGGCGCGGAGCCGAATACCCAGACCTGCCCGGTTTGCACGGGGATGCCCGGTTCCCTGCCGGTGTTGAATAAACAGGTGCTGGAATATGCCATCGCGGTAGGACTGGCGACGGACTGTGAGATCACCCGGTACGCCAGATTTGACAGGAAAAATTATTTCTATCCCGATAACCCGCAGAACTATCAGATATCCCAGCTGTATCTGCCCATCTGCAGAAACGGCGGCGTGGAGATCGAGACGGAAGCGGGCGGCAGGAAGATCGTGGGCATTCATGAGATTCATATGGAGGAGGATGCCGGCAAGCTGATCCATGATGAGTGGGAGGACTGTTCGCTGGTGGACTACAACCGTTCCGGCGTGCCGTTGATTGAGATCGTGTCCGAGCCGGATATGCGCAGTGCGGAGGAAGTGATTGCTTATCTGGAGAAACTGCGGCTGATTATCCAGTATCTGGGCGCCTCGGACTGCAAGCTGCAGGAAGGCTCCATGCGCGCCGATGTGAACCTGTCTGTGAGGGAAGCAGGCGCCGCGGCATTCGGCACCAGAACCGAGATGAAGAACCTTAATTCTTTTAAGGCGATTTCCAGAGCTATTGCCGGTGAGACGGAGCGGCAGATCGACTTGATCGAGTCCGGTGAGAAGGTGGTGCAGGAGACGAGGAGATGGGATGATACGAAGGGAGAGTCCTATGCCATGCGAAGCAAGGAGGATGCGCAGGATTACCGCTATTTCCCGGACCCGGACCTGGTGCCGATCGCCGTGAGCGATGAGATGCTGGCACAGATCAGAGAGAGACAGCCGGAGTTTCGCACCGAGAAGATGATACGTTACAAGGAAGCGTTTGACATTCCTGACTATGATATCGAGATCATCACCGGCGACAAACATCTGGCGGATCTTTTTGAGGCGGCGACAGCAATCTGCAATCAGCCCAAGAAGGTTTCCAACTGGCTTATGGGCGAGACGCTGCGTCTGATGAAAGAGAAGGAGACGGACGCGTCCAATCTGCGCTTTTCACCGGAGAACCTTGCGAAGCTGATCGCACTTACGGATGCTAAGGCAATCAACAGCTCCGTGGCGAAGGAAGTGTTCGAAGTGATGTTTGAGGAAAATATAGATCCCGAACAGTATGTGGAGGAAAAGGGATTAAAGACAGTCAATGACGAGGGGGCACTGCGCAAAACCGTTGAGGAGGTCATAGCCGCAAATCCGCAGTCCGTGGAGGATTATCATAACGGCAAGGAAAAAGCCATAGGATTCCTGGTGGGGCAGACCATGAAGGCTATGAAAGGCAAGGCCGATCCCGGCATGGTGAATCAAATGCTGAAGGAACTGCTGTAATAAATAAGTTGTGGTTCCATTGCTCAGAAGATTTATGACAGCCGAATGTATACAGAGTATGGAAGCAATACTGCTGTATGCATTCGGCGCGATAAGGCCGGATCAATTCTGTCCGAGCTTCAAATACTCTAAAAATTTAACCGCCATCTCCGGCTGTTTACAGGAAATGGGAATTCCCAGAACAGCCTCTGAAGAATGCCCCTGATAATCGTATTCACTGTTATCCAGATAAGCGTAATATCCTGCATCAGCCAATAAGTTGTCCTCGCTGACAACAATGCCTACAGCCACGGGCTGTTCCATGGAAGCCGGATCACGGTGGTCGATCACAAGAGCGCCCGGATCAGGCCGTTCAGTCATATCATAGTATGTGTCATCATTATCTTTTTCAAAGGAAGCAGCGTCCGTATAGTAGAAATAGGGACGGTATTTTTCCAGTTCCTCAGGAGAGAGGATCATTTCCAGGTTGCAAAAATATTCAAACTGTGCATATTCTTCAAATATTTTCGTGTCAGCCACAATGGCATTGATCGTGCCGATCTGCATCATGGCCAGCATCTTCTCCCGATTGGAGATGGCATATTGTGAGCCAATGTCGTCGGAAAGGGAGACAGTGGTGTCGATATATACCAGATATTCATCGGGATCAATTTCTGCATATTCCTGAAATTCCTGTGCCCATGCGGCGGAAAGTTCCGCGTTGGAGTCAGTCTGCATCGCATTGATCAAGGTGGCGTAGAAAGCATAATCCTTGTTCGTCACATACTGATGGATGAACATGACAGTGAACGCGGCCACCACAATTGCCACTACCGTATGTATTTTATAATAATCCCAAAAATAAGCCAGTTTTTCTTTCGGACTCATGGTGCTGAGAGCTTTTCGCTGTTCTTCTCTGATTTCTTCTGCAACTGACATGCTGTGATTCCTGCCTTTGTTTTTTATCTGTTTGCTATAAAGCAGCAGCTTTCTTAATATATGTAATATAATGGGCAAATTTTGCCCCGGAACTGCGCTTACCGTATCGATTAGCCGATGCAGTGTTTGTAACTGCCGGCAGGACCGATGAAGCAATTTTCACACCTTAACCTCAATAATAAAGAGTTTGAAAAATAATGTCAATGCACAGCCACAGGGGATTGTATGAAATTTTCATGAAAAAAGTATAAAAAACCGAAGATAGTGATTGTTTATTGTATTTTGCGGCGCGCGGTGATAGAATGTAAAAAATAAAACGGATTTAGAGCGTTTCGGAATGGAGGAAATAACAAAAATATGATGCAGTCGAGAACACACACATGTAACGAACTTAGATTATCCGATGCGGGGAGCGAGGTCACGCTGGTCGGATGGTATGAGAATATCAGACAGGTCAGCAGGAATCTGGGATTTTTGCTGCTGCGTGATTTTTACGGCGTCACACAGATCGTTTTTGAGACCCAGGAGATGATGGACAGGCTGGAAGGTGTGAACAAGGAATCTACATTATTAATAGAAGGTACGGTGCGGGAGCGTTCTAATAAAACGGATACCATTCCTACCGGCGAAATCGAGGTGGTGCCGGTGAGAGTGGAAGTGCTCGGCAAATGTTCTAATAACGTGCTTCCTTTTGAAATCAGACAGTCGAAAAACGCTGATGAGAATATCCGGTTAAAGTACCGTTATCTGGATTTGAGAAATCCGGAAGTGAAAGACAAAATCCTGCTTCGGAGCCGCATTGTTACGGAGCTCAGACAGAGAATGAACGATCTGGATTTTGTGGAGATCACCACCCCCATCCTGACTTGTTCTTCGCCGGAGGGGGCAAGAGATTATCTGGTGCCTGCCAGAAACCATCCGGGCAAGTTCTATGCGCTGCCCCAGGCACCCCAGCAGTTTAAGCAGATCCTGATGGCATCGGGGTTTGACCGGTATTTTCAGATCGCGCCCTGTTTCCGTGACGAGGATGCCAGAGCAGACCGGTCTCCGGGGGAGTTTTATCAGCTTGATATGGAGATGGCCTTTGCCTCGCAGGAAGATGTCTTTTCCGTGATCGAGCAGGTGCTGCCGCCGGTGTTTGAGAAGTACGGCGTATATGATCAGGCATCCGCAGCGCCTTTCGTACGCATTCCTTATCTGGAAGCGCTTGAGAAGTACGGTACGGACAAGCCGGACTTAAGAATTGATCTGACAGTCAGGGACGTTACGGAGTTGTTTGGACAGTTTGAGTTTGCGCCTTTTAAGGATCATGTGATCAAGGCAGTGGTGACGGACGGCTATACCGCTACGAGAAAAGAGATCGATAAATTATGTGCGGACGTGGAAGTGGAGACCGGGAATAAAGCGTACTGGTTCCGGGTGGATGAAAACGGCGGTTACGTGGGCGGCATCTCCAAATTCCTGGCGGACAGAAAGGAAGAAGTGGACAGCCTGCTGGGTTTAAAGCCGGGTGATTTTGTGGGTGTGGCCGCAGGAGAGAAAAATGCGGCAGTGAAGACGGCAGGAGTACTCAGAAGGATGCTTGGCATGAAGGCGGAAGGCCATTTCAGACAGGAATGTTATGAGTTCTGCTGGATCGTTGATTTTCCCATGTACGAGATCGGGGAGGAATCCGGTGAAATAGAATTCTGCCACAATCCTTTTTCCATGCCGCAGGGCGGCAGACAGGCTCTTGAGGAGAAGGAGCCTCTTGCTATTCTGGCGTATCAGTACGATCTGGTATGTAATGGTGTGGAATTGTCTTCCGGTGCGGTCCGCAATCACGATCCGGAGATTATGGTAAAGGCATTTCAGATTGTAGGGCTGGGTGAGGAAGACGTGAAAGCAAAATTCCCGGCCATGTACAATGCGTTCTGTTACGGTGCGCCGCCTCATGCGGGTATTGCTCCGGGTGTGGACAGAATGGTTATGCTGCTGGCGGGAGAGGACAGTATCAGAGAGGTAATACCGTTCCCTATGAACAAACAGGCGCAGGATATCATGATGGGCGCACCGGCAGAAGTGGATGCAAGACAGCTGAGGGATGTGCATATTGAAATCAGGATGCCGAAAGAAGAGAAACAGCAGTGAAAATAGACAAACCTATTGCTTGAAACTTTTCGGGATTTGTTATATGATAATTTTATATTTTCGTGAGGGGCTGTTTGAGGCATATGATGATGTGCCGGGCAGAGTGAGTCATAAAACCTATGAAAACCTATGAGACGACGGACGCAAGACCGGCGGCTTTGGAATGGAGGAAATATGAGCGAAACATATGTGGAATGTCTGGTGGCAAAGAAATCTTCGACAATCCTGTCTTTTTTGAAAATACTGCTGATCATGCTCACCGTGGTCTTTGTGCTTATCGGGATTGTGTTTATTCCGGGATTGCTGGTGGCGATCTTTACGGGAGTGGGAGCATATTTTGCGACTATGAATGCCAATGTGGAATATGAGTATCTGTATCTGGACAGAGAGATCAGTGTTGACAAGGTTATGGCCAAGAGCAAACGCAAGAAAGCAGGAACTTTTACGATAGAGCAGATGGAGATTTTTGCACCTCTTAATTCACACAGACTGGATTCTTACAAGAACCGTAATCTGAAGACGCTGGATTACAGTTCGGGAATAGCCGCGCAGCCGGAGAGGAGATATATGATGGTATGCAACGGGGACACGAAAGTGATCCTGGAACCGAATGCGGAGATGATCAAAGCGGTTCAGGGCGTTGCACCACGAAAGGTTTTTACAGATTAAAGAATAGTAATAAGTAAAAGAAATACTGTCAGTTACCCGGCTGGCAGTATTCTTTACATAAATGTAGCGGTCCGATGCCTGATTTCAGCTTTTTATCCGGTGTTTTTGCACTTTATTTTATAATACAGGCTGTCTGATTCGGCAGACAGGGCGGACTACAGAATCACTATCAACTATCATGATAACACAGGAGGAGAAAAATGGGTCAGATTATTGGAGAAGGAATCACATTTGACGATGTACTGCTGGTGCCGAGCTATTCACAGGTGATTCCGAATCAGGTGGACTTAACGACATGGCTAACGAAGAAAATCAAACTGAACATTCCGATGATGAGTGCGGGCATGGATACCGTGACCGAACACAGGATGGCCATTGCCATGGCCAGACAGGGCGGTATCGGCATCATTCACAAGAATATGTCAATAGAGGCACAGGCAGAAGAAGTAGATAAAGTAAAACGTTCAGAAAACGGCGTCATAACGGATCCATTTTCGCTGACTCCGGATCATACACTGGCTGACGCGGATGCGCTTATGGCCAAATTCAGAATATCCGGCGTTCCGATCACGGAAGGCAGGAAACTTGTCGGTATCATTACCAATCGTGACTTAAAATTCGAAACAGATTTCACAAAGAAAATTAAAGAATCCATGACTTCCGAAGGGCTGATTACCGCTAAAGTAGGCATTACGCTGGATGAGGCGAAGCAGATTCTTGCAAAGGCAAGAAAAGAGAAGCTGCCCATCGTGGATGACGATTACAATCTGGCCGGGCTGATTACCATCAAGGATATCGAGAAGACGATCAAGTATCCTTTATCTGCAAAAGACAGCCAGGGAAGGTTATTGTGCGGTGCCGGAATAGGTATTACTGCCAATGTTCTGGACAGAGTGGGCGCTCTTGTAGATGCCAAGGTGGATGTGATCGTTCTTGACAGTGCCCACGGACATTCCGAGAATGTGCTCCGCTGCCTGCGGATGATTAAGGAAAAATATCCTGAAGTACAGGTGATTGCCGGAAATGTGGCTACCGGTGAGGGAACGAAAGCGTTGATCGAGGCGGGAGCAGATGCCGTTAAAGTGGGTATCGGTCCCGGTTCTATCTGTACCACCCGTGTGGTTGCGGGTATCGGTGTTCCTCAGATTACCGCGATTATGGATGCTTATTCCGTCGCAAAAGAGTATAATATCCCGATTATTGCAGACGGCGGTATCAAGTATTCCGGCGATATGACCAAAGCGATCGCAGCGGGCGGTAATGTTTGCATGATGGGCAGCATGTTTGCGGGTTGTGACGAGAGCCCGGGTACGTTTGAACTTTATCAGGGCAGAAAATATAAAGTATACCGCGGTATGGGTTCTATTGCGGCAATGGAGAACGGCAGCAAGGACCGCTACTTCCAGTCCGACGCCAAAAAGCTGGTGCCGGAAGGTGTGGAAGGCCGTGTTGCTTACAAAGGAACGGTGGAAGACACCGTGTTCCAGCTGATGGGCGGTCTCCGCTCCGGTATGGGCTACTGCGGCACGTCAACGATCGAGGAATTAAAGCAGAACGGCAGATTCGTGAAAATTTCCGCAGCGTCTCTCAAAGAGAGCCACCCCCACGATATCCACATCACCAAAGAAGCACCGAATTACAGTGTGGATGAGTAACGAGCCAGGCGGAAACATGCAGTGTTTCCGCAGCAGACAAGGTTAATGTTCCGCGCAAGTTTACTTGCGGCGGAACATTGGCATTGTCTGCGTATGGGAACATGAAATGTTCCCATCTGGCGACTACCCCTCCATAAGCAAGAGCGAAGCGAAGTGCGCATGGAGAGGCGCGAAGCGAATGCACAAGGGATACATGTTGCAGCAGCGAAAAGCAATCTAAGGGGAATTTCCAAATGGACAGTATATATCACGCAAATCTGGATCACAAAGTCATTCAAAAGCTTCAGAATGATCTATGTGCTGTAATAGGCATCTACGCATTCTGCGTGGACGGTGACGGCATGAATATGACAGAACTGTCAGGGGAGGAGCAGGACAAGACTCTTCTACTCGAAACAGTGCCAAAGGAAAAATTACATTCTCTTTTTAACCGTGTATCGGAGAGCAGTCTGGAAGATCAGGCGGTGGAGGATACGGAGATCGAGACACTCAAATATGCGGCAGTTTGTGTCAGAGAGGAAGGAAAACCGGTTCTGACCTGGATGGTGTATGGCGTTTTATCAGACGGAATTTCCCAGGAAGGAAGGGAATTTGCGGAAAGATTCCGGTGCCGGATAACGGAGAAACAGTTTGACCGGGCGCTGGATCTTATGAGAGAACTTGGCAGAAGGATGGTGGACGACAGCATTTTGATCCAACATGCAAGGGCGGAAAGTCTCAGAAACCAGTATTCCAGAGAAGCGACGGAGGCAATGCTGAAGCGTAGTGAGATCACGATGGAGATCGTGCAGATGCTGGACAGTGACGCTCCTTTGGAGGAGGTGCTGGGTGATATTCTTGCTGCCATGGGAAGATTCCTGGAGATAGACTGCGCTTACCTGTGTTCGGTGGAGGGTGCCGGAGAGGGAAAGATGAATGTGATTGCGGAATGGTGCGATGGCGGTGTGCTTTCACATTTTGACCAGACCAGAAATCAGATTCGTCCTTCTTTTTTATATCGCGACAAGCCGCTTGTTCTTTCTTCAGGTTCCGGCAGGGAAGAGTATGAAAAGGATATGGCACAGGCAGGAATCAAGGCATTGGCGGTCATTCCGGTGGCATTGCAGGACAGGATCAGCATGTATGCCTGTTTTGAAATGAGGCGGCGGAGTCGTAACTGGGAAGTGGAGGAAATCAAATTCCTGAACGGTTCCGTGAAGGTGCTGCAGAGTATACTGACGAAACGGATTCAGAAGAATTCACTGGCGGATTCCTACGCTTCTTTGGAGGAAGTGCTCAACAATGTGGCCATTTCCATTTATGTGCGGGATGGTGAAAGTGGAGAAATTCTGTTTGCGAACCGGCGGATGCGGAAGAATTTTCGGAAGGAAATGGACGAAAAGCTGCTGCCGGCTTTGTTTGAAAGCAGGATTGATCCGGAGCGTGACGAGGGAAGTGCGGAAGTTTTTCTGAAAGAAGCCGGGTGCTGGTATGACTTTTTTTATAAATACATAACCTGGGTGGATGGCAGCCGGGTGCTTATGTGCTCTATTTACGATGAGACAGAGAAAAAAATGTATGAGAAGAAGATCGAACGTCAGGCTTATACGGATTTCCTGACCGGTCTTTACAACAGAATGTGCTGCGAGCGGGATCTTGCCAGATATGTAGATGGAACGAAAAAAGAGAACGGCGAAGGAGCCGTGCTCTATATGGATCTGGATGATTTTAAGCATATTAATGACAGTCTGGGACATCAGTACGGAGATGTCCTGCTGAAGTCTATTGCCCAGGGTATGAAGAGCGTGCGGGGTATCCAGAATTCCTGTTACCGCATGGGCGGCGATGAGTTTGTGATTATTGTGACACCGGATCAGTATGAAATGCTGGATGAGATCGTGGAAGGCGTCCGGTCGGTTTTTGGCAGGCCGTGGTTTTTAAAGGATGCGGATTATTACTGTACCATGAGTATGGGCATTGTTCATTTTCCGTCAGAGGGGGAGGACGTGCAGGATCTGATTCGCAAGGCTGATATCGCTATGTATGAGGCGAAGAAAGCCGGTAAAAATCGTGTTGCCGTTTATAATAGTAGTATCAGGACGGATTCCGACAAGCGTCTTGATATGGAGAAGAACATGCGGGATGCGGCAATGGACGGTTATAAAGAGTTTGAAGTGTACTATCAGCCAATCGTTGACATTCAGGAAAACAATATCTGCACCGGCGCAGAGGCTTTGATCCGCTGGAACAGCGAGGAGATGGGATTTATGTCTCCTGCGGATTTTATTCCTCTGGCGGAGTATCTGGGATTGATTAATCCCATCGGCAGCCATGTGCTGAGACAGGCGTGCACGGCCTGCAAACAGTGGAACGATAACGGCCATCCGGGCTATAAAGTGAATGTAAATCTGTCTGTGGTACAGCTACTGCAGCAGGATATCGTGAAGACCATAGGGGATATTTTAGAGCAGACCCGGATCAATCCCCGAAATCTGACGCTGGAAGTGACGGAAGGGCTTGCCATTAATGATCTGGAGCGCATGAAAGCGATTCTGGCACAGATCAAAGGACTGGGTGTGCGGATTGCGCTGGATGATTTCGGGACAGGTTATTCTTCCCTCAGTCACATCAGGGAGCTGCCTTTTGACGTGATCAAGGTGGATCAGAGCTTTGTCAAAGATCTGGCGGAGGATACTTACTCAAAATCATTTATTAAGATGGTGTCGGACCTGGCGGATGCCATTGACGTTTCGATCTGTGTGGAGGGCATCGAGACCGAGCAGCAGTATAAAGTACTGGAGGGCATGAAGGTCAGGATGATACAGGGGTATTATTTTGACAAACCGATGCCGCGGGCGGCGTTTGAGGAGAAGTATGTGGACGACGATAAGCGTCCTGCGAATGGCAGCAAAGATGAAAAGCGCACAGATGAGGCCGAAAGCCGGGCAGGAGAAGCAGACAGGAATATGACTGAAAGACAGAAGGCACAGCATCATGGAAATACCACGGGGCATCAGCCGCGTAAAAACGGGAAACGGACAAGCGGTAACCGCAAAAAATAAGAGAAAATCGCATGGTAATGCGTAGAAATGAGGAGAGCATGGAAAAGAAATCATTGGCACAGGAGCTTGCGGGAAACGCTTATCCCGGCAGAGGTATCGTGATCGGCAAGTCTCCGGACGGCAAATATGCGGTGACGGCATATTTTATCATGGGCAGAAGCTCCAACAGCAGAAACCGTATTTTTGTGGAGGACGGAGAGGGAATCCGCACGCAGGCGTTTGACCCTTCCAAACTGGAAGATCCCAGCCTGATCATTTATGCACCGGTCAGAGTGCTGGGCAATAAGACGATCGTGACCAACGGCGACCAGACGGATACGATCTATGAACTGATGGATCAGCAGCAGACCTTTGAACAGTCGCTCCGCACCAGAGAATTTGAGCCTGACGGGCCCAACTATACTCCCCGCATTTCCGGAATCATGCATCTGGAGAACGGCAGTTACAATTATGCCATGTCTATTCTGAAGAGCAATAACGGAGATCCTTCTTCCTGCAACAGATATACGTTTGCGTATGAGAATCCGGCGGCAGGCGAAGGACATTTTATCCATACTTATATGGGGGACGGGAATCCGCTTCCCAGCTTCGAAGGAGAGCCAACGCTTTTGGGGATCGAGGGGGATATCGATACATTCACGAATATGATCTGGGAGAATCTGAATGAGGAGAATAAGGTGTCGCTTTTCGTGCGCTTTATTGAGATCGGGAGCGGGAAGTACGAGACACGGATCATCAACAAAAATACATGAAGCTGTATTAAGACTGCAAAACATGAACTCTAAGAACAACGAAATCATGTATGGAAGAATGCAAAATGCGCATTCTTCCCGCAGCATATTAAAAGGAGAGAAAAGTATGAACGAATTGGAATTGAAATATGGCTGTAACCCGAATCAGAAGCCGTCGCGTATTTTTATGGCGGACGGGAGTGAACTGCCGATCAGGGTGCTGAACGGGAAGCCGGGATATATTAATTTTCTGGATGCTTTTAACGGATGGCAGCTGGTAAAGGAATTGAAGAAGGCGACCGGGCTTCCGGCGGCCACGTCTTTTAAGCATGTATCTCCCGCGGGGGCGGCGGTGGGACTGCCGCTTACGGATGTGGAGAAGAAAATCTACTGGGTGGATGATCTGGATATGGAATTCACACCGCTGGCAAACGCTTATGCGAGAGCGAGAGGTGCAGACAGAATGAGTTCTTTCGGCGATTTCATTTCACTCTCTGATGTCTGTGATGCGGCGACCGCTAAGATCATTAAGAGAGAAGTGTCCGACGGTGTGATCGCGCCGGGGTATGAGCCGGAGGCGCTGGAGATTCTGAAAGCGAAGAAAAAGGGCGGCTATAATGTCATTGAGATCGATGAGAATTATATGCCGGAAGCGCTTGAGGTAAAGCAGGTATATGGGATCAGCTTTGAACAGGGCAGAAATGAACTTAAGATTGATGAGGCATTTTTTAATAACATTGTGACGGAATCGAAGGATATGCCGGAACAGGCCAGAATCGATCTGGCGATTGCCATGATTACTTTGAAGTATACACAGTCCAATTCCGTATGCTATGTCAAAGGCGGACAGGCAATCGGCATCGGTGCGGGGCAGCAGTCCAGGATCCACTGTACCAGACTGGCAGGCTCCAAGGCGGATAACTGGTTTCTGAGGCAGTCTCCCAAAGTGCTCGGTCTGCAGTTCGTAGACGGTATCGGGCGCGCAGATCGGGACAATTCTATCGATTTATATATCGGGGAAGATTATATGGACGTGCTGGCGGAAGGCGCATGGCAGAAGATCTTTCAGGTGAAACCGGAAGTGTTTACGAGAGAAGAGAAGCGGGCATGGCTGGATCAGATGAGTGATGTTGCGCTGGGTTCCGACGCTTTCTTCCCTTTCGGCGACAATATCGAGCGGGCGCATAAGAGTGGTGTGAAATATGTGGCCCAGCCGGGCGGCTCCGTGCGTGATGACAACGTGATAGAGACCTGCAACAAATATGGAATGACGATGTGCTTTACGGGGATTCGTCTCTTCCATCATTAGAAGGATTTTTGTGACGGCTGCTGCATGGAATGAACGAATGCGGCAGCCTGATTTATTTACGAAACACATCCCATACAAATTGATTTTTCCTTTTGATAGTGTTATTATTTTAACGATGGGATTATCACAGCGAAAATTAGACAAAGGAGTGGAATGGTGAGATGAGTAAGAGTTTTGATGATCTGTTATCTAAAGTATCCGAGTGCAGCATCAAGAAAGTTGCGGTTGCAGTTGCACAGGACAGTGCGGTACTGGAAGCGGTGGTTGCGGCGAAAGAGCGCAACATTGCAGAGGCGATTCTGGTCGGTGATGAGGATAAGATTAAAGAGGTAGCCGCGGCTGACAATGTTGACATCAGCGGTTTTGAGATCATTGACGAGAAGGATGATTACACGGCGGCTCTTAAGGCGGTAGAGCTTGTTCATCAGGGGAAGGCCGACATGTACATGAAGGGTCTGATCGACACAAAGTCGTTCTTAAAGAGTGTGCTGGACAAGGAAGTGGGTCTGAGAACCGGTAAGGCATTATCCCATGTGTGTGTATTTGAGGTGGAGGGAATTGATCATCTTCTGTTCCTGACAGACGTTGCGTTCATGACATATCCTGCATTGGAAGATAAAGTACATATTATTGAGAATACAGTTGATGTCTGCCATGCGTGCGGCATTCCGAATCCGAAGGTGGCGCCTCTTGCGGCGGTAGAAGTTGTTAATCCGAAGATGCCTGTAACCGTAGATGCAGAGGAACTTACGAAAATGTGTGAAGAAGGTAAAATCACAGGCTGTGTTGTAGACGGACCGCTCTCTTTAGACCTCGCGATTGATCCGGAAGCGGCGAAACATAAGGGCGCAGAGGGCAGAAAGATCGTCGGCGATGCCGATGTGCTTCTTTTCCCTGACATTCATGCGGGTAATCTGGTGTACAAGTGTCTGGTACATACGGCTAAGGTTAAGAACGGTAATATCCTGACCGGCACAAAGGCTCCAGTCATTTTGACATCCCGTTCCGATGATTTTGAAACGAAGGTAAATTCTCTGGCGCTTGGTGCGGTTATGGCAGGTGCAATGGCTAAGATGAATTAGGAGGTAAGTGATATGGCAGTCAAAAGTTTAATAATTAATCCGGGTTCTACATCCACGAAAATCGGTGTATTTGAGGATGAAACTCTACTCTTTGAGGAGACTTTAAGACATTCTACGGAGGAGATTGCACAGTATGCGACCATCGTAGACCAGAAAGACTTCCGCAAGAACATTATTATCAGTCTTTTAAAGGAAAAAGATTTTGATATCAATTCCCTGAACATGGTTGTGGGACGCGGCGGTATGCTCAAACCCATTCCTGGCGGTACATACGCGGTCAGCGACGATCTGCTGGAGGACCTGAAAATAGGAAAGCAGGGACAGCATGCCTCTAATCTGGGCGGCATTCTGGCAAGAGAAATCGGTGATTCCATCGGCGTGCCTTCCTATATTGTAGACCCTGTCGTAGTGGACGAGTTGGAGCCGATTTCACGCTATTCAGGCGTGCCGGAACTTCCGAGAACGAGTGTGTTCCATGCGCTGAACCAGAAAGCGGTAGCGAAGCGCTATGCGAAAGAACAGGGTAAAGACTACACTTCCCTGAATTTAGTTGTAGTGCATATGGGCGGCGGCGTATCCGTAGGCGCACATAAGGCAGGCAGGGTCATTGATGTATTTAATGCATTAGACGGCGACGGCGCTTTTTCTCCTGAGAGAGCAGGCGCGGTTCCCAGCGGTGCGCTGATTAAGATGTGTTTCTCCGGACAGTACAGTGAGAAGGAAGTATACAAGAAGATTGTGGGCGGCGGCGGTTTCAACGCATACTGCGGCACCAACGATATGCGTGATGTCGATAAGATGGTGGACGGCGGCGATGCCAAGGCTAAAGAAATCCGCGATGCGTTTATCAGACAGGTGTCCAAAGATATCGGTTCCATGGCATGTGTGCTGGAAGGCAAGGTTGACCAGATCGTGGTGACCGGCGGGATCGCGTACGATAAAGCCGTAGTGGAAGGTCTTAAGGCGCAGGCGGGCTGGATTGCACCCATGACGGTATATCCGGGTGAGGATGAGCTGCTGGCGCTTGTGCAGGGCGGACTGCGTGTGCTGAACGGTGAAGAGAAGGCTATGACATATTAAGATATATATAATTTTATTTTATATAGAAATATCCGGCAAAGTGACAATGCTCTGCCGGATATTTTGTTGCTTTTTGAAAGGGATTGTTTATTTGATTCATCGAAATATACATATCGTAAAACTGCACAATACAATATCTGGTATGTGGCAAGGGTAAAGACTCTGGTAATATCCCTTATCTTGATACAATAAATGCTGAAAACGGTATTTCGTTTATAAAATTTCTGCAGTATCAACAGTGGTAAATGTTTGTCTTCCGTGCTTTTTTATGATATAAATAATTCATATTCTGTAAGGGCCCGGAACTGGACAGGTTGTTTAACTCAGAACATGCAGTTCCAGTCCGCTTTCGGAACGGCGCTCCGTCCGTTTCTATTGTATCGTAAATGTTTCCGCCTGTTTGAGTGCGGGAAGCAAATCTTTTTTCTATGATCGAAAGGAAATCATATCTATGAATCACAATTATCATGAAATTTGTAACAGACAACAGGGTGCTAACGGATATGCGGCAGTTTTTCAGGATGCACACGGGACGATTCCGTACGGTATGACGAATGATTATATGTTTCGGGCGGTGCTGCAGGCTAATAATAAAGTACTTCGCGGACTGATCTGTTCGTTACTGCATCTTTCCGAAAAAGATGTATTTTCCGTTAAGATTGCCAATCCTGTTGTCATGGGGGAGAATGTTGAGAAAAAGGAAATCCGTCTGGATATCAACGTAGTTTTGAATGATCATACGTTAATCAATCTTGAAATGCAGGTGGCAAACCAGTTAAACTGGAAAAAACGTTCCGTCATATATCTGTGCAGGTCTTTTGATCAGCTTAACCGCGGACAGGATTATACAGAGGCGAGGCCGGCTGTGCATATCGGATTTCTGGACTATACATTGTTTCGGGAATATCCGGAATTTTATGCCTCATATAAACTGATAAATGTTAAAAATAATAATATATATGATGACAATCTTATACTGAATGTGGTAGACTTATCTCGGATAGATTTGGCGTCAGAAGATGACAAGAAGTATCATATTGACCGTTGGGCGGCACTTTTTAAAGCCACTACCTGGGAGGAGATCAGAATGCTGGTATCGGATAATGAATATTTAAATGAAGCGGCAGAAACTATTTTTCGCATGAATGCAGATGAGCAGGTACGGAAGCAGTGTCGTGACCGTGAGGAATATTATCAGGATCTGCGTAGTTATGAAAGGGCTATTGGAGAGCGTGAAAGCGTAATAGAAGGCTACAAGAGAGAAGTAGAGAAGCGTGAAAGCGTAATAGAAGGCTACAAGAGAGAAGTAGAGAAGCGTGAGAGTGCGATAGAAGGCTACAAGAAAGAAGTAGAGAAGCGTGAGAATGCGATAGAAGCATACAAAAAGACCGTGGAAGAAAAAGATGTGTTGATTCAGAAACTATTAGATGAAAACGCTAAACTGAGAAGCGGGAAATGAGCACATATAAGCATATATAAGAGGTTATTGTGTATACATCAGAAGCGGGGATATGGAAACGCGGAGAACAAAGAACGGATAAAGACTAAGGACGAGGAACAGCCGAGGAGCAGAGGCAAAGAGCGGAGTACTTTAACAGTTGAATTTACCTTGTAAATCTGCTAAAATATACGTTGGTGTTTTGTAGCCGCATAACAAGAACGTCTGCAGATTATTTCAAAAGTGATATCTGGGGGCGTATAAATGTTACAGAGATACAAAGTAAGACAGATTTGCAGTTAACGGAAAGTAAGCAAGTTGCGTATCTGATACGGTATGTATTTGATACACGGAAGCGAGGCAGTTATATGGGTGTAGTACAGAAAGTGTTTGGCACACACAGCGAGAGGGAAATCAGGCGGATTGAAGGTCTTGTTAAAAAAATCGAAGATATGCGTCCTGCGATGATGGATCTGACGGATGAACAGCTGCGTGATAAAACAAAGGAATATAAGAAGAGACTGGCGGATGGGGCAACCCTGGATGATCTGCTGCCGGAGGCATATGCCACGGTGAGAGAGGCAGCGCGCAGGATTCTCAATACGGAGCATTACAGAGTACAGCTGATCGGCGGTATTATTTTGCATCAGGGCCGCATTGCAGAGATGCGGACTGGTGAAGGAAAGACCCAGACCTGTCTTTTACCGGCCTATCTGAATGCATTGGAGGGTAAGGGCGTACATGTCGTAACTGTCAATGACTATCTGGCTAAGCGTGATGCGGAGTGGATGGGACAAGTTCATGAGTTTCTGGGATTAAAAGTGGGTGTTGTCCTGAATGATATGAAGTCTGATGAGCGCAGAGAGGCATATAACTGTGATATCACATATGTGACCAACAATGAGCTTGGTTTTGACTATCTGCGTGATAATATGGTTATCTATAAAGAACAGCTTGTCCTCAGAGACCTGCATTACGCCATCATCGACGAGGTGGATTCGGTGCTTATCGACGAAGCGCGTACACCGCTCATTATATCCGGACAGAGCGGCAAGTCCACGAAGCTGTATGAGGCCTGTGATATTCTGGCCAGACAGCTTACCCGCGGGGAGGACATGGAAGAACTTTCCAAGATTGACGCGATCATGGGTGTTGAGCGTGAGGAGACTGGCGACTTTATTGTCAATGAGAAGGACAAGGTCGTGAACCTTACGGCACAGGGTGTTGCAAAAGTGGAACGGTTCTTCCAGATTGAGAATCTGGCTGACCCGGAGAATCTGGAAATCCAGCATAATATCATACTCGCGCTGCGGGCGCATAATCTGATGTTCCGTGATCAGGATTATGTGGTGAAAGACGATCAGGTACTGATTGTGGATGAGTTTACCGGACGTATCATGCCGGGACGCCGTTATTCGGACGGTCTGCATCAGGCCATCGAGGCAAAGGAGCATGTGAAGGTAAAACGGGAGAGTAAGACGCTGGCGACTATTACCTTCCAGAATTTCTTTAATAAATTTGAGAAAAAAGCAGGTATGACCGGTACCGCGCTCACCGAGGAAAAAGAGTTCCGCGATATCTACGGTATGGATGTAGTGGAGATTCCTACCAATAAGCCGATTGCGCGTATCGATCATCAGGATTCTGTATATAAAACACGAAAAGAGAAGCTGAAAGCGATTGTCGGCGCCGTTAGAGAAGCCCATGACAAAGGGCAGCCGGTATTGGTCGGCACGATCAATATTGATGCGTCCGAGGAACTGAGCTCTTTGCTTAAAAAGAATGGCATCGAGCATAAGGTTCTGAATGCCAAGTTCCATGAAATGGAGGCGGAGATCGTTGCAGATGCCGGTATTCACGGGGCAGTGACGATTGCCACCAATATGGCCGGACGTGGAACGGATATCAAGCTTGATGAGGAAGCGAGAGAAGCAGGCGGCCTGATGATCATTGGTACGGAGCGTCATGAGTCCAGACGTATCGATAACCAGCTGCGCGGCCGAAGCGGACGTCAGGGAGATCCGGGTGAGTCAAGATTTTATATTTCACTGGAAGATGACCTGATGCGGCTGTTTGGTTCTGACAGGATGATTACCATGTTTAACGCCCTTGGTATTCCTGAAGGACAGGAAATTGAGCATAAAGCACTGACTAAGGCGATCGAGTCGGCGCAGAAGAAGATTGAGAATAATAACTTCGGGATCAGAAAGAGCCTGTTAGAGTATGACCAGGTCATGAATGAGCAGAGAGAGATCATTTACGAGGAAAGAAGAAGCGTTCTCAACGGCGAGAGTATGCGGGATGCAATCTATAAGATGATCACGGATATCACGGAAGAATGTGTAGATACCTGCATCGGTGATGATACTGATTTTGACGAGTGGGACTACAACGAGTTGAATACGCTGCTCCTTACTACAGTACCGTTAAAGCCTCTGAATGCCGGACGGGTATTGAAGCCGAAGAAGAACAGTCTGAAACAGCAGTTAAAAGAAGAGGCCGTGAAGCTGTATGAGAGCAAAGAGGCGGAATTTCCGGAGCCGGAGTCGATCCGTGAGATCGAGCGTGTGATTCTGCTCAAGGTAATCGACAGAAAGTGGATGGATCATATTGATGATATGGAGCAGCTTCGTCAGGGTGCGGGTCTGCAGGCATATGCGCAGAAGGATCCTCTTGTGGAATATAAATTAAGCGGATACGAGATGTTTGATGAAATGACGCAGAACATCAAGGAAGAGACGGTTCGCCTGCTCTTCCATGTACGTATCGAGCAGAAGGTTGAGAG
>ERZ808035.447-NODE-447-length-37360-cov-4.047850_pt1 | contig 37360 bp, 33 predicted proteins | sample MGYA00380189_ERZ808035 | MGnify/ENA primary metagenome ERZ808035 (study PRJEB31490, sample SAMN06133407) | mouse gut metagenome | isolation source: M5_1 | host: mice | place: China: Chengdu | collected 2015-05 ...
CTTTGAATTTCTGGAAAACTTCAACTACCCCTACCTGGCCAAGTCCGCCGGCGAGGCGCGCCGCCTCATCGACGGCGGCGCCGTGCGCCTGAACGACGAGCCCGTGGCGCCCAAGGACTACAACGTCGACCCGGCCCGTGTGGAGCACGCCTTCGTGCAGGTGGGCAAGCGCCACGCCGCGCAGCTCGTCTAGCGCCGTGGGACGCCGGCCCATCGAGCTGCTGGCGCCGGCCGGCACCAGGGACGCCTTCTGGGCGGCCCTGGCCGGCGGCGCCGACGCCGTCTACTGCGGCCTGGGCAACGACTTCAACGCCCGCCGCGGCGCGGACAACCTCGACGACGACGCCTTCGCCCTCTGCTGCCGTGCCGCGCACGTGGCCGGGGCGCGGGTCTTCGTGACCTTCAACGTGGTCATCCAGGACGACGAGATGCCGCGCGCCCTCGCCTCCGTGGCCCGCGCCGTGCGGCTGGGCGCCGACGCCCTCATCGTCCAGGACTGGGGCCTCGCCGCCGAGGCGCGCAGACGCTGGCCCGAGGTGGAGGTGCACGTCTCCACGCAGGCCAACGTCCACGACCCGCGCGGCGTCGCCTGGTGCGGCGCCCTGGGCTACGAGCGCGTGACGCTCTCCCGCGAGCTCACCCTCGCGGAGGTCGCCGCCTGCTGCGCCATCGGCGTGGAGTGCGAGGTCTTCGGCCACGGCGCCCTGTGCTTCTGCTACTCGGGCCTCTGCCAGATGAGCTCCCTCAGGGGCCCGCGCTCGGCCAACCGCGGCCTCTGCGCCCAGCCCTGCCGCCTGCCCCACACGCTCGAGGACGCCTCGGGCGCGAGGCTCGGCCCCGCGGCCTGGGAGCGCGGCCTCTGCCCCAAGGACGCCCTCTCCCTGGACCACCTCGCCGACCTGATGGACGCCGGCGCCGGGTCCCTCAAGGTGGAGGGGCGCATGAAGGCCCCCGAGTACGTGCTCTCCGTCGTCTCGGCATACCGCGAGGCCCTCGACGCCCTGTACGGCGGCGCCGTCGTCCCGGATGGGGGCGGGACGCTGCACCGCCGCCTCAAGCGCGCGTTCAACCGCGACTTCACGGACGCCTACCTCATGGGGCGCTCGGGCAACGGGATGATGAGCTACGAGCGCTCCAACAACCGCGGCGAGACCGTGGGCGCCGTGCGGTCGTGCTCGGCGGCGGAGGCCGTCGTGGACCTCGACGCCCCGGTGGGGAGGGGGGACCTCCTCGAGCTCCGTCCCGTGGACGCCCCCGAGACGTTCTTCTGCGTCACGGCGCCTGCGGACGCCGCCGCCGGCACGCGCCTCCGGTGCCCCGTGCGCCGCCGCGTGCCCGCCGGCACGCCGGTCCGGGTGCTCCGGAGCCAGGCGGCGCTCGACGCCGTCTCGGCCGTGGAGGGCCGTCCCTGGCCCCGCCGCCGGCCCGTGGCCGTCTCGGTGCGCTGCGTGCTCGGCGAGCCGCTGACGGTCCGCCTGACGTGCGTGGGCCGCGGCGGGGACGGGCCGTCCGCCGAGGCCGTGGGCCCTGTCGTGGAGGCCGCACGCACCAAGGAGCTCGCGCGGGGCGACGTCGCCGCCCACGTGGGCCGCATGGGGGAGAGCCCCTTCGAGCCCGTCTCCATGGAGGTGGAGCTCTCGGCCGGCTGCGGCATGGGCTTCTCCACGCTCCACCGGGTGCGGGCCGACGCCGTCGACGCCCTCGTGGCCGCCCTCGAGGCCCCCTATGCCGACCGCGCCGCCACGGCGGCGGCGCCGCCGTCCTGGGAGGCCTGGTGCGAGGAGTGCGGCGCGCGCCGCACGGGCCGGGTCGGGGAGCCCCGCCGCACGGTGCCCCGCGACGCCCGCGACCGCGAGGCCGCCGTCAGGTCGGCCGCCCTGGCCGCAGAGGTCTGCTGCCTGGCCCCCACGCCCGAGACGGCCGAGGCCGCCCTGGCCGCAGGTGCCGCCCGCGTCTACGTGCCGGGCGACGAGCTCGCCGCCCGCGGCGCCGCCTTCCCGGCCGGCTGCGTCCCCGTGCTGGACGAGGTCTGCCGCGAGGTCGACCACGCCCGCATCGACCCCCTCGTGGCGCCCGGCGCCCCCGTGGCCGTGGGCAACGTGAGCGAGCTCGCCCTCGCCGCCGCCCGCGGCGCCGCGCCCGAGGTGCGCGGCTGCGTCCCCGTGCACAACCGCAGCTGCGTGGAGGCGCTGGAGGAGGCCGGCGCGGCCGGCTTCTGGCTCTCGCCCGAGCTCACCTGCGCCCAGATGGCGCCCGTGTGCCGCGCCGCCTCCGTGCCCGTGGGCGCAACGGTCTACGGCGCCGTGCGGGCCATGACGAGCGAGCACTGCGTCCTCCAGATGGCAGATGCCTGCGTCCACGACTGCGACCGCTGCCGCCTGCGCTCCCGCGACCTCTATCTGCGCAACATCGACGACCGCAGGCTCCCCGTGCGCACGGACCGCCAGGGCCGCTCCCGGATCTGGTGGGACGAGCCCCTGGACGCCGTGCCCAAGGTGCGCGAGCTCCTGCTGGCCGGGGTGGGGCGCCTCCTCGTGGACGCCACGCTGCTGGACGCCGACGGCGCCGCCCGCCAGGTGCGCCGCGTCGCGGAGGCCCTCTCGGCCGTCGCCGCGGGGCGCCCCCTGCCCGGTCCCGAGCCGGGGAGCACCTTGGGCCACCTCTTCTCCAAGGTCGACTGAGGGCCGCGCCCCGCTCCATGCGCGCCACACGGACAGCTGGTACCATGCCGGGAGAAAACACCTGCGCCCCGGAGGGATTTCGGGGCGCCGACCGTAAGGAGTCACCATGGCCGTTGACGAAGAGCTGCTCGAGAAGGTCCTCGACGCCGTGCGCCCCAGCCTCCAGGCCGACGGCGGCGACTGCGAGCTCGTGTCCGTGGACGAGAACGGCGTCGTCTCCCTCGAGCTCAACGGCGCCTGCGCCGGCTGCGCCCTCTCCGGCATGACGCTCTCCATGGGTATCGAGCGCGTCCTCAAGGAGCACGTCCCCGGCGTCACCGCCGTCCGCGCCGTCTAAGGGTGGAGAACGGCGAGGCCTCCCGGGACAGACGGACCAGGCCGCTCTCCATCAAAAGGAACATGGCGTGGAACAGCGCGGGCTCGTTCTGCAACCTGTTCTGCCAGTGGCTCGTCACCGTCCTGGTGCTGCGCCTCTCCACCGGGTACGACGCCGCGGGCGTCTACTCCTACGCCATGAGCGTCTACCTGGTGTTCGCCCCCGTGGTCGACTACCGCCTGTACGTCTACCAGATCAGCGACCTCCACGGCGAGCACACCTTGGGGGAGTACCTGGGCCTCCGCCTCGTCACCGGCGGCATCGGCATCGCCCTGCTCACCGTCTACTCGCTGGTCACGAGCGACCCGTCGCTCCTGCCGCCCATCCTCTGCTACGCCCTCTACAAGGTGACGGCGTCGCTGCTGGACGGCGTGCACGCGTTCGAGCAGGTCAACCGCCGCATGGACTACATCGGCGTCTCGTACGCCCTCCAGGGCCTCGTGACGCTCGTCGTGTTCGCCGGGGTCTTCGCCGCCACCCAGAACCTCGCGCTGGCGCTGTTCTGCGTGTTCCTGGGCGTGTGCGCCGTGGGCGTCTTCTACGACCTGCCCCACGCCCGCTACTTCACCGAGTTCTCCGTCGGCATCCCCTGGCGGCGGGCGTGGGCTATGCTCGTGCGCTGCGCCCCGGCGGTCCTGGCGTTCGTGACCATCTCGGGCGCCACGTCCATCCCGCGCCAGTACCTCATGGCGGCCATGGGCGAGGCGGCCCTCGGCGCCTACGGCACGATGGCGGCGCCCATGGCCATCGTGCAGACCGGCGCGGCCTACATCTACAACCCGCTGCTGGGCTACTTCACCGAGGCCTACGAGCGCTGCGACGCCGGGCGCTTCTGGCACCTCATGGGCCTCGTGGCGGCGGGCATCGTGGCCATCGGCGCGGTGTGCGTCGTGGGCGTCGAGCTGCTCGGCGAGTTCCTCTACACCCTGGTGTACGGCGCGCGCGTCGCCGACTACGTCTACCTGCTGCCGCCCCTCGTGGCCGGATCGCTCTCCATCGCCTTCCTGAGCTTCATGGACAGCCTCTCGGCGGCGGTGCGCACCTTCCGCACCAACCTGGCGGGGGGCACGATCGCCCTGGCGGTGTCGCTCGCCGCCATGGCGCCCATGGTCGCCGCCTTCCAGCTCAACGGCGTCACCTACACCGTCATCCTCGCCTGCCTGTGCGGCGGCGGCTTCAACATGCTCGCCCTCCGCCGCTCCATGGCGAGGCGCTTCGCCCAGGGTGCCTCCGACGGCCCCGAGGGGCGCGACTGACCCTCCTCGTCACGAAAGGAACCGGCATGGTCCTGTCAGACCGCGACATCAAACGGGAGATCGCGTCCGGCCGCATCGTCATCGAGCCCCTCCTCGACCGAGACGTGCAGCCGGCCTCCGTCGACGTCCGCCTGGGCGCCAACTTCAGGATCTTCCGCAACTCCACCCACACCTTCATCGACCCCATGGCCGAGCAGCCCGACCTCACCGAGGAGGTCGTGGTGGAGCCGGGGCAGGCCTTCATCCTGCATCCGGGCCAGTTCGCCCTCGGGACCACCCAGGAGCGCATCGTGCTCCCCGACGACGTCCTCGGCAAGCTCGAGGGCAAGTCGACCCTGGGGCGCCTGGGCCTCATGATCCACTCCACGGCCGGCTACGTGGACCCCGGTTGGGACGGCGAGCTCACGCTGGAGCTCTCCAACGTCGCCACGCTGCCCATCATGCTGCGCCCCGGCATGCGCATCGGCCAGCTGAGCTTCGAGCGCATGAGCAGCCCCGTCGAGCGCCCCTACGGGTCGGCGTCGCTCGGCAGCCACTACCAGGGCCAGACGGGCGCCACGGCGTCCCACGTCCTGTCCGACTAGGCCGCTGCCGCCCCTTCCCGGGGCGATCGCCGCCGCCCCTTGGAGGAGCCCCATGCTCAACGAGCTCTACCACAGCCTGAACCCCGTCGCCTTCCAGGTGGGCCCCCTCGCCGTGCGCTGGTACGGCCTTGCCTACCTGGCCGCGTTCGTCGTGGGCGGCCTCGTCATCGGGCGCATCGTCAGGCACTGGCGGCTCGACCTCTCGGCCGAGGACATCATGACGGGCGTCATCGGCGTGGCCTTCGGCGCCATCCTCGGCGGCCGCCTCGGCTACGTGCTCTTCTACGGCGCCGGGTACTACTGGGCGCACCCGCTCGAGATCCTCGCCTTCTCCGAGGGCGGCATGAGCTTCCACGGCGGCCTCGTGGGGGCGGTGGTCGGCGGGATCGTGGCGTGCCGGCCCTCCCGCATCTCGGTCCCCACCTTCTGCGACCTCGGCGTCATCGTCGCGCCCATCGGCCTGTTCTTCGGCCGTCTGGCAAACTTCGTCAACGGCGAGCTCTGGGGCAAGCCCACCGACCTCCCCTGGGGCGTGGTGTTCGAGACCGGCGGCGCCGTGGCCCGCCACCCGTCCCAGCTCTACGAGGCGCTCCTCGAGGGGGTCGTGCTCTTCGTCGTCCTCTACGCGCTGTCCCGGAAGCTCCCGCCGAGGCCCCAGGGGACGTTCCTGGGCTGGTTCCTCACCCTGTACGGCTGCTTCCGCATCCTCGTGGAGTTCGTCCGCGTGCCCGACGCCCAGCTGGGCTACCTGCTGGGGCCGGTCACCATGGGCCAGGTGCTGAGCCTCCCCCTCGTGGTCCTCGGCATCGGCGTGCTGGTGTGGGCCCACCGGGCGCAGCGCCCGCAGCGGGGCCACACGTACGACGTCGCGGAGGGGAGCGACCGCCCCGCGGACTCGTAGGCCCATCGCGCCTTGAACCTTATCCTGTCTTGAACCGTTTCCTGTGATACCTTGATGGGTGTCGTTGTGTAAGCAACCTGAAGACAGGGGGCTCCATGGGGATCGACAGGAAGGCGGCCGCGCTCGCGCTCGCGCTGGCCGTCGCCCTCGGGACGGGCCTCGCCGCGGCACCGGCCGCCGTGGCCGAGGAGGGCGCGCCCGCGGCGGGCGCCGCCACGACCGCCGCCGGGACCGAGGCGCCCGGCGCCTCCGCACCGCCGCCCGGCGCCTCCGCACCGCCGCCCGGCGCCGCGCCGGCTGCGCAGGACCCGGAACCGTCCGGACTGGAACCGTCCGGCCCTGCCACGCCCGCCCCCGCCCGGGCCCTTGTCTCCGCCACGGTGACGCTGCCCGACCGCGCCCCCGAGCCGGGGTCGCTCTCGGTGTCGCTCTCTCGGGACGGCTCCGTCGTCCAGACCGTGGCCGTGGGCGCGGACGGCGCCGTGGCCTTCGCGCCCGAGACGTTCGACGCCCCCGGCACGTACGCGCTCTCCCTCTCCATGGCCCCGTCGTCCGACCCCGCCGTGGCGGTGGACGCCCGCACGGTCGCCGTCACCGTGACCGTTGCGGCCTCCGACGACGGGACGGCCCTCTCGGCCGGGGTCTCCTACGACGGGTCCGCCCAGGCCCCCATCTTCGCCTGCACCTACGTGCCCCGGTGGGAGGGCGACGGCGCCGGCCGCCGCTACCGCCTCGCCGACGGCACCTACGCCGCCTCGCGCTGGCTCGACGTCGACGGGCGCCGCTACGCGTTCGACGCGGCCGGCCATGTGCGCACCGGCTGGTACGACGAGGGCGGGCGCCGTTACTACCTGGCCCCCGCCGACGGGGCGTCGGGCCCCCGCGGCTCCATGGCGCTCGGCTGGGTCGCCGTCGACGGCCACCGCTACCTCATGGACCGCGCCACGGGGGCGCTGCGCACCGGCTGGGCCGACGACGGCGGCCACCGCTACTACCTGCGCGTGGCAGACACCCCGTGGGGCCCCCGCGGCACGCCCGCCCAGGGCTGGCTCGCCGACGGCGGCCAACGGTTCTACCTGCGCTGGACGGACTCGGCCGACGGGGCGTCCGGCTCGCTCGTCACCGGCTGGTTCGACGACGGCGGCCAGCGGTTCTGGTCCCGCCGCGAGGACACCCCCTGGGGCCCCGAGGGCTCGCTCGGCACCGGGTGGCTCACCGAGGGCGGCCGGACCTACTTCCTGCGCCGTGCCGACAGCGCCTACGGTCCGAGGGGGTCTGTGGGCACCGGCTGGCTCGACGAGGGCGGCCAGACCTACTTCCTGCGCCGTGCCGACAACGCCTACGGCCCCAAGGGATCGCTCGGTACCGGGTGGCTCGACGAGGGCGGGCAGACCTACTTCCTGCGTCGCTCCGACAGCGGGTTCGGGCCCGAGGGCTCGCTCGGCTCCGGCTGGCTCGACGAGGGCGGGCGGCGCTACTTCCTGCGCCGCGCCGGCAGCCCCTGGGGGCCCCGCGGGTCGCTCGGCCGCGGCTGGCTCACCGACGGCGGCAGCCGGTTCCTGCTCGACCGCGCGACGGGCGCGGCCTGCACGGGCTGGGTGCGCGACGCCGGCGTGTGGCACTGGTTCCGGTCCGACGGCGTCCTCGACCCGGCCCACCCCGGCAAGGAGGGGTGGCAGAACCCCTCGGGCTACTACCAGGTGTCCTGCCGCACCGTGAGCCTGGGCCTCTCGGCGTCCGTGGCCCGAGGCTACTACGTCACGCCGTCCAGGATCTCGCCCTACGCGTCCAAGGCCGACTGCGTGAACGCCTTCGTGCAGCGGGCCAACGAGTACATCGGCACCCCCTACGTGTGGAACTACTCCCAGCGGCCGGGCGTCGGCGTCGACTGCATCGGCCTCGTCTACCAGTGCGCCTACGCCACGGGCATGTCCATGGGGGAGTACAACCCCTACAACCACTGGGTGACCGGCCCCAACGGCTGGCACAGCCACGACGCCAACAACGTGTGGGCCAACGGGAGGATCCAGCGCCTGCCCGTGTCCTCGCGCCAACGCGGCGACCTCGTCTTCTGGCCCGGCCACGTGGCCGTCTACGTCGGGGGCGACCGCATCGTCGAGGCGTGGCCCGGCGCCGGCGTGCGCACGGCGAGCCTGTGGGTCCACGGCACGCCCCGCGGCATCGGGCGCCTCTACATCTAGGGGCCCGCTCCCCTCGCGGTCGTCTCCCATTTACAGACCCGATGCAGATTTGGTCTAAAGTGGGGGAGACCCTTGGAGACGAGAGGAACCCCCATGGACGTTCGCACACCGCCGCGCCTCGCCGCGGCACTGACAGCATCGGCGCTCGCCGCCCTCCTCGCCCTGTCGCCGTCCGCCGCCCTGGCGCTGGACGGCGACGGCGTCGGCGGGGACGCGGCGGGGCAGCCCGCCCTCGAGGCCCCCGGCGCCACCGTGCCGGCCGAGACGGCCGCGGGCGCCGCCCCCGCGGGGGACGGGTTGCCCGCCGCCCCGGTGGCCGCCACCGTGCCCGTGGCCCTCTCTGCCCGCGTCTCCCTCTCGGGGCGCGCCCTCCAGGCCGGGGAGCTCTCCGTCCAGCTCCTCCGGGACGGCGACGTCCTGCAGACCGTCCCCTGCGCCGCCGACGGCACCGTGGCCTTCGCCCCCGTGGAGGTCGCGGCGGCGGGGGAGACCGCGCTCTCGCTCCGGATGGCCCCCGCCGCGGCGGCCGGGGTGACCGTGGACGCCCGCACCGTGCCCGTCTCCGTGACCGTCGCGGAGGCGCCCGACGGCACCCTCTCCGCGACCGTCTCCTACGGCGGGTCGGCCGACGCCCCGACCTTCTCCAACGCCTACCGGCACCCGGCCGGCTGGGAGGCCCACGGCCAGTCCCGCCGCTACTACCTGGCCGACGGCACGTACGTGGCGGACGCCTGGCACGCCGTCGACGGGCTCCGCTACCGCTTCGACGCCGAGGGGCACCCGCGCACTGGCTGGTACGAGGAGGGCGGCACCCGCTACTACCTCGACCCCGCCACCGGTGCCGCCCGCACCGGCTGGCTCGACCTCGCCGGCCAGCGGTTCTACCTCGACGGCTCGGGCGCCATGAGGGTGGGCTGGGTCGACGTGGCCGGCCAGCGCTACTGGCTGCGCCGCACCGACACGGCGTTCGGCCCCAAAGGCTCGCTCGGGACCGGCTGGCTCACCGAGGGCGGCCAGACCTACTTCCTGCGCCGCACCGACAACGCCTACGGCCCCCGCGGCTCCTTGGGCTCCGGCTGGCTCGACGACGGCGGGCACACGTACTTCCTGCGCCGCTCCGACAACCGGTGGGGTCCCAAGGGGTCGCTCGGGTCCGGTTGGCTCACCGACGGCGGCCACACGTACTTCCTGCGCCGGGCCGGCAGCCCTTACGGGCCGAAGGGGACCATCGGCACCGGCTGGCTCTCCGAGGGCGGACAGACCTACTTCCTGCGCCGCTCCGGGAGCGCCTACGGCCCCAGGGGCTCCATCGGCATCGGCTGGCTCTCCGAGGGAGGGCGCTTCTACTACCTGCGCAAGCCCGGCAACCCCTACGGCCCCGTGGGCTCCCTGGGCCGCGGCTGGCTCGACAGCGGGCACGGAAGGTATTACTTCGGCCCCGACGGGGCCATGTGGGCGAACCGCTGGGTCTCTGGCACCTACTGGGTCGGCCCCTCGGGCGTCATGGCCACCAACCAGTGGGTCGACGGCGGCAGGTACTGGGTGGACGGCTCGGGGCGCCGCGCCCAGCCCAGGGTGCAGACCGGCATGGACGGGCGCGCCCAGTCCTACTCGAGCCCCACCCCCTTCCTCATCCTCGTCGACAACTCCGCCAACCGCGTGGGCGTCTACCGCGGCGGCCGCGGCAGCTGGACCAAGGTCCGCTCCATGACGTGCAGCTCGGGCAAGCCCTCGACACCCACGGTGCGCGGCACCTTCTCGGTGGGCTCCAAGGGCTACTCGTTCGGGGAGAGCAAGGGTTACAGCTGCTACTACTGGACCCAGTTCCACGGCGACTACCTGTTCCACTCCATCCTGTACAACCCCTACACGCGGGTGGTGCAGGACGGGCGCCTGGGCGCCTCCCTCAGCCACGGGTGCGTGCGCCTGGCCATCGGCGACGCCAAGTGGATCCACGACACCATCCCCCGCGGCACCACGGTGGTCTCCTACTAGGGACGGTGCGGCGGCAGGGGCCTGCGGCCCGCGCAACCGGGGCCGGCGCGACGGGGCGCCGGCCCTTTTTCGTGCCGCTGGGCGGGGGAGGGAGGCAGCGGGGCCGGCTGCTGCTACCCTAGGGTGTCGACGGAAGGGGGCCCAAGGTGGAGACGAGGACGCGAGGTGCCGCGGGGCCGGCCCCGCACCCCGCCGTGCGCGCGCTCTGGTGCGCCGCCTGCCTCACGGCCGCCATGGGGATGTTCGAGCCCGTGGTGCTCGCGCTGTCGCTCGCCCTCGCCGTCGCCTCGTCCCTTGTGTGCCGCGGGGCCTCGGCCACGGCGGGGTCGCTCGCGGCGGCCCTCCCCCTCATGGCCCTCGTGGCCGTCGTGAACCCCCTCGTATCGCCGGTGGGCGGCACGACGCTCCTCTCCGTGGGGCCCTTCGAGGTGCGTCTCGAGGCCGTGGCCTGGGGACTCGCCATGGGCGCCATGGTGGCCGCCGCCATGCTCTGGGCCCAGGTGTGCGCCGCCGTGCTCCCGGCCGACGACCTCCGCGACCTCCTCGGCGGCGCGCTCCCCACGCTGGGCCTCGCCCTCTCCATGGTGGTGCGCCTCGTGCCTGAGCTCCTGTCCCGCGCCCGCGCCTCCAAGGACGCCCAGGACGCCTGCACCTGCTCGGGCGACGGCGGGGCCGCCTCGGCCCTCTCCCGCGCCGTGGGGCGCACAGGCGCCATGGTGGGTTGGGCGCTGGGCGAGTCGGTGGAGCGGGCCTCGTCCATGGCGTCGCGCGGGTGGGGGGTCGGGCGGCGCACCCACTGGCGCGCCCGGCGTTGGACCGCCGGCGACCGTCACGCGCTCGTCGCCGTGGCCGCGGTGTCGGCCGCGGGCGTGGGCTGCGCCCTCTGGCTCGGGTCGCTCTGGACCTACTCGCCGTCCATGGGGGCACCCGGTCCCTGGCCCGCCTACCTGCCCGTGGCGCTCCTGTTCGCGCTGCCGTGCCTCGCGGCGGCCGCGGACGCCCTCGCGGCGCGCGGGGAGGCCTGAGGTGGCGGCCCCCGTCGCGGGCGCGCCCGCCGTGGAGTGGCGCGACGTCTCGTTCGCCTACCCGGCCGACGACCCGGCGGGCGGCGCCGCCGTGCCGGGGGCGCTCGGGGAGCCCGTGCTCGCCGGGGCGTCCCTCGCGGTGCCCCGGGGCGCGTTCTGCCTGCTCGTGGGTGCCACGGGGTCGGGCAAGTCGACGCTGCTGCGCCTCGCCAAGCCCGAGGTGGCGCCGGTGGGGGAGCTGACCGGCTCCGTGGAGGTGCTCGGCCGCCCCGTGCGCGGGCTCTCGGCCAGGGAGTCGGCCCTCGCGCTGGGGCTCGTGACCCAGGACGCCTCGGCCCAGCTCGTGTGCGACACCGTGGGGGCCGAGATGGCCTTCGCCCTCGAGAACCTCGGGACGGACCCCGCGGCCATGGGGCGCCGTCTGGCGGAGGCCTGCTGCTTCTTCGGCGTCGACGGCTGGCTCCACACCCCGGTGGCCGAGCTCTCCGGCGGCCGTCGGCAGCTGGCCGTGCTCGCGGCGGCCATGGTCCTGCACCCGCAGGTGCTCCTGCTCGACGAGCCCACGGCCCAGCTGGACCCCGTGGCGGAGCGCACGTTCCTGCACGGTCTCTTCCGCGTGAACCGGGAGCTCGGCGTCACCGTGGTGGTGGCCACCCACCGCCCCGCCCCGATGGTCCCCTACGCCACCATGGCCGCCGAGGTCTCCGCGGGCCGGGTGCGCCCCGCCGACCCCTGCGACCTCGCCGGGGAGCCCGCCCTCCGTTGCCAGCTGCCCGAGCCGGGGGCCGTGGCCCTGGAGGCGCGCGACCTCTGGGTGCGTTACGGCCCCGGTCGGCCGTGGGTGCTCTCGGGGTGCTCCGCCGAGGTGCGCTCCGGGGAGGTCCGCGCCCTCGTGGGCGGCAACGGGTGCGGCAAGTCCACGCTCGTGCGGGCGCTCGCCGGGATCCTGCGCCCGCGGAGGGGGAGCGTGCGCGACGCCGGTGCCGCGCGGCGCGGCTACGTGCCCCAGGACCCGCGGGAGGTGCTCGGCGCGGGCACGGTGGGCGGCGAGCTCACGGCGTGGGGCTCGGGCGCGGGGTACTCGGAGGGGGAGGCCCGTGCCATGGCGGGGCGCGTGGGGCTGCTCGGGCTCTGGGGCCGCGACGCGGCCGAGCTCTCGGGCGGCCAGCGCCAGCTCCTGGCCGTGGCGAAGGTGCTGCTCTGCCGGCCCGACACGCTGCTGCTCGACGAGCCCGTGAAGGGCCTGGACCGCGCCGCGCGGGAGACGGTGGCCGCCCTCGTGGCGGAGCGTGCCGCCGCCGGCGCGGCCGTGGTGGCGGCCACCCACGACCTGGCGTTCGCCCGCGACTGCTGCACGACGGTCTCCATGGTCTTCGACGGGGCCCTCGTGGGCACGGCGCCTGCCGACGGGTTCTTCCGGGAGTCGGTGTTCTTCTCCTGACCCCGCGTGCCGGGGTGGGCGCCGGCCCCTCCCTCCCGGCGGGTGCGGTGTCAGGCGTCCACGTCGTCCGTGGCGTCGGCGGAGGCGCCCTCCACGGCCGCCTCCCCGTCCGCCCGGCCGATGAGGCGCGTCACGATGGGCACCGCCACCGTGGTGAGGGCCGCCGCGAACACGAGGACGTTGGCGATGTGCGGCGTCATGTCGCCGGCCTCCACGGCCACCGACGTCATGGCCACGACGGTGGACATGGCGGTGCACGCGTAGATGGCGACGTTGACGCGGCGCAGGGGCGGCATGGAGCGCGTCTCGGGCGCCAGCGAGAGCGACACGAGGCAGGGGACGCCGCGCACGAGGATGAGCAGGCAGATGAAGCCCAGGATCACGAGGGGCTCCGAGCCGCCCTCGAAGATGTCGATGGAGGCCCCGGACATCACGAAGGTCACGGGGATGAAGAAGCCGTTCGCCACGGCCTTGACCATGGGCATCACGGTCGTGTCGTCCTCGCCCACGAGCTGCCGCATGATGAAGCCGGCGGCGAACCCCGCCACGATCATGTCGGCGCCGAGGATGACGCCCAGGGCCACGAAGCCCACGAGCACGCAGATCACGAGGCGCAGCATCATCTGGCCGGCGTCGCCCCCGTCGCGCACGAAGGCGTCCAGGCGCGTGCGGCGCTCCTCCTCGTGGCGCGCGAGCCAGGCGCTGCCCAGCGCCAGCACCACGAAGAGCCCGATGATGCCCAGCTCGACGAGGGGGGAGCGCTCCTCCAGCAGCAGGGCCACCGCCATGACGGGCAGCAGCTCGCCGGTGGCCCCGTAGGACTCCACGATGCGCCCCATGGGGGTGTCGAGGGCGTGGCGCTCCTTGAGGATGCCCTCCACCTTGGAGAAGGCCGTGGACGTGAGCGAGATGGCGAACGCCACGAGGGCCTTCCAAGAGAAGTCGAACGGCAGCGCCCAGGCCACGATCAGGCCGAGGGCGAGGCTCGCCAGCCACGAGAGGGCCGCGTGGCGGCCCGTGGGGCCGAGCACCTCCTCGGGCGCGAGGCCGTAGCCGCCGATGAGGAACAGGAACGCGAGGCCCAGCTGGCGCAGGAGCGGCAGTCCCGGCGCCCCCGGGTCGATGAGGTGCGCCCCGTGGGGGCCGAGGAGCGCGCCCAGGATGAGGATGAACGCGCTCGCCTGCAGCCACCTCCCGGGGACGAGGTCGGCGAGGAACGGGCCGACGAACGCCACGAGGCAGATGACGGCCAATGAGAAGAGCGACGTTGCCATGGGCATGCCTTAGGACTCGGTGTGGTTTCATGGGGCGGGGCCCCGGTGGGCCCTCACGGTCTGTACCCACGGAAGGGGGCGTCATGGTCATGGACGGCGACGGCACGGTGCCGGGCGGCGCCCCGGGCACCTCCCCGGGCGAGCCGCGCGCCCGGGACCGGGCCCTGGAGGCCGTCTGCCTCTCGGCGCCCCCCGCGGTGCTCGTGGCGGCGATGCTCGCCGGCGGCGCGTGGGCCGTTCCCGCCCTGGCGGTGGCCGCGGCGTCGGTGGGCCTGGTGCTCGCCGGCTGGGAACGCTCGGTGCCGGCGCTCCGCCAGCTCCTGCCCGCGGTCACGCTCGCGGCCGTCGCCACGGCGGGCCGCATCCTCCTCGCCGCCGTGCCCGACGTCAAGCCCGTCTCCGCCATCGTCATCCTCTGCGGGGCGTGCCTGGGGCGGCGCTCGGGGTTCCTCTGCGGGGCGCTCGCCGCCCTGGCCTCCAACCTCTTCTTCGGGCAGGGCATGTGGACCCCCTGGCAGATGTACGCCTGGGGCCTCATGGGCTACGTCGCCGGCGCCCTGGCGGACCGCGGCCTCCTCGCCCGGCGCGGGGCGCTCTGCGCCTACGGGTTCCTCTCGTGCATGGCCTACGGCGCCATCCTCGACGCCTACACCGCCGTCGGGTTCGTGCGCCCGCTCACCGCGGCGTCGCTTCTCGGCTGCTGGCTCGCGAGCGTGCCCTTCGACGTGGTGCACGGCCTCTCCACCGTGGCCTTCCTCCTGGCCGTGTGGGTGCCGTGGGGCCGCACCATCCGCCGCACCGTGACGCGCTACGGGCTGCGCTGAGCGCCCCCGCCGGGCGCTCCCCATGTGGTGGGGGAGTGCACGGGTGATAGCCCGTCCGGCCCCGTGGTATCCTTCGTAAGGTTATGCGTCACCGTCGCGCCGGCGGGACGCGGACGTTCGATCATGTGGCGCAGCGGTGCGCCCGTCGAGAAGGAGTTTGCATGTCCGGACACTCTAAGTGGGCCACCACCAAGCACAAGAAGGCCGCCATCGACGCCAAGCGCTCGGCGCTCTTCTCCAAGCTCTCGCGCAACATCACCGTTGCCGCCAAGCTCGGTGGCGACCCCAACCCGGACAACAACGCGTCGCTCGCCGCCGCCGTCGCCCGCGCCCGCATGGTGTCCATGCCCAACGCCAAGATCAAGGCCGCCATCGACAAGGCCTTCGGCGCCGGCGCCGACGCCGCCGTCTACGAGAACGTGACCTACGAGGGCTACGGCCCCGCCGGCGTCGCCGTCTACGTGGAGTGCCTCACCGACAACCGCAACCGCACCGCGGCCGACGTCCGCTCCGCCTTCTCCCACGCCGGCGGCAACCTGGGCACCTCCGGCTCCGTGGCCTTCCAGTTCGAGCGCAAGGGCTCCATCGCCGTGGACAAGGTCATCAAGAGCGAGGAGAAGAAGGTCGCCGACCGCGACAACGCGGTGGACGAGGACGAGTTCATGATGGCCGTGGCCGAGGCCGGCGGCGACGACTACGAGGACGCCGGCGAGCAGTGGATCGTCTGGACCGCCTACGACAAGATGCAGGACGTCCAGAAGGGCCTCGAGGACCAGGGCATCGAGGTCAAGGGCTCCGAGCTCACCATGGTGCCCACCACCCCCACCCAGGTGGCCGTGGCCGACGCCAAGAAGGTCCAGCGCCTCGTCGACCGCCTCGACGAGCTGGAGGACGTGCAGAACGTCTACAACACCATGGAGATGACCGACGAGATCGTCGCTGCCCTCGACGAGGAGTAGCGCCGGAACGTCGACCCGGCCCCGGCGGCCCGCGGCCGCCGGGGCCTTCCTGTACCCGTCGAGGAGGGCGCGATGAACGGATTCAAACGGTTCTGCCTGGTCGTGTTCGCCGTCTGCGGGACGCTCGTCCTGGCGGCCCTGCTCCTGCCGTGGGTGGGCCCCTGGACCGTCGAGGCCGCGGGGCTCATCGCCCTCGACTGGTACCTCTTCCTCGTCGAGCTCTTCGCCCTGGTCTGCGTCGTCGGCTTCGTCTGCGCCCTCGTCGTGGCGGTGCGCTCCAAGCGCCCGTCCGACATAGAGGTCATGGACGGCGACGGCGGCCGCGTCTCCATCGCCCGCTCCGCCGTGGCCAGCCAGGCCACCTACCTCGTGGAGGCCGACGGCACCTGCGTGGCCGCGAAGGTCGTCGTCGACGTCCGCCACGACACCGTGGACGTCGCCGTGTGGGTGGAGCCGTACCGCTCGCTGGACGTCCGCGCCGAGGCCGAGCGCCTGCAGGTGCGCCTGCGCCGGGGGCTCGAGGTGCTCGTGGGCGACCGTCTGGGCGACATCGCGCTGCGGTTCCTGGAGCCCCGCCAGACCTCCGACATCACGCCGGGCCGCGACGTGCGCGAGGTCCGCGGCGCCGACGGCTCCTACGTCCCCACCGCGGTCCACGAGGCCGACCGCGCCGTGCGCCATGCGTCCGGCGCGGCCCCCGAGCGACCGCAGGACTTCGGCGTGGCCGTGCCCATGAAGGGCCACGGCGCGCCCGCGCAGCCCCCGGCGCCCGGCGACGGGGGCGACGACGTCGCCGGCCCGGCGTCCGCCGTGTCCGTGAGGGTGGAGCCCTCCGAGTCCCGGAAGGGGGTCGAGACCGATGGCTGACAAGAACGCCCCGCGCGTCACCGTCGAGGTCGACGGAGCCGACCTCGACGTCAAGGACGCCCCCGCGCCCGACCCGCGCGCCTCCGGCGCCGAGGCGCGCCGCCGTGCCGCGGCCGCCCGCGACGCCGCTGCGACCTGGGTGGACGGCGCGTTCCCCGGGCACCGCAACGCCGTGCTGTTCGGCGCCCTGGGCTTCGTCTGCGCCCTGCTCATCTTCTGGATCGGGTTCTTCCAGGCGCTGCTCGTGGCCGTCTTCGTGGTGTGCGGCGTGGCCTTCGGGCAGTGGCTCGACGGCGACCCGCGCATTGTGAACGGCGTCAAGCGCCTGCTCGGACCCGGCAACGACCCCCGCTGACCCGTCCCCGGCAGAGACAAGGAGCTAGATCATGGCAACCAAGAAGAGCCAGGCACCCGCCGGCACTGCCGGGACCGACGCCCGCACCGCCGCGCCGGCCCCCGCGGACTCCTCGATCATGCGCGTCGAGGTGGCGCCCCTGGCCGAGACCGACGCGGACGACGACCTCGTGGAGGACGTGGACTCCGAGGACTCCCTCACCTTCTCCAACGGCGTCATCGAGAAGATCGTGGCCATCGCCTGCCGCGACGTCCCCGGCGTCTGCGGCATGAAGGGCGGCTTCTTCAAGCGCGTGCAGGAGACCTTCACGGGCACGGACCCCACCAAGGGCGTCTCCGTCGAGGTCATGCAGGACAACTCCGTGCGCGTGAACATCTCCATCCTCATGGAGTACGGCGCCTACGCCCCGCAGGTGTTCGAGGACGTCAAGAAGGCGGTCATCCGCGAGCTCTCGTCCATGACGGGCCTCGAGGTCTCCGGCGTGAACCTGCGCATCGAGGACGTCATCGCGCCCGGCGAGCTCGAGGCCGCCGAGGCCCAGGAGAGGGACTAGGGCCATGACCCTGCGCTCCTCCATCGCCCGGGCGGCCGGCCGCGCCACAGCCTGGGGCCTGCGCTCCGTGCTGCACCGCAGCGCCTCCCAGCTGCCGGGCCGCGTAGGCCTGGCCATCGACCCGAACCTGCTCTCGGAGCTCTCCGCCAAGCTCTCCCGCGGCGCCATCGTGGTCTGCGGCACCAACGGCAAGACCACCACGAACAACGTGCTCGCCGCTGCCGTGGAGGAGTCCGGTGCCACGGTGCTCTGCAACCGCGCCGGCGCCAACATGGAGCCGGGCGTCACGGCCGCGCTGCTGCCCGGCAAGGGTGCCGACTGGGCCGTCATGGAGGCCGACGAGCTCTCCTGCGTGCGCATCCTGCCGGCGCTCAAGCCGCGCTACCTCGTTCTGCTCAACCTCTTCCGCGACCAGCTCGACCGCGCGGGCGAGATCGACCGCGTGCAGGACTCCATCGCCCAGGCGCTGGCGTCGTCGCCGGGCACGACGCTCGTGGCCTGCGGCGACGACCCGCTCTGCGTGGGCGTGGCCGAGCGGCTCCACGGCTCCAACCCCTGCCTGTTCTTCGGCATCGACGAGGCCCTGGGCCTGCCGCCCGACCGCGTGCCCGAGGCCCGGTTCTGCCAGGTGTGCGGCGCCGAGCTCGAGTACGTCTACCGGCACTACGCCCAGCTGGGAGACTTCGCCTGCCCCAACGGCGACTTCTCGCGCCCGGGGCTCGACTGGCGCGCCACCGGCGTCGAGGTGGGCCGCGAGGGTGTGGCCTTCGACGTCTCCGGCAGGGGCATCGACGGCACCGTCCGCGTGCATGCGGGCTTTGGCGGCGTGTACATGGTCTACAACCTGCTGGCCGCCCTGGCCGGCGCCGTGCTCTGCGGCGTGGACCCGGCCACGTTCCAGCGGGCCCTCGACGGCTACCGCCCCGAGAACGGCCGCCTGCAGCACTTCTCCGTGGACGGCCGCGAGGTGGTGCTCAACCTCGCCAAGAACCCCACGGGCTTCAACCAGAACATCTCCCTCATGCTCGCCGACCCCCGGCCCAAGGCCGCGTTCCTCGTCGTCAACGACGACTACAACGACGGCAAGGACATCTCCTGGATCTGGGACGTGGACTTCGAGCGCCTGGGCGCCGAGGAGGAGCTCTCCCTCGTGGTGGGCGGCCACCGAGCCAACGACCTCCAGGTGCGCATGAAGTACGCGGGCCTGCCGGCGCCTGTCGCCCTGACCGTGGCGGAGGCCCTCTCCGCCCTGGGCGACCTCCCGAAGGACCGCCCCCTGTACGTGCTCACCAACTACTCGGCCCTCTGGCCCGCCAAGGCCGAGCTCGAGAGGATCGGTGAGCGCCGTGGCTAGGTCGCTGAACGTCGTCCACCTGTACCCGGAGCTGCTCAACCTCTACGGGGACGGCGGCAACATCATCACGCTCGTCAAGCGCCTGGAGTGGCGCGGCCTCGGGGCCCATGTGGCCGAGGTGGCCATCTCCGACACGCCCACGTTCGTCGACGCCGACATCGTCTTCATCGGCGGAGGGTCCGACCGCGAGCAGGCCATCGTGTGCGAGCGGCTCCTGGGCCAGAGGTCCGAGCTCGCGTCCTTCGTGGAGGACGGCGGCGTGCTTCTGGCCGTCTGCGGCGGCTACCAGCTGCTCGGCCACTCCTACGCCATGGGCGACGACGTGCTCGAGGGCCTCGGCCTCGTGGACATGGAGACCCGCCGGGGCGCCCCGCGCCTCATCGGCAACGTGGCGGTGGAGAGCCCCGTGTCGCCCCAGCCCGTGGTGGGCTACGAGAACCACGGCGGCCGCACGACCCTCGGCGAGGGCGTGGAGCCGCTGGGCCGGGTGCTCTTCGGCCACGGCAACGACGGCCAGACGGGCGAGGAGGGCTGCCTCTACAAGAACGTGCTGGGCACCTACATCCACGGCCCACTGCTGCCCAAGAACCCCGGCGTGGCCGACTGGCTGCTGTCCCGCGCGCTCGACAGGCGCTTCGGCGACGGCTCATTGGACCCCTTGGACGACGCCGTGGAGCTGGCCGCCAACAAGGTCATGGTCGACCGGCTGCTTTCGGGCGAGGAGAAGGAGTAGCGGGGGCTTCGCGACCTGGAGTCCCGCGCTCTGCATCATCGGGCGCAGCTCGGACGGCCGGATGTATCTGGCGATACGCACGGCCGTCCTCAGATGCGCCCTCACGATGCACAGCGCGGGACGTGCGCTGTGCCCCGGCTGGGGGGATGGCTTAGGCTGTCCCAACACCCGGACACTTTTGTCCCAATGGTCGGACACTTCTGTCCCATCATCAGCGGTCGAACCGCCGTCACTTCAGTCGGGCACTCTCGCCGTCACATCCGGCCTTCTCGACCGGTGCCGCGCCACCGTGGCGCCTTTTCCGAGGAGCCGCGCCACCGTGGTGCGCATTTCGGCTGGTTTGGTGGTTTTGCCGCGCCACCGTGGTGCGCCCGGGCCGATACCGCGCCACCGTGGTGTGTGAGAGCGGTGCCCGGCCCATTCGTCACTTCGCCTGTTTCCCAATTTATGAATCACGGCGTGCGGGAGCGGCCTTTGGCACCGCGCACCGCTCGGCCAGGCTCTGTCAAACGGGGGATCGTCCCCTGTAGGGGCTCTCGACATGCCCCCGCCGGCCGCCGTCACCCCGCCAGGAAGTCCACCGCGAACTGCGCCGCCAGCCTCACGCCGTCCGCCAGCACCCTCTCGTCGGGGTTGTAGTGGCAGGAGTGCTGCGGCCAGCAGTGGTCCGTCCCCGTGGTGGAGCAGCCCAGGAAGACGAAGCACCCGGGCACCTCGAACAGGTACTCCGAGAAGTCCTCACCGGGCATTGACCCGCGGTACGAGACCAGCGCCTCCTCGCCCAGCACCTCCCGGGCCGCGCGGCGGGCCACATCGGTGACCGCCGGGTCGTTCACCACGGCCCAGCTGCCCAGCGTGTAGTCGGCCACGCGCGCCGTGCACCCGAAGGCCTCGGCCGTGTCCTCCACGACGCGCTTCATGAGCAGCGGCACCCGCGCGTGCACCTCGGGGTCGAACGTGCGCACCGTGCCCTCGAGCCACGCGCTGCCGGCGATGACGTTCCTGGCCGTGCCGCCGTGGAACTGGCCCACGGTGACCACAACGGGCTCGAACGGCGACACCTGCCGGCTCACCACGGTCTGCAGCTGCTCCACGATGGCGGCGCCGGCCACCACGGCGTCGGCCCCGCGGTGGGGGAGCGCGCCGTGGGCCGAGGTGCCGGTGACCTCCACGCGCCACCAGTCGGCGTTGGCCATGCGCGGCCCCGGCTCCACCGAGACCGTGCCGCTCGGCAGCTCGCTCCAGATGTGGCAGCCCCACGCCGCGTCCACGCCCTCGCACACGCCGGCGTCCACGAGCATGCGGGCGCCGCGGGAGCACTCCTCGGCGGGCTGGAACACCAGGCGCACCTCGCCGGCGAGGAGGTCGCGGTTTGCCTGCAGCACGGCGGCGGCACCCAGGAGCATGGCGGCGTGGCAGTCGTGGCCGCAGGCGTGCATGAGGCCGGGGGCGGTGGACGAGAACGGCAGCCCGGTGTCCTCCTCAACGGGCAGGGCGTCGATGTCCGCCCGCAGCAGCACGCGGCGCCGCGGCTCCCCGTTGTCGCCGTAGGCGCCGGGCGCGGTGCCGCGGACCGTGGCCACCACGGCGTTGGGGAACGGCATCGTGTGCGCCACCCCCAGGGCGGCCAGCTGCGCCGCGACGGCCGCTGCGGTGCCGGTCTCCTCCAGGGAGGCCTCCGGGTGCGCGTGGAACCAGCGGCGCAGCCCGACCACGGCGTCCTCCACGGCGTCGGCGGCCGCCGTCACGCGGGCGGCGGGGCTGCTGCCTGGGTCGGTGCCCGCGGGCGCGCAGGCGAGCGGGGCGGTGTCCAAGACGTCGGCGAGCGGGTCTGCGGCCATGATGGTCCTCCTCGGGGTTCGGCGACCGTGCCTTCAGGGTAACCCCGGACGGCCTCCCCGTCCCCTCTCGGCGGCGGCAGACCCGTGCCGACGTGCAGGGAGGACGCGCCCGAGTCCCCTTGACCGGTAGTTGCTACCGGATGGTATATCCGGGACCGTGCCTGTTCCGACGACGATGCCGGCCCGGTTCCGGGTCGGCCCGGATGGGAGGTCGCTTTGAAGACGTTCTCTGAGACCGTGGGGCGCCGGGCCTTCGTGGGCGCCGCGGCCCTCGCCGCGCTGGCCCTCCCCGGGTGCACGACCGCGTCGTTCCGCGCCCGGGGGCTCTCGGACGAGGAGGTCTCCCGGCTCGCGGTGCTCGACGTGAGGCCTGCGGACTTCTTCGGCGAGACGGGCGCCCGCATGGGCCAGCACGCGGCCGGCGCCGCGCTGTTCCCCCACGACGCGCGGGTGATGGGCTGGCTCTTCTCCCACGTCTGACGGCCGCCGACCCCGCCGCCCACCGCGGTGGTCCCCTGGGCTATACTCCATGCAAACGGGGGGCTGGCGCACGCCGGCTGAGATTGGGCCCATCGCGGCCCTGACCCTTCACCTGATCTGGGTAATGCCAGCGTAGGGACCACAGCGCTCGTGACACGAGGGTCCCGGTCGAGGCGGGGCCCTTTTTCTCCCCGCCGGAGAGGAGCGCGTATGCAGTGTGCCGTAGCCATCCAGGTTCTTCCCATGGACGCCGCCACCGACGACGAGGTGGTGCGCATCGTCGACGAGGTCATCGACTACCTCAAGGCCCAGCCCGTGAGCCTGTTCGTGGGGCCGTTCGAGTCCGCGATCGAGGGCGAGTACGACCTGTGCATGGACATCCTCAAGGCCTGCCAGGAGATCGCCGTCAAGGCCGGCGCCGGCAAGGTCATGACCTACGCCAAGATCGACGTCCGGGCCGAGGAGCCCATGCTCACCACCGAGCGCAAGGTGGGCAAGTACGCCGGCCTCAACGCCCGCTTCGACGCCGACCATGCCTGATTCACCCGCGCCCGCACGCAAGGTGTCCCGCCCGCGCCGCTGGGTGGCGCCCACGGTGGCGGTGGCCGTGCTCCTGGCCGCCTGGCAGGCCGTGGTGTCGCTGGGCGTCGTGCCGTCGTTCCTGCTGCCGGGCCCCGTGGACGTGGCCCGGGCCCTCGTGGACGACGCGCCGCTGCTCGCCTCCCACGCGCTCGTGACCATGGCCGAGGCCCTCGCCGGCCTCGCCCTGGGCGTGGCCGCCGGCTTCCTCATCGCCTGCGCCATGGAGCGGTTCGGCCCCCTCAAGCGCGCCCTCCAGCCCCTCGTCACCGTGAGCCAGACCATCCCCACCGTGGCCATCGCGCCGCTCCTCGTGCTCTGGCTCGGCTACGGCATGCTGCCCAAGGTGCTGCTCGTGGCCCTCACCACGTTCTTCCCGGTGACCGTGGCCCTGGCCGAGGGTTTCGCATCGGCCGACCCCGACGCCTGCGACCTGCTCCGCACCATGGGCGCCTCGCGCCTCCAGGTGTTCCGCTACGCCAAGCTCCCGGCGGCCATGGGCTCGTTCTTCGGCGGCCTGCGCATCAGCGTGACCTACGCCGTGGTGGGCGCCGTGGTGGCCGAGTGGCTCGGCGGCTTCGACGGCCTGGGGGTCTACATGACCCGCGTGCGCAAGTCCTACTCCTACGACCAGATGTTCGCGGTCATCGTGATCATCTCCGCCCTGTCACTCGCGCTCATGGCGGCCGTCGACGCGCTCGCGCGCCTGGCCATGCCCTGGCGCCGCCACGGAAGGAACCCCCAGTCATGACCGGCATCTCCCGCCGCACCCTGCTCAAGACCGCCGTCCTCGCCCCCGCCGCCTGCGCCCTGGCCGCGTGCTCCGGCACGGCCGGCGGCTCCGGCTCCGGCACCCCCGAGGACCCCGAGAAGCTCACCTTCGTGCTCGACTACACCCCCAACACCAACCACACGGGCATCTACGTGGCGATAAAGAAGGGCTGGTACAAGGACCAGGGCATCGAGCTCGAGGTCGTGCAGCCGCCCGAGGACGGCGCCGACGCCCTCGTGGGCTCCGGGCGCGCCCAGCTGGGCATGGGCTACCAGGACGTCATGGCCAACTACCTGGGCAGCGACGACCCGCTGCCCGTGACGGCGATCGCCGCCGTGGTGCAGCACAACACGAGCGGCATCATCTCCCGCAAAGGCGACGGCGTCACGCGGCCGGCCGGGCTCCAGGGCAAGCGCTACGGGACCTGGGACCAGGACGTGGAGAAGGCCATCGTGAGGAGCGTCGTGGAGACGGACGGCGGCGACTGGTCCCAGGTGGAGCTCGTGCCCGCCAACTCCACCGACGAGGTCACCGGCCTCAAGGCCGACCAGTTCGACGCCATCTGGTGCTACGAGGCCTGGGCCGGGCAGAACGCCAGGATCCAGGACTACCCGGTGGACTACTTCGCCTTCCGCGACATCGACCCGCGGTTCGACTACTACACGCCGGTCATCATCGCCAACGACACCTTCCTCGCCGAGCAGCCGGACACCGTGAGGAGGTTCCTCGACGCCACGGCCAAGGGCTACCTCTACGCCTCCGAGCACTCGGACGAGGCCGCCGACATCCTCGTCGAGGCCGCCCCCGAGGTCGACCCGGAGCTCGCCCACGCCTCCCAGGAGTACCTGGCCGACAAGTACGTGGCCGACGCCCCGCGCTGGGGCTACATCGACCCGGGACGCTGGGCCTCGTTCTACACGTGGATGAACGACCAGGGCCTCACGCCCGAGAAGCTGGACCCCGAGGGCGGCTTCACGAACGACTACCTGCCCGACGGTGAGTGACGTGGCGCCGGTCCTCGAGGCGCGCGGCCTCACGGTCTCGTGGGAGGGCATGGGGGTGCTGGACGACGTCTCGCTCTCCGTGGGCGCAGGGCAGCTCGTGTGCCTCGTGGGCCGCTCCGGGTCCGGCAAGTCGACGCTGTTCCACGCGCTGGCCGGCCTCTCGGTGCCCGACGCCGGCACCGTGCTGCTGGAGGGGGAGGACGTCACCGGGCGTCCCGGCCGCGTCGCCTACATGCTGCAGAAGGACCTGCTCCTGCCCGAGCGCACCGTGCTCGACAACACGGCGCTGCCGCTCCTGCTCAAGGGCGTGCCCAAGGCCGAGGCCCGCGCCCGGGCGTCGGAGAGGTTCGCGCGGTTCGGCCTCGAGGGCAGCCAGGGCCTCTACCCGGACCAGCTCTCCGGCGGCATGCGGCAGCGGGCCGCGCTCCTGCGCACCTGCCTCATGGACGACCCCGTGGTCCTCATGGACGAGCCCTTCAGCGCCCTCGACGCCCTCACGCGCCAGGACATGCGCGCGTGGCTCCTCGACCTCGTGGACGCCATCGAGCTCACGGTGCTGCTCGTCACCCACGACGTCGACGAGGCCGTGGCGCTGGCCGACCGCATCCTCGTGCTCAGGGGCGACCCCGCGGCCGGCGTGCCCTCGCGCATCGCCGGCGAGGTGGACGTGGACTGCCCCCGGTCCGAGCGCGCCGGGTTCGTGCTCACCGAGGCGGCGCTCGAGGCCAAGCGGGCGGTGCTGGCACTTCTCTGAGGGGTGCGGGGCGGCACGGCGACGGCCGGACCCGGGGGCGGTCACCCCCGGGTCCGGCCGTCTTCCTTCAGGCCGGCGCCCCCGGTTACCCCTTGGGGCCGCGGTGGAAGATGCCGCCGCGGAGGCCCCGCTGCGAGCTGCGGTCGAGCGCGTCGTGGAGCTCGTCGTTCTCGGCGCAGGCCTCCTCGAGGCGCCGCTCGAGGTCGGCCACGCGGTCGCGGAGGCCGGCGTTCTCGGTCTCCAGGCGGTCGTGGCCGTCGATGGCCACGGCGCAGGCCTCCTTGAGGCGGTCGACGGTCTCCTCGAAGGCGCGGGCGCTCCTCACCAGGCGGATGGCCAGGACGCGGGAGTCGAGGTCGCGTCGGGTGGGCGTGCCCAGCGAGAGCGCCGGGACGAGCCCGTTCTCGCGGGCCACCCGCACGCTGCCGATCGACCACAGCTCCCCGTCCACGTTGTCGGCCGGCACGACGCAGGTGGCGAGGGCCACCTGGGCGGCGCAGCGCCGGTAGGCGGCCGTGCCCCCCAGGGGCTCTGAGGCCACCACGGCCACGGGGAGCCCGGCGGCGCGGGCCACGAGGGCGTCGTAGGCGCAGCGCTCGTCCCCGGCGAGCATGACGAGGGCGTCGGCCTCGGCGTCGGCGAGGGCCTTCTCGAGGGCCCGGGCGCGGTCGAGCACGCGGTCCTGGGGCGGCAGCGCGGCGTTGCCCGAGAGGCCCGAGGGGAGCGGCCCGGCGGCGTCGCTCAGCACGGTGGGGGAGGAGCGTCTGGCGCCCAGGGCGTCGATGACGCGCTTGGCCCGGGCCACGTCGTCCCCCGCATGGAGCAGGAACGCCGGCCGGTGCACGCGGCGCCCCTCGAGGGCGAGCCCCCGGGCGGACGCCAGCGCCACGGCGTAGGCCGCCACGTCGGCGTCGCTGTCGGCCACGGCGCCGCACACGTAGGGCGCGCCCCAGCTCTCGAGGAGGGCGTCGGCCGCCGCGGGCCAGTCCTCCACGTCGACGCGGTCGGGGAAGCACGACACCGCCTCGCCGGCGAGCATGAGGGCCATGCCCTCCCAGTCGTCGTAGTAGCGCTCCCAGCGCTCGGTGCGGTTGAGGTAGTCCACCACCACCTCGGCGGTGGCGCGGTTGGCGCACACCTGGCCGAACTCCTCGAGCGAGAGCGTGCCGCCCCCGTCTTCGGTGCAGATGGTCACGGAGCGGAGGTCGGGGCGCACGGTGAGGCGGGGGCAGAGGGTGGCGGCGAGGAAGCTCAGCACGGCCTCGTCGCGGCTGGCCACGGTGCCGATGCCGATCTCGGCGAAGGCCCGGCGCACGAGCTCCGCCGAGAAGAGGCGGCCGCGGATCTGCACGGGCACCTGGCGCGTCACGAACATGGCGTCCACCACGTCGCGGCCCTCGAGGGTCTGCATGAGCGGGGAGACCACGCGGGCCACGGAGCCGGTGGTGCGGTCGTCGAAGACGTCGTCCGGGGTCACGCGGGCGGCGGAGAGGTCGCCGGTGTCACCGGCACGGGAGAGGGCGTCGGCCACGGTGGGGGCCTCGGTGGGCACGGGCGCCGGCGCACGGCCGGCGACGTACTCGACGGAGGGGACAACGACCTGGGCCCGGGCCTCCTCGGCGGCCTCCACGAGGGAGGGGAGCGAGCGCGGCTCCAGGCGGTCGCCGGCGTCGGTGAAGACGAGCCACCGGCCGCGGGACGCGCGCTGGCCCGAGCGGTACGACTCGAGGCGCCCGAGCGTGTCCGCATGGCTCACCACGCGGACGGACGGGTCCTCGATGGATGCCTCGGCCGCCACGCGGGCGGTGCCGTCGGTGGAGGCGTCGTCGACCACCACCACCTCCACGGTGGACGGTGCCTGGTCGAGGGCCGCCCTGACGGCCCGGCGGAGCGTGCGCTCGGCGTTGTGGGCACGGATGACGACGGAGACGTCGGGTTCCATGGGGGAGCCTCCTCGCTGGGTGTGTTTGGGGTGCGGGTGCGGGATGCCGGCCCTATCGTACCCCAGCGGCGAGGGGGTGCCGTCCCTCCGGCGGCCGAAGGGGCCCAAAATCCCGGGGGCGCCGCGGTGCGGCGCCCCCGGTCACTCCTCGGCGGACGGGTCCCAGGGCAGGCAGCCGGAGGCCACGAGCTGCCTGCGGAGCGCGCGGGCCTCCCCCTGGGCGGAGGCCAGGCGCGCCTGGAGGATGCTCACCTGCTCGCGCAGGCGCGCCACCTCGTCGGCGTCCGAGGCGCGGGGCCCCATGGAGGAGTCGTCGTTGAGGCGCGGGTCGAAGAGCGGCAGCAGCGGCCCCTCCACCGCCGGCGCGGCGTCGCGGGGCGCGCCCTGCTCGAGGGCGTCGAGGAGCCGCGCGAGCCACGAGTCGCAGGCCTCGGACCCCTGGCGGGGCACCACGACCCCGGAGGTCGCGGCGCGCCAGAAGGGGGCGTCGGCGACCCGCGGGGGCGCGAGCACCGTGGCGGCCTGGGCGACGGCCACGAGGTCGTGCACGCGGCCCGTCTCCCCCAGCGCCCATGCCAGCGAGGCAGGGACGCGCACGAGCACGGGGCGCCCGGACAGGCGGGCGACCATGAGGTCGAGGGGCAGCGCCGGCTCGCAGCAGAGCGTGCAGGCCACGGCGTCGGCGCCGTGCTCGTTGAGGGCGGCGAGGAGCCGTCGGGCGCGCGGGAGGTACGACTCGCCGGGCTGCCAGCCGGGGAGCTCGAGTGCGGGCGCCACGGCGGCGCGCCCGCGGTCGGCCAGGGGGACGGCCCTCACGGCCGAGTTGGCGAGGGACAGCTCCATGGCCGGCCCCTCGGGGGTGGGCTCGTCGCCGGGGCCGAGGAGCACGGCCAGGGCGTCCAGGGGCTCCGCGGGCCGCGGCTCGAAGGAGGCCGAGCCCTGCACGGCGTCGAGGACGGCCGCGAGCGAGTCGGCGCACCACGCCCCCACGGCGTCCACGACCTCGGCCACAGGGAAGGCCGAGCAGAGCGCGTCGAAGGCGGCGGCGCGGGCGCGGGGCTCCACGTTGGCGGGGAACCCCTCGAGCAGGGGTCTCGTGAGGCGGAGCGAGAGGGCCCGGTACGTGCTCCTGCGCGCGTCCCAAGCGTCGTGCCGGGAGATGACCCGGCCGGCCGCCTGCAGGGCCGTGGCGGCGGAGCAGAGCTCGGTGAAGGCCCGGACGTCCATGGCGGGGCGCCAGGGGCGGCCGCCCTCGGGCGGGGCCAGGGGAGGGGTGTCGAGCGCGGCCATGGCGGGCGCCTCGAGGGCGATGGAGAAGAGCGCGAGCGTGCCGCCGGCCCGGCAGGGACCCACGGCCGGCAGGCGGTCGAGGGCGCGGCGGGCGAGGCCCGTCTCGCAGAAGACGCCGTCGAGCCCCAGGTGCTGCCGCGGGTCGTCGAAGAGCCGGGCGCAGGGGTCCTGCGCCCCCTCCGTTTCGGGCGACAGGAGCGACGCGGGCACCACGAGGGGTGCGCCGGTGCGGGCCGCCCGACGCAGGGCCATGAGGCAGGCGTCGCGCTCGAGCCGGCGGTCGGCGTCGAGGAAGCAGACCCAGGGGGCGTCCACCTCCGCGAGTCCGGCTGCACGCGCGGCGACGGAGCCGCAACGCCCCTCCAGGGTCACGACGGTGACACGGGGGTCGAAGGAGAAGAGCAGGCACACGAGGCCCGTGGCGTCGTCGGACCCGTCGTCGACGACCACCGCCTGGACCTCGACGTCGGTCTGGGAGAGCGCGCTCTGGATGGAGCCGGCGAGGGTGTCGCCGGCGTTGTGGGCGGGGATCACGACGGCAATACGGGGCCTTTCCATGGTGCCTCGATTCCGAGTGGTCTTTCAATGCCGATTCAGCATACCAGTTGAAGTCGATATGAAAAACAGGGACTCCAGCTCGGAACCGCCAAACGGCAACCCCCGCCCCGTCCCATCACCCGGACACTTTTGTCCCAACGGTCGGGCACCTCTGTCCCACGGTGCCGTGGCAGAGGTGCCCGACCGTTGGGGCGGCCGAGGGGCCCGACCGACGTGACGGCGGGGCTACGGGGCGCTCGTCGCGGCCGCGCCCTGGGAGGCGCCGCCCTGGGACTGGGCCGACGCGCCGCCGCTGGAGCCGCTGCCGCTGCCCGAGGTCCCCGTGCCCGTGCCGGTGGAGGAGCCCGCGGAGCCGGACGTGCCGCCCGTCCCCGTGCCGCTCCCGGCGGCGTCCGCGCCGGTCCCGGAGCCGCTACCCGACCCCGTGCCGCCGTCCGTCCCGGTACCCGTGCCGCTCCCGGCGCTCGTGCCGCTGCCCGAGCCCGCGCCGTCGGTGCCGGATCCGGCCCCCGTGCCGGTGGAGGCGCCCGTGGAGCCGGACGTGCCGTCGGTGGACGCGCCGCCGCCCGCAGTCGCCGAGGAGCTCGTGCCCGTGGTCGAGGCGCCGTCCGTCGAGGCCTTGTCCCCGGAGGCGGTGTCGTGGTCCTTCTCGGCGTCAGCGGCGTCGTCTCGCGACGTTCGGACGATCGAGACCTTCTCGCCCAGTCCCTGGCCGCCCGTGGCCAGCGTCACGAAGCCCGCCGAGAGCCACACGCCCACGATGGCGGCCACCACGGCCACGGCCAGCACGCCCACGGTGACGCGCTTCTGCACCGTGCGGTCGTGCCGCGCGCGGGCGCGCTCGCGCAGGTGCTCCGGGGCGATGCGCGTGCCGTCCGACGTGACGGTGCCGGACTCGTCCCCGGCGTCGGCCGCGACCCCCGCCACCGGCCCGGGGGTGCGGGTCCCCGAGGCACCGGTGCCCGCGGCTCCGCCGCCGTCCTCGGCCCCCTCGCCGGGTAGCACGATCTTCTCCTTGATGCGGCTGGCGCCGCGGGCGATGGCGCGCTTGTACAGGGAGCTCGCCACCGTGGACACCACGGAGCCTACGGCCACGCCGATCACCGAGCCCGCGATGCCGATCTGGTTGGAGAGCAGCATGGACGTCACGGCCGCCAGGGCGCCGGCGGCAACCTGGGGCACGGACAGGTCGCTGAAGAGCCCCTGCCCCTTCCCCCCGTTCCCCTCGGGGGCGTCCGGTCGCCGCGGCGCCGCCTCCCTCGGGGACCGCTCGTCGTGGTCTGCGTGGTTCATGGGACCGTGCTGCAAGGTGCTCCTCCTTCTTCCTCTTCTCCTCCGGAACGTACCCGCCGTGCGCCGTCCCCTGGCCCGTCCGACCCGTGCGCCGCCCCGACTTCACGGGCCCTTCTCACAACGGCCGCGCGGCTGTGACAGACTCGGGTGGACAACCCGTGCGAGAGGAGCCCCATGGAGAAGATCGCCAGCTTCACCGTGAACCACATCGACCTGGAGCCCGGCGTCTACGTGTCGCGCCGCGACATGGTGGGCAGCGAGCCCGTCACCACCTTCGACATCCGCATGACGTCGCCCAACGACGAGCCCGTCATGGACACCGCCGCCGTGCACTGCCTGGAGCACCTGGGCGCCACGTTTCTGCGCAACGACCCGGAGTGGGGCCCGCGCACCGTGTACTTCGGCCCCATGGGCTGCCGCACGGGCTTCTACCTCGTGGCGGCGGGGGAGCTGGAGCCCGCCGACGTCCTGGACGTCCTCACGCGCCTCTTCGCCTGGGCCGCCTCCTACGACGGTCCCGTGCCCGGCGCGGCGCCCCGCGACTGCGGCAACTACCTCGACATCAACCTGCCCATGGCCCGCTGGGAGGCCAGGCGCTACCTCGACCGCTGCCTCATCGGCATCGACGGGGCGCACACCGTCTACCCGGCCTAGGGCCCGGTCGCGGGCCGGGGCCAGGCGGGCCGGGGCCGGGCGCCGCGCCCGGCCCGACGGGGCCCCGACCGCCCGGCCCTAGCGCGCCTGGGCGCGGCTCAGCGGCGCCGTGAGCTCGCCGCGCATGGAGACCTGCATGTAGGAGGCCACCTGCTCCGGGGAGAGCCCGCGGCCGAAGAGGTGCATGAGCTTGGTGAGCGCGGCCTCGCCGGTCATGTCGTAGCCCGAGACCACGCCTGCCCTGGCCAGCGCGTCCCCGGTGGCGTAGCGCTTCTCCTCCACGCCGCCGGCGGGGCACTGCGTCACGTTGACGACCACCTTGCCGGCCCTCACGGCGTCGGCCAGGGCGTCCACGAACCAGTCCTCGGTTGGGGCGTTGCCGGCGCCGTAGGTGCGCAGCACGAACGCCTTGACGCCGTCGATGGAGAGGGCGCCGCGCAGCACGCGCTCCGAGATGCCCGGGTAGACCACGAGCTCGGTGACGGCGTCGTCCATGTCGAAGCACGGGCTCAGCGGCGTGTCGCCCGCGGGGCGCCACAGGCGGTCGCGGTTGAAGTCGATGTGCAGGTCGGAGCGGCCGAGCGGCGGGTAGTTGAAGGTCTTGAACGCGCCGAAGTTCGTGGAGCTGGCCTTGGTCGCGCGGTTGCCGCGCAGGATGTCGCGGCCGAACGAGATGGCGACCTCCCGCACCATGGGGCCGCCGTCGCGCGGGTCGCGGGCCGCGGCCACCTGCAGGGCGGTGATGAGGTTCTCGGTGCCGTCCTCCCGGATCTCGCCGATGGGAAGCTGGGAGCCGGTGAGCACCACGGGCTTGGCCAGCGCGCCGAGCATGAACGAGAGGGCCGAGGCCGTGTAGGCCATGGTGTCCGTGCCGTGGAGGATGACGAAGCCGTCGTAGGAGTCGTAGGCGTCGGCCACCATGTGGCAGACCTTGGCCCAGAGGGCGGGGTTCATGTTGGAGGAGTCGATGGGCGGGTCGAGCTCCACGTGGTCCAGCCGGTAGCCCAGGCGCCCGATCTTGGGGACGTTCTCCATGAGGTGCGAGAAGTCGAACGGCACCAGGGTGCCGGTGGCGTGGTCCTCGGTCATCCCGATGGTGCCGCCGGTGTAGATGAGCAGGATGCGCGGGGCGTCGGCCGTGGTGGTCATGGTTCCTCCTGACGTAGGGAAGCTGCAGCAAACGTACCCCTCCGGGAGGGCCCGGAGCCGGGCGAGGGCGTAGGATGGAGGGGAGAGGACGGGACCACGAGGAAGGACCTTCATGAAGATCGGTATCGTCGGCGCCATGGACAACGAGGTACGCGACCTTGTTGCCCATATCGAGGGGGACAAGGTCACCGAGCGCAGCCACCTGGAGTTCCACGAGGGCACCATCGAGGGCGTGCCCGTGGTGGTGGTGAAGTCGGGAATCGGCAAGGTGTCCATGGCGGCGTGCGCCCAGCAGCTCTGCGACCTGTTCGGCGTGACGCACCTCGTGAACACCGGCGTGGCCGGCGCCGTGGACGACCGCGTGGACATCGGCGACGTCGTGGTCTCCACCGCGGCCGTGCACCACGACATGGACGTCACCGCGCTTGGCTACCCCCTGGGCCAGGTGCCCGGGTACCCCACGCTGTTCGAGGCCGACCCCGCGCTCGTGGACGACTTCTGCGCGGCGGTGGCCGAGGTGGCCCCCGAGGTCTCCGTGTTCAGGGGCGTCGTGGCCTCCGGCGAGCGCTTCGTGGCCGGCGGCGAGGACCGTGCGCGGATCCACGCGGCGTTCGACGCGCTGTGCTCCGAGATGGAGGGTGCCGCGCTGGCGCAGGTGGCGTGGCTGAACGACGTGCCGTTCGTGGTGCTCCGCGCCATGAGCGACAAGGCCGACGGCACCGGGGCCGAGTCGTACCAGCGGTTCGAGGACGAGGCCGCCTCCGTGATGGCCCACGCCCTCATGGCGGCGCTGCCCCACATCGCCGGCCAGGCCGCGTGACAAAGGGCGCGTCGCGTGACAAAGGGGACGGTGACATCTGTCGCTCGCCCTATTGAGGCAATGATCGAGAGGGGCTCCCGCCGCCGCGGCGCGGGCGCCCCTCTCTCGTCCGCCGTGGGACAGCGGAGCCTGGCCCATCTGCCGCTTCGCCCGTTCGTCGGTTGATGCGTGACAGCGAAGGCGCCCGACCAAGGTGACAGGTGGGACAAAAGTGTCCGACCAAAGTGAAGGAGGTTCAACCGATGATGGTGGGACAGAAGTGTCCGACCATTGGGACAAAAGTGTCCGGGTGTTGGGACAACCCTGCAGTACTCGCAAAGGGCCGACCCCCGAGATGCGCCCCTAGGCCCACCCCAGCCGTCGTGGCCACAGGCGGTCCGGGCGCATGCATCGAAAGAAGGCATCTGAGAAAGGCTCCGTGTATCGCCAGATACACGGAGCCTTTCGAGCTGCCTTCGACGATGCATGCGCCCGGACCCTTGAGCCGAAGGCCCCGCGCTACCTCTTCCCGCTGTAGTTGACCCCCGCCACGGCCTTGTCGATGGCCTCGCCGCCGCGGCAGAAGGCCTCCGCGACGGCGGGGAAGCCGTCCACGGCCCCGTCGAAGAGGTCCATGAACGAGGCGTGCGACACCTCGCCGTCGAAGGGATCGGTCCAGGCCAGATGGTTCGGGTTGGCGAGCGGGCACACGTCCTCGCGCACCACCTCGTGGGCCATGGCCTCCACCTGGGAGAACGTGCCGCGCAGCCGCTCCTCCACCAGGGCGACGGCCTCGCCGCGGGGCGACCCGGCAGGCTCGATCAGGCGGTAGACGGCCTGCATGTCGTCGACGGCGGCGCCGTACTCCTCGCAGGAGATGGAGATGCCGAACACCTGCCAGGCCACCTGCGAGAAGATCGCGCCCGCCACGCGGTCGATGCGCGGCGTGCGGCAGAGCTCCAGCGCCGGGTGGCAGGAGAGCACGGTGCTGCGGCGCTCCCGCCAGAGCAGCCAGGAGTCGATGCGGCCCTCGATGATGGCGTGCACCTGGCTGCCGCACCCCTCGAGCTCGCCGTCGGAGGCCTCGATGATCTCATCCTGCTCGGCGAAGACGAAGGGGTGCACCGAGCGGTCGAGCTGGTAGTGGGCCACGAGGCCCAGGCAGAAGGCGCGCCCCAGGCCCTGCTCGTCCTCGGGCAGGCGTCCCACGCTCTCGTGGGCGACGGAGAACGCCGGGGCGACCCGGGTGGAGTGCATCGTGGAGGCGAGGGCGTGGCAGGCCTTGAGGTCGGCCGGCAGCGCCCTGAAGCGGAAGAAGAAGGGGTCGGGACCCTGGTTGCCGAGGAGGAAGGCCAGGAGCTGCTCCTGGTTCTCGACGAGGCCCTCGGGGAGTCCCGGGGCGCATTTCTCGCCGAAGATGTGGTGGGTGATCAAGGCGGGCATGTGGACGCTCCTTGTCGGTGTGGGCGGCCGCGGGGGCCTGAGAACAAAGAGTCTAACGCACGACGGGCGCCCGGAGGCACCCCTGTCGGGCTGTGGCGCATAGGGAGATTCAGCACCGTTTCAACAGTGAGGCGCACCTGGTTGCCTTTGTGGTCTATCGTGTGCCCGACGGGGCGGAGTGGCCCCTGAGGATAAAGGATAGTGATGAAACTATTTAGTCACCATACGCGGCAAGAACGTGATTGGATCATGTACGACGTGGGCAACTCGGCCCTCGTGCTGCTGAGCACCACCGTCGTGCCCATCTACTTCAACGCCCTCGCCGCGGAGACCACCGACTCCGCCGGGCTGGTCGCCCAGTGGGGCATGGCGCAGACCGTGGCCTCCCTCATCGTGGCGCTGCTCATGCCCATCCTGGGCTCCCTGGCCGACTACAAGGGCAACAAGATCAAGTTCTTCATCGGGTTCTTCGCGACGGGACTCGTGGCGTGCTTCTGCCAGGCGCTGCCGGTCTCCGCGGCGGTCTTCCTCGCCATCTTCGTGGTGGCCACGGTCGGCCTCAACTCGTCGATGACGTTCTACGACGCCATGCTCGTGGACATCACCGACGACGAGAGGATGGACGACATCTCCTCCGCGGGCTTCGCCTGGGGCTACATCGGCTCCACCATCCCGTTCGTGGCCTGCATCGCCCTCATCTTCGGGGGCCCGGCCCTGCTCGGCCTCAGCTCCATGTTCTGCACCCAGCTGTCGTTCATCATCACCGGCATCTGGTGGCTCTGCTTCACCGTCCCGCTGCTCCGCAGCTACCGGCAGGTGCACTACAAGCGCTCCGAGGACGCCCGCGCCGAGGTCCTCGGCACCTTCCGCGGCCTCGCCCGCACCATGCGCGACATCTTCCACGACAAGCGCCTGTTCATGTTCCTCGTGGCGTTCTTCTTCTACATCGACGGAGTCCACACCGTCATCGCCATGGCCACGAGCTACGGCTCGGCCCTGGGCATCGACTCCGTGCACCTCATCCTGGCGCTCCTCGTGACCCAGTTCGTGGCGTTCCCCTCGGCCATCGCCTACGGCAGGCTGGCCGACCGCTTCGGCACCCTCACCATGATCCTCGTGGCCGTGGTCGCCTACTGCGGCATCGTGGGCTTCGCGGCCTTCTTCCTCAAGACGGCCACGGAGTTCTGGATCCTCGCCGTGCTCGTGGGCCTCTTCCAGGGCGGCATCCAGGCGCTGTCGCGCTCGTACTTCGGCAAGATCATCCCCAAGGACCGCGCCAACGAGTACTTCGGCTTCTACGACATCTTCGGCCGCTACGCGAGCGTCATGGGCACCTTCCTGGTGTCTGTGGTGACGGCCGCCACGGGCTACGCCGAGCTCGGCGTGCTGTCTATCGCCATCCTCCTCGTGGTGGGCCTCGTGATGCTGCTGCTCATGCCCAAGGAGCACCGGGAGGCCGCCGGCGCCTAGCCCGCGGTCGCACCGCCTGTCCCGCCACCCGGACACCTCCGTCCCGATGCTCGGACACTTCCGTCCCATATCGCCCGGTTCCCGCGCCGCCGGCCCCCGTGGAGGGGTCGGCGGCGCTATCATGGTGGGCCGTTCGGTCGGAGAGGGGAGTGCGCGTGGGTCTCGGTGAGTGTCTCATTCTGGGCGTGGCCCTGGCCATGGACGCGTTCGCCGTCACCATCTCCAACACGCTCGCCGCCCCCGGCGCCCGGCGCCGCCGGCTGCTGCTCATGCCGCTGCTCTTCGGCCTCTTCCAGGGCCTCATGACGCTGTTCGGGAGCCTCCTCGGCTCGCTCTTCGGCGACGTCATCGAGCGCTTCTCGGGCCTCGTCGCCCTCGTGGTGCTCGGTGCCATCGGCGTCAATATGGTGCGCGAGGGCCTGGGGGCCCTGCGGTCGGACGGTGCCGAGGAGGGCTGCGCAGGCGACCGGGGCGACGACTTTGACGAGGGCGACGTCCTCTCCCTCGGCCGACTCCTGCTCGAGGCCGTCGCCACGTCCATCGACGCCTTCGCCGTGGGCGTGTCGCTCCGCGCCATGGGCGTGGCCACCGGTCCCGCCTCCGCGGTCATCGGCCTCGTGACGGCCGCCCTCTGCGTGGTCGCCATCGCCTGCGGGCGTTGGGTCGGCCCGCGCCTCGGCGACAGGGCCCAGGTGGCCGGCGGCGCGGTCCTCATCGCCCTGGGCATCAAGGCGTTCTTCTTCTAGCCAGTGGCCGGCCGCAGGGGCCGCCGCCCGCCGCTGTCCATTGATATGGGAGCCCGGGCCCCTTGGTTTACCCTGTGCACGAATGGGGCACCAAAGCTTCGACAGCAAACGAAGCGATGCAAAGGAGCCCCCGTGAACACGCTGTTCAGGCGCACGAAAGCGTCCATCATCTTCCTTGGCGTTGCCATGACCCTGCTGGGTCTGGCCTTCTTCATCAACCCCGTGGACTCGATCCTCTTCGTGGTCTACTGCTGCGCGTGGGCGTTCCTGTTCGCGGGCATCGGCACCCTCGTGGGATACTTCCGCCATGACCCGGCCGACCGCGGCGCCGCCAACATCGTGCTCGCCATCCTCGAGATCGTCTGCGCCGTCTACATCTTCTTCTTCCCCGGCTGGTCCACCGTGGCCCTCTGCATCTTCCTCGGCTGCGTGATCTTCGTCACCGGCATCTGGGACGTCGCCGACGCCCTCTCGTTCCGCAAGGTCGAGGGCAGCAACTGGGGCCTCTGGCTGGTGCTGGGCATCATCACCATCGTCCTGGGCTTCCTGACGCTTTTCGCGCCGTTCATGATGGCCGAGGCCATCATGATCGTGGCCGGCATCTCCCTGGTGTTCGACGGCATCACCGAGATCGTCCTCGGCGTCCGCATGTAGCGCCCGCACTCCTGCGCGCCGCCACAAGGCGCCCGGTGCCCCCCGCGGCATCGGGCGCCTTTTCCATGCCGCACCCATGCCGTGCCGCCCCGCCGCCCCGCCAGTCGTCACTTTGGTCGGACACTTTTGTCCCACCTGTCACCTTGGTCGGGCACCTTCGCCGTCACACCGCGGCGGCGCAGGAACGCCGCACATGACAAGGACGCCCGGCTCCGCGCTCTTCCGCCCGGCCCGTGCATGCCGGGGCCCCTCCGGCGTGGGTTAATCGGCCCCGGGCCCCTCGGGTCCATGCCGGAGCCCGCTCCGGCATGGGTTCTCCTGCCGAGGGGCGCCGAAACCCATGCCGGAGGCCCCGCCGGCATGGGTTTGTCGGCCCCTGGCACCTCGGGGCCATGCCGCAGGCCCCGCCGGCATGGCCGGGGGCCATCGACCGTGCAATAGGCGAAGTGACAGATGCCACCCTCTGTCACGCGACGCGGCCACGCGCCTCCTGTCACGCGGCCCGTGCATGCCGGAGCCCGCTCCGGCATGGGTTTTTCGGCCGAGGGGCGCC